>Ga0208597_1000401_pt1 | contig 16996 bp, 12 predicted proteins | sample LakMenEpi05May12_FD_150673 | JGI IMG/M metagenome (GOLD analysis project Ga0208597, IMG submission 150673) | Freshwater microbial communities from Lake Mendota, WI - 05MAY2012 deep hole epilimnion (SPAdes) | ecosystem: Environmental > Aquatic > Freshwater > Lake > Epilimnion/Euphotic zone ...
GACGGCATGCTGCTGGACGAGCCGAGCAACCACCTCGACCTCGAAAGCCTGATCTGGCTCGAAGCCTTCCTGAAGAACTACGACGGCGCGCTGCTGATGACCTCGCACGACCGCGCCTTCATGAACCGCATCATCGGCAAGGTGGTGGAGATCGACGCCGGCTCGCTCATCACCTATTCGGGTGACCTCGACTTCTACGACCAGCAGCGGGCGCTCAGCGAACAGCAGCGCCAGGCGCAATATGAGCGCCAGCAGGCCATGCTGGCCAAGGAGATCAAGTTCATCGAGCGGTTCAAGGCCCGCGCTTCGCACGCCGCCCAGGTGCAGAGCCGGGTGAAGAAGCTCGACAAGATCGAGCGGGTGGAGGCGCCGCGCCGGCGCCAGAGCGTGCAGTTCGAGTTCAAGAGCCCGCCGCGCTCAGGCGACGACGTGATCAGCCTGCGCGATGTGCACAAGGGCTATGGCGCCCAGCCGATCTATCAGGGCCTCGACTTCCTGGTGCGGCGCAAGGAGCGCTGGTGCGTCCTCGGCGCCAACGGCGCGGGCAAGTCGACGCTTCTCAAGCTGGTGGCCGGGGCGGTCGAGCCGGATCAGGGGGTGGTCAATATCGGGGCCAGCGTCAGAATGGGCTACTTCGCCCAGCACTCCATGGACCTGTTGGACGGCGAGGAGACCATCTTCGAATCCCTCGACAGCTCCTTTCCCCAGGCGGGCCAAGGCGCCCTGCGCACCCTCGCGGGCTGTTTCGGCTTCTCCGGCGATGATGTGGAAAAGCCCTGCCGCGTGCTGTCGGGGGGCGAAAAGGCGCGGCTGATCATGGCCAAGATGCTGTTCGATCCGCCCAATCTATTGGTGCTGGACGAGCCCACCAACCACCTCGACATGGCCACCAAGGAGATGCTGGTGGCGGCCCTCGCCGACTTCGAGGGCACCATGCTGTTCGTCTCGCACGACCGGCATTTCCTGGCGTCCCTGTCCAACCGGGTGCTGGAGCTGACCCCCGAGGGGGTGCACCAGTACGGCGGCGGCTACACCGAATATGTGGCCCGCACCGGCCAGGAAGCGCCGGGCTTGCATCCGGGGGGGTAGGGGGAACTGGACGAGCGCACCTCTTTTTTCCGCTCATCCTCGCGGAGGCGAGGACCGTCCAACTGAACGCTTTGCAAGAGCCCCTTCCAGCTCTTCGCAGCTTTTATAGATTTTACGAAGCTGCTCGCGGCGCGCATCAAATACGCTCTCGTGAGTCATGTCCAAATCGCGGACCAGCGCTTCGAGCCTATCGAACCATCTCGCGTAGCTTGGGCGCCTTCCTTCCTGTTCCGCCTCGAGGAACATGTCTTCGAACGCTCCAAAGCCGATAACGGTAAAGTGGCGAGCACCACCGCTTTTGTCCGCCTCGATTACCATATCCCCTATCGCAGCTTGCCAATATCGATAGATGTAGGCCTCTTTGATTCCGAATACGATAGATGCTTGGCGCGCGGTTTTGGAAACAATTTCAGTTGAAATTTGAACTGACCCTCGCTGGCAAACGATGTCAGCGCAAATCTCCGCCAGTTCGGATCGATCATCGTCGGATAGCATATATGCGCTTAGCACATTTTTACTTGATAAATACTTTGCACGAGCATTATCAATTAGATTAGCGATTTCGCTCTTTACGCCATCAGAAACACCTGAAACGCACCAGAGTCTAGCCAGTTCATCAAAGCGTTGTAATTCTACATGCGCACCGTCTGCCAACGCCGCCTCAAGGGCAAGGATCGAACTCATTTCGACTGACGCCAATGCCTGCTCCGGATCGAGATAGCTACGCTCCCGTCGGATCGCCCTAATCCACCCAAGTAATGAAGCGATCCGATATAAAGTGCTAATCCGTTTGTATCGAAGAAACGGAATTCGAGACGTATCCAGATGTAGGTAAAATCCCTGCTTTAGTTCAATAATTTCATAAAGCCTGAATTTGAGACTCTTTACCGCTTCTAATAGTGGATCACTGTAGATACGAACTAGATCACTGTGCGCACGAATATTTGCGACCTCCTGGTCAGCGAGATCATCTGCCCGTTTTTTGCGTGCCAGATAAGTAGCCATGACGACATCGCGCGCCACCAAGCCCACAAGGACGCCTGCTAGCGCAATCAAAGAAGTGATGATTTCAGGGGACAATATTAGACCGTCTGCGGGAGCCGTCGGGTGCGGGACCTGAGGTGTCATTTGGCCGTCTTTCCATATATCCAAACATCGAACCAGCACACGCTGTTCAACTATTGATGGCAACCAACACGCATTTCACTGTCCCCCGAAAGGGCGCTTAATGTTGAGCGCTCCACCGCCCATCGCACTCCGAACAAGCCCACCCCCGCCGGAATCATTCGACTCGCGCGGGCGTTACGCCCGATAATCAACCGATTCGACACCCCAGGTGGGACAGCGCGCCTTGAACGGACGGATGGGCAAAGCGGTGATGGCGCTTCTTTCGGGCGCCTATCTGTTCGTCGCCTTGACAGCGGCGGCGCTGTTTTGGCGCGCCGGCGCGGGCTGGGGCGCAGGGGCCGCGGTGCTGGTGGGCGGGCTCGCCTTCGCCTTCGGCCTGCACAACCTGATAGCCCGCAACCTCGGCATGGGGGCCATCCGCGACGAGTTGGAGCGTTTGCAATCAGCCCACGCCATCCTCGCCGACGAACTCGACAAGACCCGCGCCCTTGTGGCCACCGTCGAGGTGAAGCTGCACCAGGAGACCGACGCGCGCGCCGAGGCCCTCACCGGCGAGGTGCGCATGCTGGAGGACCTGGTGGCGCGCATGGGCGAGAGCCTGGACGCGCGCATCTTCGCCTCCAACTTCCATGGCCCCACGCCAGGGATCGACCGCGAGCGCGCCGCCCTCCTCTCCACCATCCGCGAGTCCCTGGCCGAGAACCGGGTCGACCTCTATCTGCAGCCGGTGGTGAGCCTGCCGCCCCGGCGCACGGTGTTCTATGAGAGCTTCTCGCGCCTGCGCGACGAGAGCGGCCGCATCCTGATGCCGGCGGAATATCTGAAGGTGGCCGAGCCCGAGGGCCTCCTGCCGGCCATCGACAACCTCCTCCTGTTCCGCTGCGTGCAGATCGTGCGGCGCTTGGCCAAGCAGGACCGCAAGGTGGGCATCTTCTGCAACATCTCCCTGACCAGCCTGGGCGATGAGACCTTCTTCCCGCAGTTCCTCGACTTCCTGTCGCAGAACAAGGACCTCTCGGGCGCGCTGATCTTCGAACTGGGCCAGCAGGCCTTCAACGAGCGCGGCAGCCTGGAAGCTCGCAACATGGCCAAGCTGGCCGACCTCGGCTTCCGCTTCTCCCTCGACAAGGTCACCGAGCTTGACCTCAACTTCGCCGACCTCGGCCGGGCCGACGTGAAGTTCATCAAGATCGCCGCCGACGTGCTGTTGAAGCAACTCCTCGAAGTGGACGGCCGCCCGGCCCTGCGGGCGCTGAAGGACCTGCACGCCTCGGACTTCGCCGACCTCACCCGCCGCTACGGGGTGGAGGTGATCGCCGAGAAGGTGGAGCACGAGCGCCAGGTGATCGACATCCTTGAGCTCGACGTGCGCTACGGCCAGGGCCACCTGTTCGGCGAGCCCAGGGCCATCAAGGAGGCGGTGCTGGCCGAGACCGATCCCCCGGCCGAATTCATGCGCGGCGCCCTGCGTCGCCGCTCCGGGCGCCGGAACTAACCCTCAGAATTCAGGCGATCTTGCGTTCGACCTCGGACGCCGCCGGCAGGGGCGCGAGGGCCCGGTCCACCTTGTCGGTGGTGAGCTCGCGACCTTCCAGCGCCTCGGCGAGGCGCAGCTGCACCTCATAGGCTGTGTCGGCCACCGGGGCTTTCTTGAACAGCTTGTCGAGCCAGGAGCGGCGCTTCAACGCCGCCTGCTCGCGGGCCAGGCGCGCATCCACCGCGGCGATGATCACCGACGGATCGAACGGGCGCGGGTCCTGCTTCGGCAGGCCGAGCGCCTGGCCGCGCTTGCGGGTGGACTTTGCCATACGAGTCATGCGGCGGCCCTTTCGTTCAGAGCTGCGGATCGTCGATGAAGCGGTAGCGCCCCTTCGACATTTCAAGAATGGTGATGGGCTTGGAGACGGTGCGGTTGCCGGTGAGCTCATGCTCCAGCACGGCGAGGCGCAACAGCCGCGCGGCGTTCTCGCCCAGGCCCGAGGCCGGCAGACTACGCACCGAGAGGACGAGGTTGGAGGAGACATTGTCCCAATGGGCGCGCACGGCATTGCCGAGGCCGCGGGCCGGCGCCTCGAAAATGGCCTCCACCAGATCGTCCTCAACCTCGGCGGCGAGGGCGGGGTCCTTGCGCGCCACGCGCTCCATCACCGGCTTCAGGCGCTGGATCAGCTCGTCCACCGTGGCCGAATAGGCCTGCAGACGGAACTCCGGTCGCGCCCCGTCGAGGAAGGCCTGCACCGGCCCGTTCATGGCGAAGCTCTCCACCGAGGAGGGGCGATCGCCGGTGGTGCGATAGGCGTCCACCACGCGATGCTTCAACACCCCGCCGATGGAGCCCAGCACTTCCAGGTTCACATAGCCGGGGCTCACCTCGTCGCGGCCAAAGCCCGTGACCACGAGGCCGGTATAGACCGCGCCCGGCGGAATCCAGTCGGTGACGAGGGCAGTCTCGACAATGCCATGCAGGCGCTTCAGCACGTCCGCGCCGCCTGAGGCCTTGCCCAGCCGGCGGCTGAGGATCTCCTTCAGCAGCGGCTCAAGATAGCTGGCCAGCAGCTGTTCGAAGGCGCGGGTGGGGGTTCCGACCTTGGCCCGCTCGGCCGCGCCTTCGCGCAAGATGGCCTGGTCGCCGAGATATTCGAAGTCGCGGCTGACCTCGAGGGCCAGCTGCTCCAGCCCGTCCTGGTGAACCCCGGGCAGGTCCTTGACCCCCAGCTCCTCCACCGCCGCGGCGTGGCGCTCGAGGATGGAGGTGTAGTGCATCACCGTGGCGTCGATGAAGTGCACCAGATTGGCGAGGTCGGTGTCCTTGGACACGGGCAGGCGCTTGTTGGGGTCCATGACGCTGCCCGACACCGACAGGAAGTCGCGCAGGCTGCGCACCGCGTCGGGCACCGTGGCGGGCGGCGCGGCGAAGGTGCGGTAGGTCTCGAACACCGTCTTCCACGGCAGGCCGCCGAACTGGGCCCCGTTGTAAATCATCACCCCGATGGGGCCTTCCTCTTGCAGGAGGAAGACCTTCTTCACGCCCGACTGCGACAGGCGCACCACCATATGGTCGCCGGCCATGTCGATCAGCGTCACCGCCCCGTCGGCCGCCAGAGCGACCCCTTCGAGGTTCATGAGCATGGTTTCGCAGGTCAAGCGGGATCCCCGTGCGCCGGCCGAGTGCTGGCGTGACAATGCCGCAGCCGGCGGTAGCCGCCAACTGTTTCTCCGCCCGCGTGCGCGGCATGGTTAACGAAAGGCGCCATTCGTAACCCGTTTGTTAACCATCGCCGCCGAGTCTCGGCCTGAGGGCGGCGAGTCGCGAGCGCCGCCGCGGATGCAGTTGCGGGAGTTGAGCATGAACGGCGCCGAGGTTCTCGATGTGGGCCGCTCCGCCATCTGGCTGACCATCCAGCTGTCGGCGCCGGTGATGATCGTCGGCCTGGTGGTGGGGGTGGTGATCGGGCTCTTTCAGGCCCTGACCCAGATCCAGGAAGCCACCCTTATCTATGCGCCCAAAATCCTGGCCATCTTCCTCGCCCTCCTGGTGTTCCTGCCGTTGATGGGCGCCCTCATGGCCGGCTTCATGCACCAGATCGCCTCGCGCATCGCCGGCATGTGAGCACGGCGGTGGAGCACTACGCCCTTCCGGTACAGGTCTATGGCGCAGGGCTGATCTTCGCCCGCGTCGGCGCCTTGGTCATGTTCCTGCCGGGGATGGGCGAGAGCGCCGTGCCGGCGGCCATTCGCCTCGCCTTCGCCTTCGTGCTCTGCCTGATGCTCTATCCGCTGCTCGCCGCTTCCCTGCCGCCTGTGCCGACGGAGTTCATGGCCGGGGCCGGAGCGCTCGCCACCGAGGTGCTGATCGGCCTCGCCATCGGGTCCATCCTGCGCATGTTCCTCAACGCCCTGAACGTCGCCGGCGAGATCGTCTCCCTGCAGACCACCCTCTCCTTCGCCCAGACCACCAATCCGCTGCAGGCTCAGCCCACCGAGACCGTGACCAGCTTCCTGACCGTGTTCGGCCTGACCTTGATCTTCGCCACCGGCCTGCATCAGCTGTTCATCGGGGCCATCGTGCACTCCTTCAGCCTGTTCCCTGCGGGCCATCTGCCCAAGGTCGCGGACTTCAACGCCGCCATGGTGCGGGCGGTGAGCGAGAGCTTCGCCCTCGGTGTTCAGCTCGCCGCGCCGGTGGTGGTGTTCGGCCTCATCTTCAACGTCGCGCTGGGGCTGATCGGCCGCGTGATGCCGCAGTTCCAGGTGTTCTTCGCCGGCACTCCGCTCAACGTACTCCTCGGGCTTGGCGTGTTCGGGCTCAGCCTCGGCGGCCTCGGTCTCGTGTGGATCGAGCACTTCCGCGCCTTCGTGGAGCGGTGGGCCTGAGCCATGGCGGAAGACACCGAACAGTCGTCAAAAACAGAAGAACCGACACAGCGAAGGCTGGAGGAGGCGCGCAAACGCGGCGACGTGGCGCGCTCCCCCGAAGCCCCCGCCTTCCTCGCCCTGGCGGCGGCCTCTGGCGTGGTGCTGGTGAGCGGCGGCTGGCTGTCGCGCACCATCGCCGAGGCGCTCCTGCCCTTCATCGCTCATCCTGACGCCTTCGATCTCAAGGGCGGCGGCGGGCAAATCGTGTTGCAGCTGGCGCTCAAGGCGGCCCTGCCGGGGGTGGCGATCCTGGCGGCGGCGGCGGCGGGCGGCGCCTTCGGCAATATCGCCCAGACCGGCTTCCTGTGGAGCCCCGACCGCCTCGCCCCCAAGCTCGACAAGGTGAGCCCCATGGAGGGGTTCAAGCGCCTGTTCGGCATCGATGGCTTGGTCCAGTTCCTGAAGTCGGCGCTGAAGCTGATCGCCGTGGGCGTGATCACCTGGATGATCGCCGCCCCGCGCATCCTTCAGCTGCAGTTCGGGGCCGACCTGTCGCCCGCGGCCATCCTACCGGTGGCGGTGGACATATTGCGCGCCCTGATCATCGCCGTGCTCTGCCTGATGGCGGCCATAGCCGCCGCCGACCTGATCTGGCAGCGCCAGCGCTGGATGGCCCGCCTGCGCATGACCCGCGAAGAACTGAAGCAGGACATGAAGGACAGCGACGGCGATCCGCACACCAAGGCCCGCCGCCGCCGGCTGATGATGCAGCGGGCGCGCCGGCGCATGATGCAGGCCGTGCCCAAGGCCACGGTGGTGATCACCAACCCGACTCACTACGCCGTGGCTCTACGCTACATTCAGGGCGAGACCGCCGCGCCGGTGTGCGTTGCCAAGGGCGTGGACAAGGTGGCCCTGCGCATTCGCGCTGTGGCGGGCGAGCACGAGGTGCCGATCATCGAGGACCCGCCCCTCGCCCGTGCGCTCTACGCGGCCATGGAGATCGACGACACCATCCCGCGCGAGCACTATGAGGCGGTGGCCAAGATCATCGGCCACCTGTTGTCCCGCCGTCAGCGACGCGCCCCAGCCCCGGCGCCACGGCGTATTGCGCCGCCGCCCGGCGCATCGCTTACGCCTTGATCACCATTTCGGTTCATTTGTTGTAACCTTACCTGCGACTCAGGGCCTGTCTCATGAGCGAAATGATCGACACCGGTCACGATCTTGGCCGCGCCGCCAAGCCTGCTCGCCGTCACGACGCCCTTACCGGCGCGGCGGCGGTGTTCTTTGTGCTGGCTGTCGCGGCCCTGGCCATTCCGGCCCTGCGCGCGGGTCCGGCCACGGCGCCCGGTCTGATGCTGCTCATCGGCCTCGCCGGCGTCGCCTTTCTCGGCATCTTCGCCTTCGCCACCGCCGAGCCCAAGCCGGCGCTCGATCTCGACGCCGCCGCGCAAGCCATCGCTGACGCCTTGGAAGAGCCCGCCGCGGCCGTGACCCCGGACGGACGCCTGTGCGCCGCTAACGCCGCCTGGCTGGCGGAGCTCGGCGCAGAACGGCGTCTGCCCAAATCCGGCGCAGCGGGTGCAGCCCTATACGCCGCCCTCGTCAGCGCCCGTCGCGACGGCCGCGGCGAGGCCCCGTGGTCCGGTGAAGCCCATCGGCGTGTGGCCGCAGTGCGCCTGGGCGAAGGCCGCTTCCTTCTTCGACTCTCCGCGCCCGCACAGGCGGAGTCCGCCGTGGTCGCGCAGACCATCGCCGCTCCGGCCGGACCTGAGGCCCTCGACGCCCTCGCCGCTAGCGCCCCGTTCGGCGCAGCCCTGGTGGACGGCGAAGACCCCTTCGACGCGCTGATCCTGGAAGTGAACCCGGCGCTCGCCAAGCTCTCCGGCGGACGGGCCGAACCGGGCGCGGTCCTGAGCACGGTCCTCGATCCGCAAAGCCTGGCCGAGACCCGCGCCCGGCTCGATCGGCGCCCCGCGGGGCCTGTGGAGGCGCGCCTCGCTCCCGTTGACGCCGCCACGCCGGGCGCGGTCTGCCAGCTCTATGTGGCCCAGGCGGGGTCGCGGCGGGTGGTCTATCTGTTGGACGTGTCCGAACAGAAGCAGCTCGAACTGCAGCTCGCCCAAAGCCAGAAGATGCAGGCCATCGGCCAGCTCGCCGGCGGCGTGGCCCACGACTTCAACAATCTCCTGAGCGCCATCCAGTTGCGCCTGGACGAGCTGCTGCATCGCCATCCAGTGGGCGATCCCTCCTATGAGGGCCTGAACGAGATCCGTCAAACGGGCCTGCGCGCCGCCGACCTGGTGCGCAAGCTCCTGGCCTTTTCGCGCAAGCAGACCGTGCAGCGCGCGACGCTTGAGCTCGGCGAACTCATTTCCGAGTTCGAAGTACTGCTGCGTCGGCTGTTGCGCGAAGACGTGAAGCTGGTCACCGAATATGGCCGCGACCTGCCCAAGGTGCGCGCGGACAAGAGCCAGCTGGAGACGGCGGTGATGAACCTCGCCGTCAACGCCCGCGATGCTCTGCGCAGCCACGGGACCGGCGACGGCGGTCCGGCCATGGTGTGCATCCGCACCGCCCGCCTGTCGCGCGAGGAGGCGGTGGGCCTGGGCTATGCCGAGGCGCCCGAGAGCGGCTGCGCCCTCATCGAGGTGGCCGACAACGGGCCCGGCATTCCGCCTGAGGTGATGACCAAGATCTTCGAGCCCTTTTTCACCACGAAGCCGGTGGGCGAGGGCACGGGGCTCGGCCTCGCCACGGTCTATGGCATCGTCAAGCAGGCCGACGGCTGGATTCACGTGGCGAGCCATCCGGGCAAGGGCGCGGCCTTCCGTATCTTCCTGCCCATCCCGCCGGCCCAGGCCCTGGAGACCCCGACGCCAGCCCCCGCGGCCAAGCCCAAGCCCGTGGCCCGCGACCTATCCGGCGCTGGCCGCATCCTGTTCGTGGAAGACGAGGATGACGTGCGGGTGGTGGCCGCCCGCCTCTTGCGCGCCCGCGGCTATGAGGTGATCGAGGCCTGCGACGGCGAGGAAGCGCTGGAGCTGGCCAAGGAAAACCAGGGCAAGATCGATCTCCTGATCTCCGACGTGATCATGCCCGGCCTCGACGGTCCCACCCTCTTAAAGAAGGCTCGGCCCTTCCTTGACGGCGCCCGGGTGATGTTCATCTCCGGCTACGCCGAAGCGGAGTTCTCGGATTTGCTGGAAGGCGAGAGCGGCGTCACCTTCCTACCCAAGCCTATCGATATCAAGTCATTGGCCGAGCGCGTGAAGCAGCAACTGCAGGCGGCTTAATCCTCATACGGAACATTTAGGTTCACAAAACACCCGACGAAATTCGAATACTACTTTCGTCATTTTGAATGCAAAAATTTGGGTGCATTAAATCGTTCACGAAATAGAGCGGCGCTATTGTAACTATTAATTATTATATCTGTAGCTGCGCCGACACATTCGATTTCTACCCTCGCCGCATGAGCCAGCAACCGACCGCCCCTGCGGTCGGGCGAATGGCGTTGTTAGGGGATAGTGATGATAAGAACCACCATGCGGCGTCGCCTGTTGGCGGGCGTCGGATTCGCCATGCTCGCCGCCGCGAGCGCCGTCAGCGCGGCCGAAGCTCCGGCCGCCGCCGTCGATCCGGGCGCTGGTGTCGAAAGCGTGGTGATCACCGCGCCGCGTCAGGAAGAGCTGGCCCGCGCCGAGCAGAAGTCGGCGCCGGTGATCGTCAACGTCCAGTCCGCCGAAACCATCTACAAGTACCCCGACTACAACGCCGCCGAGGCGCTGGGCCGTATGCCGGGCGTGTCGCTGTCGAGCGACACCGGCGAAGGTCGTTTCGTCAACATCCGCGGGATCGACGCCAACCTGAACGGCGCCACCTATGGCGGCGTGGTGCTGCTGAACACCCTCGCCGCCGGGACGGCGGGCTCGGGCGGCGGCCGCGCGGTGGAGTTCGACACCATTCCCACCGGGGCCATCGACGGCCTCGTGGTCTATAAGACCCTGTCGCCGGATCGCGAAGCCGAAGGCTTGGGCGGTCAGATCGAACTCACCCCCCGCACCGCCAAGACCATCAAGCAGCCCTTTATCGAAGCCGATCTCGGCTGGGGTTATGAAGACCTGCACGACCACACCGGCCCGTTCACCGCGGCGGTGGCCGCCGGCGCCCGCTTCGGCTTCAACAACGGCAAGCTGCTCGTCGAGGGCGACGGTCAGGAAAAGCCGGTGGGCTCGGGCTGGATCTCCAACCCCACGCCGTTCTCCATCGTCTTCACCGGCTCGCGCAAGGACGACCGTCGCGGCATCGACGACACCGAGCCGAGCTACGCCAATGACGGCGCCTCAGGCATCAACAACGGCACCTGCGGCATCGATCCGAAGACCGGCGGCTGCGATCACGTGCTCGGCCGCGTGGACTTCCGCCGCTACGACTATCACCGTCGCCGCTTCGGCTATGGCGGGGAGTTCGACTTCAAGCCGAACGACAACCACAGCTACTACATCCGCCTCGACGTGGCCGGCTACAAGGAGCGGTCGCACAAGAACCACTGGTACGCCAATCTCGATGGCGCCCCGTCCGCGCCCGACGCTCAGGGCTATGTGGTAGATACGTTCCAGCCGCAGCTTGATCTGGTGGACCTGGAAGAAACCCACCGCAACACCGTCTACGCCATGGGCGGCGACGATCAGTTCGGTAAGCTGGAGATCGACTATCGCGCCGCCTACAGCCGCGCGACCTATGTCGAGAACTACTACAACGAGCTGCGCTTCTGGGGCGCAGACGCCTTCTATGTCCGTTACAACAACGCTATCAACCCGAAGCACTTCTCCTACCAGTTCTTCAATGACGCGGCCCTGACCAGCCCGTTTGTCTCCACCAACATCGCCAACTATTACAACGCCGCCAGCCCACGCGCCGGCATGACGTCCTTCTTCGAAAATGATGCGGACGAAGAATACAGCTACGTGTTCAACGCCCGCTACCCGCTGAACCTCTTCGGCTTCGTCGGCGACGTGAAGGGCGGCGTCAGCGCCCGCCTGCGCGACAAGGTGGTGACGGATTTCGGCGGGGGCGTGAAGCTCACCGGCGCTGCGGCGCCCAACCCGGCGACCTTCTCGCAAAGCGTCGGCCCGAGCGTACAATATTACAAGGGCTGGTTCCCGGCTGCGCCCTATGCCGACATCTACGCCGTGCGCAACTATGTGCGATCCAATTACGGGCCTCTGAAGCCGTCTCTGGGTCGCGATTTCAAGGACAATGAGAACGTCTACTCAGGTTACGTCATGTATACGGGCGAGTGGGACAAGCTCGGCCTCATGACCGGCCTTCGCTATGAATCCACCGACGCCAAGTACGGCAACTATCTGAACAACGCCTCGACCTTCGTCAGCCGCAGCAAGACCTACGACAACCTGTTCCCCACGGTTCAGCTGAAGTACGCCTTCACGCCGCACCTGCAGATGCGGGCTACCTACTCCACCGGCGTCGCCCGTCCGGGCTTCAACCAGGCTGGCGGCTTCGCCGGTCTCGATCCCACCACCTCGCCCTATCCCACCTATCAGGGCGGCAATCCGAACCTGCACGCCACCACCGGGGACAATTTCGACCTCGACGTCGAGTATTACCTGCCGGGCGGCGGCATCCTGCAGGCGGGCGTGTTCGACAAGCAGTTCTCCAACTACATCTTCCAGGCCAAGCGCCTGGTCAGCGATCCGATCTTCGCCACCTACGGCGGCAAGGGCTATTTCGTCAGCTACTTCAACGAAAGCGCCTGGGCCCGCGGCTTCGAAGTGGCCATGCATGAGAAGTTCACCTTCCTGCCGGCCCTGCTGAACCTGCCCAAGTGGACCGGCGGTGTCGGCCTCGACGCCAACGCCACCTGGGTCGACTCCCACTTCAAAGAGTATGACGCCACGGTGAGCGGCACGGGTCTCGACCAGTTCAGCCACCTGCCGGGCACCAGCCACGTGACCTGGAACCTAGCGGGCTTCTATGAGTATCAGGGCCTGAACCTGCGCCTGTCCTACGAGTATGTCGGCCCGAGCCTCTTCGGCCTCGGCGGCGACAAGAGCCTCGACACCATCCAGGCCAAGAAGTTCAACCTGGACTGGACCTCCAGCTATCAGTTCACCAAAAACCTGACCGGCTACTTCAACGTGAAGAACCTGCTCGACACGCCGCTGCGCTATTGCGACGGCAATTGCAGCCGCACGCAGCAGATCGAGTACTATGGTCTGACCTACGAGGCCGGCGTCCGCGCCAAGTTCTAAGCGCCCCTGCCGTTTAGACCTGATTGCACCCCGGCGACGTAAAACCGTCGCCGGGGTTGCTTATTTTAAGAGTCGCGCCATCAATTCCGCGCCAATTCCAAGCGCATCATCCCGGAGTTCCCTCATGAAGTTCGCCCTCGTCGCCGCGGTCGCCGCGGCCGCCCTCGCCGCCCCCGCCTTGGCAGACAACGCTTCGGGCCTGAAGATCGTCGACCATTTCAAGGTGGGCGGCGAAGGCGGCTGGGACGTGGTGAGCTTCGACCCCACGCACCGGGTGATCTATCTGACCCGCGGCGCCCGGGCGATCGGCGTCGACGCCGACAAGGGCGCGGCGGTGTTTGAAGCCCCTGCCGCCAAGGGCCACACCGCCCTGCCGGTGAACGGCGGCGAGGACGTGCTGGTGACCAACGCCGGCGACAACACCGCCACCATCCTCTCGGCCAAGGACGGCAAGGTGAAGGCGAGCATCGCCACCGCCGCCGACCCTGACGTGGCCGCCCTCGATCCGGTCAGCGGCCTCGCCTATGTCATGGGCGCCAAGGCCGGCGCCATCACCCTCGTGGACACCAAGGCCGCCAAGGCCGTGGGCGAGATCAAGGTGGGCGGCTCGCTGGAGTTCATCGCCTTCGACGGCCAGGGTCGCGGCTACCTCAACATCGAGGACAAGAACGAGCTGGTGGTGATCGACACCAAGGCCAAGACCGTCTTGGCGCACCGGCCGCTGAAAGACTGCGACGGCCCCACCGGCGTCGCCTATGTGCCGGGCGCGGACGTGACCATCTCGGCCTGCGCCAACGGCGTGGCCAAGGTGCTGAAGGCCAAGACCGGAGCCGAGGTCGCCACCCTGAAGATCGGGACCCGTCCGGACACCGCCCTCTACAACCCCTCCACCGGCTACGCCTATATCCCCACCGGCGGCGACGGCGCCCTTTGGGTGATCGGCTTCGACGGCGACAAGTCGGCCAAGGTGGTGGACACCATCGCCACCGCCAAGGGCGCGCGCACGGCGGCCCTCGATCCCAAGACCGGCCGCATCTTCCTGCCCTCGGCGAGCTTCAATCCGCCCACCGAACCCGGCAAGCGGCCGACCATGGTTCCGGGCTCGTTCGAGATCCTTGTGGTGGGCAAATAAGACTTGGCGTGAACCGGCGACGGGCTCAGCCGAGCCCCTCGCCGAACACCAGGACGGCGAGGCCAAGCAGCGCCAGCACGAGGGCGATGGCCAGGCCCTCCAACCGCTCCAGCCGCTCCAGCTTCAACTGCTGCAGCCCGTGCCGCGCCACGATGGTGAACAAGGCCATGGCGCTCACTGTGGCGAGGCCGAGGGCGGCGGTGAGCAAGACGAAGCCGCTGACGCCAAACCTCGCCGCCGCCAGATAGATCGGCGCATAGACCTCGCAGGGCGACACCAGCAGGAACAGGAAGAGCCCGAGCGCCGCGCCCAAATCCGAGCGCGGCGTTCGGCGCAGGTGCAGATGCCCGTGGGCGTGTCGACCGGCGAGGGTGGCCGCGGCCGTGGTAAGGCCGAAGCCGATCAGCACCACCCCGGCGATCTTGCTGAACCAGACGCCGACAAACGCCTTCAGTCCCGCCCCCAGCACCGCCGCAATGATGCCAAGCACTGCCGTGGACAAGACGTGGGCGCCGGCGGCGAAGGTGGTGACCTCCAAGGTCAGCAACAAAGACCAGCGCCGCGCGTGGCTGGTGAGGGCGAAGGGCAGCCAATGGGTCGGCAACAGGGCGTGCAGGAAGCCGACTCCGAAGCCGGCCAGGAGGTAGGGAATGAAAGCCTGATCGACCACGTTGCTTTAAGTCTCGCCGCCGCCGCGAGCGTCAGTCGAGCCTAGAGCTCCTTTCGCACGCCGATGAAAAAGCCCTGCCGCGCGCCGTACTGCGGCGCGCCCACGCCCACGCCCGTTCCATTGCGGATTTGATACTGCTTGTCGAACAGATTGATGGCGTCGAGGCGCACATCAAACGGGCCGAACGGCAGCTTGGCGAAATGGTGCGACACCGAGGCGTTCACCTGGATGTAGTTGGGCAGGCCGGCGCCATTGGGAATGACCACCCCTGACGCTAGGGTCTTGGACGCTCGCAGCCCCGAGCCATAGACGAGGTCGCCCGAGAAGCGCGTGTCGCCCCACTTGTAGGCGGCGCCGGCAGAGCCGGTCCAGGTCTGGTCGTGGTCCAGGTAGATGTAGTGGTTCTGAATATAGGCGAGATCATCCGACGAGAAATTAAACTCACTGGTGATGATGTGCATGCCCATGGCCCGCTCCCACGCCGCATTGGCGTAGGCGCTGAACGGGCCATTGTTGTAGGAGGTCGACAGTTCGAGGCCGTACTGCTTGCCCTTCTGGTAATTGAACGGGGTCAGGATGATCGGCGCGCCGAATTGACCTTCGTCCACCAGATGCTTGGAGGTCTTGTTGTAATAGTCGAGCCCCACCGAGAAATGACGCCAGAGCTTCTGAGTGAAGCCCACGTCGATATAGTTGGCGCGCTCGGCGTAGGGCGTGGTGGAGACGTCGGAATTAGCCGCGCCGGTGGTGTTGTCGAACTTCATCACAGAGGGCGCGGCGACGAGCTCGAACGGCGGCGGCGAGAAGTAGCGTGAATAGCCCGCGTGAATCGTGGTGTCGCGGAGCGGGGTCCACACCGCGTTCACCCGCGGGCTCACCTGGTTCTCGTGACGATAGCCATGGAAGTCGTCGAACCGCGCGCCATAGTTCAGGGTCAGGTGATCCAGCGGCTTCCACTCGTCCTGGAGATAGACGCTGTAGGTCTTGGAGGTCCTGGCCGTGTTATCAATGATGGTTTGCGGCCGGTCGCTCACCTGATTGTTGTTGGCGTCCAGGGCGATCACCTGCGAGGTGGTCTGGCTCGCCGAGCGGTCGATCTGCACGATGAGGCCGCTGCGCAAGGTATGCTTCGGGGTCAGCTTATAGACCGCCTCGGCCTGCAGGCCGCCAGCGGCGTCGCTCTTATGCGCCGCATCGGCAATGCCATTAAACAAGAGATCGCCCTGCACATCCGGCGAGAAGTCGAGGGTCGAATAACGGCCGAACAGCGACAGCTGGCCGGTGAAGCGGTCGTTCACATAGAGGTAGCTGAGCACGCCGTAATGGGTGACTTCGCGCTGGTTCTCGTTCAGCTGCAGCGAGTCATAGGAGGTCTTGCCGTTGACGATGAGCGGCTGGTCGTTGTTTGGGCCGTACATCAGGCCTGGCGTCTGACCGGCGCGGTCGGGGATCTGGAACCGTTGGCTCGACGTGCCGAAGATGCCCGACAGACGGCTGTTTTCGTTCAGGGTCTTTTCCACATAGGCGAAGCCCTGCCACTGGTCGGTGTCGTCGTGGTGCGGGTTGGAGCGACCGTCGGGGCTCTCCACCCCCAGGCCGCTGTGCAGATAGTTGCCGGACACGAAGAAGTTCCAGTCGCCGCTGGAGCCGCCATATTCGAAGCTCGGCGTCACCTCGCCATGGCTGCCGCCATAGACGCTTAGGGCGCCGCCGTTGTTGAAGGCGCCCGACTTGGTCTTGATGTCGATGATGCCGGCGGTGCGCAGACCGTACTGGGCCGGAAGCGCGCCGGTGATCAGGTCCACCCGATCCGCAAGGCGCGGATTCAGCGCCTGACCGAACACCGACAGGCCCTCGGGCAGGATCACGCCGTTCAGCCGGTATTGCAGGCCATTATGCTCGCCGCGCACGTGCAGCTGGCCGAAGCTGTCCTGGGCCACGCCCGGCGCCTGCAGCACCACCTGGCTCAGCGCCAGATTGTCGCCGCCGGGCAAGGCCTGGATGGCTTGATTGTCCAGCGTGTAGACTGAAGCGCCGAGACTGGGCTGGATGGCGTCGCGCGCCTCGTTCAGCTTGGCCGTGACCGTGACGGTCTGCGCCTCCGCCGCTGTATCCGCCCGAGCGACGCCAGCGCTCAATGTGCCTGCGGCCAGGGCAAAAACGCTCGCTGAGGCCGCCAGGACCTTGGTCACACCACCCATTGCACGCACGACATCACCTCTTCACTGACGCTAAGGGCCGAAGCTCGGGGTCCGGCCTCCCCGCTCCAAGCGCGTGGCTTGGCAGGACCGGTGGTTTGGCATTAGGCCTAAAGCGCGAAGCGCGGCCAGGGCCGCGCTTCCC
>Ga0208597_1000404_pt1 | contig 16961 bp, 16 predicted proteins | sample LakMenEpi05May12_FD_150673 | JGI IMG/M metagenome (GOLD analysis project Ga0208597, IMG submission 150673) | Freshwater microbial communities from Lake Mendota, WI - 05MAY2012 deep hole epilimnion (SPAdes) | ecosystem: Environmental > Aquatic > Freshwater > Lake > Epilimnion/Euphotic zone ...
AATTTGCAGAAGCGGTGTTTGCAGCTAATAATAATACAGATGCAAATAATACGGTTGCTAATTTTTTCATGATGTTATTTTTATTGTTATTTATTCTTTAAATGCTAGGTGCAATTTACACAATCCATTAGAAATTGACCATCCTTTTACTATGATTTTACTCATTTTTCTGTTAAATCGGTTATTTCAATACTTCTAATATAGGTTTTCCAATAGACCCGCTTGGCATCTGAATGCCTAAAAGGGTCGTGACTGTAGGTGCAATATCTGTCATATAATTCACCGAATTAACTTGGCCTTTTTTAATGCCATTGCCATACCATAGCAATGGAATATGGGCATCATAATTATAAAAAACGCCATGGTTTGTGCCCGTGGCATATCCATCCATATAACCTGATTTAGTCATAATAAATAAATCGCCACTTCTTTGAGGATTATAGCCATTGACAATCCTTTCTCTTAGTTCCTGAGGCAATGCAGCAGTTGCCGCTTGACGTGATTCAATTACTTGAACTATGCCTGGTTTTTGCTCCACATATTGACGTACTATTTGAACCAATTTATCCTGACTAACGCCAAGACTATCCATTAAAGGATGGTTGAAATGAATATTGTATTCATTGATCGCAGAAATTAATTTATCGCTCAAGCCTTGCTTTAACAATAATTGTCCCAATTCTTTTTTAATACCTGATTCACTGATCAAGCCACCTGGAATTTTATGTTTTTTAGAAAAATCAGGAATATTGGCTACAGCATGGTCTGCTGTTAAAAAAACGGTGTAATTATTTTTTCCAACTTGTTGATCTAAACTTGCAAATAGTTGAGCAATGACTGCATCAAGCTTGATATAGCCGTCCAAGGTTTCCCAAGAATTTGGACCAAAGGAATGACCAATATAATCTGGAGAAGAAAAACTGATTGCCAATAAATCTGTGATATCATCCTTGCCTAATTGCTCACTCACCAAGGCCTTTTCTGCCATTTCTACCACAATACTGTTGCCGTATGGAGTAGAGGAGATTTTGCCATAGTCCTTGCCAATAAATTGATTCAAGGTATAAGGGAACCCTTTTTGTTCTGCACCTAAAGGGGTGGATTCATAGGCGTTGATATCTCCATCACAATTTGCTTCGTAGACAGACTTTGCTAAACTCAAATTCCAACCCTTTGCGTATAAACTGTCTACTCTGTGTTGGCCATTGAATTCAGACACCCATTTTGGCAAGCTTTTTCCATAATAGGTTGAGCTGATAAAATTACCCGATTTGCTATCATACCAAAAAGCCCCATCGGCACTATGACCAGCTGGGATGATGGCGCCTCTATCTTTAATGGAGATACCAAATACTTTACTTTTAAAATTATTAGCCAATTTAATCTCATCTCCAAGTGTTGTCGTCCAAACATTGACTGGACTCATTTTTCCGGCGGAACTGCCTTCCACACCTACAGATACTACGGTTGGGTCTTCAACACAATAGACCGTCCTTTGTTGATAGTTATCGTACCATTGGTTTCCAGCAATGCCATGAATTGCTGGTGTTGACCCTGTATAAACGGCAGCGTGTCCACAAGCAGTCACAGTGGGTACATAAGGAATGAAGTTATTATTACAACTAGCGCCTTCATTTACAAAGCGCATAAATCCTTGTTGTGAGGTGAAATGGAATTTAAATTGATTGATATAATCCCAGCGCATTTGATCAATCACAATACCAACAATCAGTTTAGGCTTACTAGAGGTATTTGATTGGATTGATTTTGGGGCCTGTGCGTTGCTTACAAAAGACAGGAGCAAAAAGCATAAAATGGAGTAAATACGCATGTTCACATGATTTTAGGACTGCAAATTACGTATAATTATAGGCTCAGTAAGCGAAAAAATTATTAAATTTGTGGCTATAATTACAAACCTATGGCAGATATATTTGAAAGACTGATTAAAAACTACGGACCACTTGGTCAACACCGTGAAAGAGCGCATGGTTATTTTGCATTTCCTAAATTAGAAGGCGAAATTGGCTCTAAAATGAAATTTAGAGGTCAAGAAATGATTGTTTGGAGTCTAAACAATTATTTAGGTCTAGCCAATCATCCAGAAGTGCGTAAGGCAGATGCAGACGGATCTGCTCAATATGGTTTAGCCTTGCCGATGGGTGCAAGAATGATGAGTGGAAATAGTGACTTACATGAACAATTAGAAAAAGAATTGGCTGAATTTGTGCATAAGGAGGATTCAATCCTAATGAACTATGGATACCAAGGGATCATGAGTGCGATTGATTCTATCTGTGGTCGACATGATGTTGTGGTATATGATGCAGAATGTCATGCTTGTATTATTGATGCATTAAGAATGATTCCAGGACACCGATTTGTTTTTAAACACAACGATGTTGAAGATTGTGAGAAACAATTACATAGAGCACAAGCATTGGTAGACAAACAACAATCAGGTGGTATACTAGTCATTACAGAAGGTGTATTTGGAATGGCGGGAGATCAGGGTTGTCTTAAAGAGATCGCTGCTTTGAAAAAGAAAGTACCATTCCGTTTATTGGTAGACGATGCACATGGATTTGGCACATTAGGCGAAACAGGTGCAGGTGCTGGAGAGGCACAAGGCTGTCAGGACGAGATTGATTTATACTTCTCTACTTTTGCTAAGAGTATGGCATCGATAGGTGCGTTTATGGCTGGGCCAAAAAACATCATTGATTATATCCGTTATAATATTCGTTCGCAGATTTTTGCAAAAAGTTTACCAATGCCATATGTGGTAGGTAACTTAAAGCGTTTAGAATTGTTAAGATCAAAGCCAGAATTAAAAGCAAACTTGTGGAAGAATGCATTGGCTTTACAAAATGGATTGAAGGAAAGAGGGTTTGATATTGGTAAAACTGATTCTGTTGTGACACCAGTGTATATGAAAGGTGGTGTAGAAGAAGCGACTGCCATGGTGATGGACATTAGAGAAAATTATAAAATTTTCTGTTCTATTGTAGTCTATCCTGTAATTCCAAAAGGACATATCATTTACAGATTGATTCCTACTGCAGTGCATACACAGGAGGAGATTGATTTAACTTTAAAAGCATTTAGTGAGACCAAGGCGAAATTGGATGCAGGTGCGTATAAAGTGGCTGAGATACCAGATATGGCTAATAAATAAAATTGGTCTAATTTAAAATTGAAACAATTTGAATATAAAATGAGTCTCCCAAAAAGAGGCTCATTTTTCTTTAGTTAAAGTAATCTATCTCGTCTTGTTCTTTTTTAAGCATTTCAATGCTTACGTTCAACTCGAATCCAATCAATAAAATAAGTGCATTGATGTAGATCAATGTCATGACTACAAGTACAGTTCCTATTGAACCATAAATTTTACTATAGCTTCCAAAATTATTAACCCAGTAAGAGAAGCCTAAGGTGGTTACCAACATTAATGTAGTTGATAAGATAGCCCCTGGCGATAGTAGGGCCCATTTTTCTTTTACATGTGGTGCATACTTATAAATAAAGGCATTGCCATAAAATAAAAGCAAAACAATGATGCCCCATCGAATGCTGTTCCAGTAAGGTAAAATTGTTTTTCGTTTGATATCAAATAATTCTCTTAATAGGGTCGTCAATTGATCCTGTCCAATCAATACTAGAAGGCTTGCAAAAACAAGTAACATTAAAATTAAAGTTAAACGAAGCGCCCTCATTCTTTGATGTAGAAAGAAGGGTCTGTTTTGCATAATGGATTTATCAAAACTTCTAATGATACCTGTCATGGCATTGGAAGCGTAAAATAACAATAAAAGAAAACCAAAGGAAAAGATACCAACGTGTTGACTTAACAAATCATTAATGATATCTAAAATAAATCGATAGGTACTTGAATTGGGAGAGATATCTTTAAAAATTGAAAGAATCTGTTTTTTAATTTTTAAGCTTTTTGGGAAATAGGGGATGATTGAAAATAAAAATAAGAATCCCGCAGGCAATGCCATAATCAGATTAAAGGAAATGGCAGAAGCACGATCATAGAGTCCAATGGTATTCAATTGTTTGAATAAAAACTGAATCACTTGAAATAAATTCACATCCTGAAAACCAGGTATGACAATACGTTTTGCTTTCTGCTTTGCAAATTGCAGTGGGATTAAAAGGTATTGTATTATTTTTTTCAAGTAATGGAAGGGCTATTTATAATTTAATGTATCAACTATTATTTTACAACCTGATTATTTATTTTCGCGACTATGCTCCATTGCTTTTTTAGCTTGGTAGGCGTCTAATTTTTTCTGGTATTCCTTGGCATATCGATCATGTTCGGCATAGTTGTTACTAAAATGATGGTAACCACTAAAGTCTGCTTTTGCCACAAAGTAAATATAATCTGTTTTTGGGGCATCCAACACTAGGTCAATGGTTTTACCTGCCGGGGTGCAAATAGGGCCAGGAGGCAGTCCTTTGATACGGTAGGTATTATAGGGAGATGCGTTGGATAAATATTTTTCATAAATACGAGTGATGGTAAAGTCTTGCATCGCGTATTTGATGGTTGGACATGCTTGCAAAGGCATTTGCTTATTTAATCTATTTTGGTAAACACTTGCAATTAAAGACTTATCTGAGTCGAAATTGGTTTCTTCTTCCACAATAGAAGCTAAAGTGTAGATTTGATTTTGACTCATGCCTTTACTTGCTGCTTTTTGAATGCGGTTCTTCTGACTCCAAAAATAAATTTGCGCCTTTTGTAATTTGCTTAAAATTTGAGTCATTGAACTACTCCAATAATATTCATAGGTATTGGGTATGAGCAAAGTAAATAGCTGTGTAGTATCTGTATCAAAAGCTTGTAAAGAATCATTACTACTTAAATAGGCCACCACTGCTGCACTGTCTTTATCGAAAGCCTTTGCGATTAGTTTTGCCAATTCCCCTTTTGTACGCACTTTATTCAATACCAATTTTACCGTCGCTTGTCGATTATTTCTTAACATCCTTATAATATCTAGCACACTGGTTTTCTTTTTCACAAGGAATCTTCCTGCTTTGATCTTGTCTTGGACTTTCAATGCTTTAGTAAGGAGTAAAAAACTCGTTTTTTCGTAGATAATTTTTTTTGCAACTAAACTGTCAGCAAGTTGACTCAAGCCTTCTTGCTTATATTCAAAATAAACCTGCTCTTCATTAAAATGAGTGCTCTTAACAAATACAATAAAGAAAATATAAAATACAATAACACTAATTAGTATTGATAGTAGATTTTTCATATCAACTAAAATACAAAAAAAATCCCCACCATTTGGATGGTGGGGAAAAATACTATTTTAAAAAGAATGAATACACATTCTTATTGAATTACTTCTTGTTTGTATCTAAAGCTGCTGGAGGTGGAGTAGGAGGCGCCACTTGAGTTGCTGGACTTGTTGTAGTAGAAGTATTGACTTTGTCTAATACGCTATTTCCTTCGCTCGAACTACCACTTAAGAATAAGGTAGATGTAATGGCTAATATTGCAATCACAGAAGCGAAAATCCAAGTACCTTTTTCAAGTACATCTGTCGTTTGCTTCACACCCATAAAATTGTTACTCAATCCACCCACATTGGCGTTTAATCCACCACCTTTTGGGTTTTGGATCAATACCATGAATCCCAAGGCAACACAGGCTACTACGACTAATATTAAAAAGAAAGTTATCATTTGTTATTTTTTAAATGTTCTATACGGGATGCAAAATAAACGGATTTTTCAGGAAAAATAAAACTTAATTTTTCATAGGTGGCAATGGCTTTCTTCAAATTCCCTTGTTTTTCCCATATTTCAGCCATGGATTCGGTTAAAATATCCGCTGGAATATTGGCTTTTTCGGCTATTTGAGCAATGATTTGCTCCTGATCTGCCCCTAATGCTCCAATTTGGTCAAGCTGATCTACACCATCCTTGTTTTTAATCACTTTCAGCCAAGCAGTAAAACTTCTTAGCTGTTGGGTAAATTTATCTTGTGGGAGCTTAGATAGGTCTAATTCGATGCCTTGAGCGGCAAAATAGTCTTTCTGTAAGCTTGTTGCTATTTCTTTCTCATAATCTAGCACATCAGATGCATCTACCTTTTCATTGAATTGTGCCACTTGATTATTGAGTACGCTATCTAATTTGGCATCTGCAGGTGCGTTGACTTCATTTTGAGCTAATTGATTCATTAAACAATGTAAATGAAGACTAGAAGGAAAGTAAGCAGTTGCTTTAAATAATTGAGTGGCTAAAAGCGGGGAGGCAATTAGCTGGTATTTTTTTGCCAAAAGAAATTGAACTGTTGGCGCATAGGGATACTCCAATGCAAACTTTTCTAGGGTATCAGTTTCGATAGCTTCTAGTGAAGCATGTCCTGTCCATTGTTTAACTATATCGTTGATCATTAATGCACTCATGCTTTACCAGTTTGAAAAAATTTGATTAAAAATATCATCCGTAATACTACGAATAATTTCATCCATTAATTGTCCCTCTGCTTGATTTAAAGTTAAATTGGCTGAGAAATCAAAATTACGGGTTACATCAAATTCAAGTTCTTTATTTTCCAATGTCTTTTTCAAAACAACATGCACTGTCACCGTAAGTCTATTGCTTGCTGCTGCTTGCCCACTCACACCTACAGTTTGCGAAGGATCGTAATTGGTGATGGTTGCAAAAATTTGATAGTGAGCGTCATCGCTATTGGTCCTAGTTAGTTTTGTTTGTCCAATAATTTTTTGTAAAATTTTATCCGTCAACATGGGTGCCAACTGCGGGTTGATATACCTTGCTCTGTTGTCGATGAATCCAATCTTAACCGTTTTTACATTATCGGGGATAATAGCATCCTTAAAACTATAGATACCACAAGAACTTAGCAGTATAAATAGACTGATGCAGCTGAATATGTATAATTTATTCTTCAATGTCGTATTCTTTGATTTTTCTGTACAATGTTCTTTCGCTGATGCCTAGGTCGGTAGAAGCATCTTTACGACGACCTCTATGTTTTTTAAGTGCCTTTAAAATTAGTTCTTTTTCTTTATCCATGATATTTAAAGACTCTTCTATTTCATAATGGTTCTGAAGGTCATTGTCAATGATGACTGGTTGGTGATGCGGTAATTGCATTGCATTATTAGGCATACTCACAGTGGACACTGGGGCATGGGATGGGGCAATATCCTCCTTTAATTCATTGATGATGGCTTCTTTTGTAAAGTGTGCCGTTTGTCCCGATAAACTTGGGTTCTGCAGTATCTCTAAAAACATTTTCTTTAATTCATTGACATCTTTTTTCATGTCAAAAAATAGTTTGTATAAAATTTCACGCTCATTCGCAAATTCACCAACTGGGGTACCAGTGACCATTGGCATTTTATTTGCTGTATGTTTTGGTAAGAAGCTATTCAATTGTGCTGCATCTATATGGTCGTTTTTACTCAATACAGAAATTTGCTCCGCAATATTTTTCAATTCTCGCACATTACCTGGCCAACCATATGCCGTCAATAATCCTTTGGCTTCTTCGTCTAAATAAATGGGTTTGGTCTTATATTTTTCTGCAAAATCGACTACGAATTTTCTAAAAAGTAAGGGGATATCTTCCTTACGGTCTCTTAATGAAGGAACACGAATAGGCACCGTGTTTAATCTATAATATAAATCTTCTCTAAATCTTCCTTTTTCTGTGAATTCAATCAGCTCTCTATTGGTTGCAGCAATGACACGCACATCTGTTTTTTGCACTTTAGATGAACCAACGCGAATGAATTCACCTGTTTCTAAAACACGTAATAACCTTGCTTGTGTACCCAAAGGCAATTCACCAATTTCATCTAAGAAAATGGTACCGCCACTTACAGTTTCAAAATAGCCTTTGCGACTATCTACAGCGCCAGTGAATGAACCTTTTTCGTGTCCAAATAATTCTGAATCAATGGTGCCTTCTGGAATCGCGCCGCAGTTAACCGCAATAAATGGATTGTGTTTTCTGGAGGATAGGCTATGAATGATTTGAGAAAAAACTTCTTTTCCAACACCACTTTCTCCCACAATGAGCACTGTTAAATCTGTTGCAGCAACCTGCTCCGCAGTATTTAAAGCATGATTCAGTAAGGGCGTATTGCCAATGATACTGAATCTGTTTTTTAATGATTGTAAATCCATGGTATGAATAAATTAAATGATATTAAATTAAATGAGCTCTCCTAATAAAGTACCTTTTGTAAAACTGTGAATCTTGACTTGCGCGTAGTCTCCTTTTTTATAATCAAAATTGCCTTTTGGAAATACTACGACTTTATTTTGACTATTTCTTCCCATCCATTCTGCTTCGTTCCTTTTACTATTTCCTTCTATCAATACTTCGAATTGGCTTCCCACATCTCGCTTATTACTTTCATTGGATAAGGTCCATTGTAGGTCTACAATTTCTTGCAGTCTTCTTTTTTTAGTCACTAAATCAATATCATCCTCATACCTTCTTGCAGCCAATGTGCCAGGACGTTCAGAATAAAAATACATGTAGCTTAAATCGTAATTGGCATATTGTAAAAGGCTAAGGGTGTCTTGATGATCCTCCTCGGTTTCTGTACAAAATCCTGCAATGATATCTGAAGTAATACTACAAGTTGGAAGTAAGGCGCGAATACGGTCAATCTTAGCCATATACCATTCTCTTGTGTAAGTTCTATTCATCAATTGTAGCATCCTTGAGCTTCCACTTTGAACAGGAAGGTGGATGTGCTTGCAAATATTATCGTATTTAACAATGGTGTGTAACACTTCGTCCGTGATATCTTTAGGATGAGATGTGCTAAAACGAACCCTAAGACTTGGATCTATTTGTGCCACTTCTTCTAATAACATGGCGAAGGTAGTGGTTGCACTATTTTCTGGATTGCTCCAATAATAACTGTCCACATTTTGACCTAATAACACCACTTCTTTGTATCCTTTGTCAAATAAGTCTTTGCATTCTGCAAGAATTGAAAATGCATCTCTGCTACGCTCGCGACCTCTTGTGAAAGGCACTACGCAGAAACTACACATATTATTACATCCACGCATAATGGATACAAAAGCACTAATACCATTGTTGTCTAATCTAACGGGTGCAATATCGCCATAGGTTTCGTCTCTACTTAAAAGCACATTCACTGCTTTTTGTCCAGTACCAGCTTCGGCAATTAAATCGGGTAGGGTTCTATAGGCATCTGGCCCAACCACTAAGTCCACCAATTTTTCTTCCTCTAATAATTGGGCTTTCAATCTTTCTGCCATGCAACCCAATACTCCAATCAGTACACCTGGGTTGGCTTGCTTCAATCTTCTAAATTCAGTCAATCGCTTGCGTATAGTTAGTTCAGCTTTTTCACGAATAGAGCAGGTATTGATTAAGATTAAATCTGCGATTTCAATATTTTTAGTGCCTCCAAAACCATTCTTTTCTAAGATGGATGCAACCACTTCACTATCTGCAAAGTTCATCGCGCACCCGTAGCTCTCTACATAGAAGTGCTTTTGAAAGACACCCGAACTTGCCTGGCTAGCAAAGGCTTCCCCTTGTCTAGCTTCATCCTGGGTTTTATCTATCAGTAAATCAGATTCCATGCACTTATTTTGAACTGCAAACTTAGTCAAAATATTTTTATGTGTCAACTTGTCAGACAAAATTCCTAATTGATTGATATACAAATGATTAAAATAGGACAAGATATATTGTATTATTTTTTATATCAACCTAAGAGTCAATCGGTTATTGACTAGGTTGTATATTTATAAAAATTAGCGCATGCTCAAGGGATTCCTTTTATTATTGACAATTTTTTGTTTGTTTAGTGCGAATGCGCAAGAATTGGTGGTGGCAAAATTAAGATCCGAGACTTCAAGGAATTTTAAAAAAGACACAGATACTGCAAACTGGAATTGGAAACATGGAGGTTTGTTCAACTTAAATGTGGCACAAAGTTCATTGAGCAATTGGGCAGCTGGGGGTGATAACTTTAATTTGAATATCAATAGTTATTTTAATTATTTCGCATTCTATAAAAAAGAGCGTCAAAGTTGGGATAATAATTTAGATGTGAATCTTGGATTCGTGCAGTCCACATCACAAGGTGGAAGGAAGAATGATGACCGCTTTGATCTACTTAGCAAGTATGGTTATAAAATGGACACATCGGGTAAATGGTATCTCTCTGGTTTATTTAATTTCCGTTCTCAGCTTTTTGATGGTTATAGTTTTAGTGGTAATAAAGCTTCATTCACTTCTTCATTTTTTGCGCCTGCGTATATGATTATTTCTGCTGGTTTGGATTATAAGCCTAACAAAGATTTTTCAGTCTTCTTTTCTCCTTTAACATCAAGAACGACCTTGGTTTTAAATAAAAGCTTATCAAACCAGGGTAAATATGGTGTGGATTCAGGATCAATGGTGAAGCGAGAAACAGGTTTGTTTGTTACTGTAAACTATAATAAAGTCATTGCTACAAATATTACTTATAGGGGTCGTGCAGATTTTTTCTCTAATTACTATGATAAACCTGAGAATGTTAATTTATACATGACCAATTTATTTACATTCAAGATCAATAAATACTTTTCTGCTACTTATAGTTTGGATTTAATTTATGATGATAAGATTCGCATTTTTGGCCCACTCAAAAAATCACCAGGTTTACAAACCAAGAGTATTATAGGTATTGGTTATTCAAGAAACCTTGCTGTAAAGAAAAAAATCATAGTTGCAAAGCCAAAGCCAGCAACATTATCAAGTGGCGAATAAGCAAGTAATTACTTGCTAATAACTTTAAGGGTATGTTTGATTTTATTTGCCTTATGCGTTAAATCCATATAGTCATTGCTCATGATAGTGACATGTCCCATTTTTCTGCCTGGCTTTGTGGTGGTTTTACCATACAGGTGCACAAATACATTGTCCATCTTCATCACTTCATCCAATCCCTCATACACCACATCACCGGTATAGCCTTCTGCGCCTATGAGATTCACTATTGCACTTGGCAAAATAGGTGCTGGGTTGCCTAAAGGGTAATCTAAAATAATTCTTAATAACATATCATACTGACTAGAGTAATTGGCTTCAATCGAATGGTGTCCACTATTGTGCACTCTTGGTGCAGTTTCATTGACAAGAATATCTCCTTTTTGATCCACAAATAATTCAATTGCAAAAAGGCCTGGACTCTTTAGAGATTGCACTACTTTTCTTGCAATGGCTTCGGCTTTCCAAAGTTGCTTCTCTTCAATTTTTGCTGGACTTAATTGGTAGTCTAACAAATTATATACAGGGTCAAAAACCATTTCGGCAGGAGGGAAGATGACTGTTTCACCTTTTGTATTCATGCCTACAATCAATGCCAATTCTTTGACAATCTTTACTTTTTCTTCTAATACAGCAGGCGCATTAAAACCCAATGCAATGGATTTTTCGTCTTCAATGATTTGAACACCCTTGCCATCATAGCCGCCCTCTGCTAATTTATGTACCGCAGGTAATAGTCCTAAGTGTTGGCGAATTGCTTCTGCGGAATCCGTGATCACAAAATTGGAACTAGGAATTTCGTTGTCTGCATAAAACTGTTTTTGTGCAATTTTATTTTTAATGGTTCGAATGGCCGATGGGGTAGGATATATTTTTACACCTTCTTTTTCTAATTGAGTTAAAGCATCTACGTTGACAGCTTCGATCTCAATCGTTAAGGCGTCTACTTGTTTTCCAAATTGATACACTGTATCGTAATCTAAAATATCTCCTGTTGTAAAATGGTGGCATAAATGCGCTGCTGGACAGTGGGGATCTTTTTCTAAAACATAAGTAGTTAGATCATAATTCGCTGCTGCTTGTAAAAGCATCCTTCCCAATTGCCCACCGCCTAAAATACCTACCTTCATATAACTGATTTTGATAGGGCAAATATAAGTTAGTTAGGTTATTTTTGCTAAAGAACGATTTAATACAAGAATTCATGAAAGAACCCATCATACAAGTGAAGGATTTGACCAAGTCCTACGGTGACTTTGAAGCAGTTAAAGGCATTAGCTTTGACGTATTTAAGGGAGAGATTTTTGGTTTATTAGGACCGAATGGTGCTGGGAAGTCAACCACATTAGAAATCATTGAAACTTTGAGGCAAAAGTCTGGAGGGACAGTGATTGTAGATGGGATGAATTTAGACACAGATCCAGAAGCCATTAAGAAAATCATTGGGGTACAATTACAGACTGCTGGATTTTACCCTAATTTGAATTTAACAGAACTCATTCAATTATTTGTTGGATTGTATCAAATGGAGATGGATCCAATGGAGCTATTGGCTAAAGTAGATTTAGTAGACAAAGCAAAATCAAAGTTCAAGGAATTGAGTGGCGGACAGAAGCAAAGATTTTCTATTGCCACCACATTCATCAATCGTCCAAAGATCATTTTCTTAGATGAACCTACAACAGGTCTGGATCCTCAAGCTAGACGTAATCTTTGGGATTTGATTCAAGAAATTAGAAACAATGGCACCACTGTTATTATTACAACACATTATATGGATGAAGCAGAAGTGCTATGTGATAGAGTGGCGATCATTGATAGTGGTAAAATCATTGGCATCAATTCACCCAATCAATTGATAGACGAGTTGGTAGACAGTGGATTTGAAAAAGAAAAAGAAGTAAAGAAGGCCAATTTGGAAGATGTTTTTATCCATATGACAGGAAAACAATTAAGAGAAGAATAAATAATACAATATGACAACAGACCCTAAATATCCCATTGGTAAGTATGAATTGAAACCTTATTCAGAAGCCACTAAAAAAGAATGGATCAATGCATTGAGGCATTTACCAAGGGATGTTGAAATGGCGGTATTGAATTTAGATCAAGTACATTTAAATACACCCTACAGAGAAGGCGGATGGACGGTGCAACAGTTGGTACACCATATTGCAGATAGTCATATGAATGCGTTTGCAAGATTTAAATTAGGCTTGACCGAAGAAGTACCTACTGTAAAAGCATACGATGAAAACAAGTGGGTATCCATGGCAGATGCATTGGATACACCTATTAATTATTCAATGACTTTATTGCATGCCTTACATGAAAGATGGGCTAATTTATTAGCGAGTTTAACGGAGGAACAATGGCAAAGAAAAATATTTCATCCTGGAAAAAACGCAGAAGTAAGTCTTTGGGATTTATTTGCAATATACGCATGGCATGGCAAACATCATGTGGCACATATCACTACCTTAAGAGCAAATAAGGGATGGTAATTTTATAAAAAATGAGTTCTGTCAACTTCAGCGACTAAAAATACACTGCCAATCACCAGAATCAAATCATTGTGGTTGGCATTTTTTATTGCGTCTTTTAATGCGATATTGACATCTTCAAATGCATGTCCATTTAATCCAATTGCTTTGGCTTTTGCTGCTAATTCATGCACTGGTAATGCTCTTGGAATATGTGATTGTGTAAAATAATACAATGCATTTTTTGGAAGTAATTGTAGCACTGCTTGAATATCTTTATCCTTTACCATCCCTGTGACAATATGTAATTGTTGATAATGTAAGGATGCTAATTGTTCTAACAATGCATGCACGCCATGTTCGTTATGCGCCACATCCAGTATGACTCTTGGGCTTTCTTGAATGCATTCCCATCTACCCATTAACCCAGTGTTTTTTTTGATCTGTGACAATGCTTTCATCACTTTACCCGCCGTGAGCTTCCAGCCCATGGTTGAAAGCAATTGAGTGGCTACCAATACAGCCTTTAAATTTTTAGCTTGGTATTTTGCAGGTAAATCGCATTCAATGGTGAAATTTTTTGGAAATAGGGGCGCGTCTAATAAATGAATCATTGGTTGATTGAATTCAAACAAAGCATTTTGCCAATTGTTTTGAAAGGATTTAAACTCAAGAAAATCTTCTGCAAAATAAATGGGTGCATTTTCTTTGTTGGCCTTGTCCTCAAATACTTTTTTTGTTGCAGTATCTAAAGTACCTATCACAACAGGGGTATCCTTTTTAATGATGCCAGCTTTCTCGGATGCAATGGCTTCTAAGGTATTTCCTAATAGGGCCATATGGTCAAATCCAATATTGGTAATGATGGACAGTTCTGGCTCAATTACATTCGTACTGTCTAGCCTGCCACCTAAACCCGTTTCTATGATGGCGATGTCCACTTTCTCTTGTACAAAATAATCGAATGCCATGCCCACCGTAATTTCAAAGAAAGAGGGTTCTATTTTTTCAATACAGGGTTTTACTTTATTGGTAAAGTCAATGACAAAATCTTGACTACACATTTGCCCATTGACTTTGATACGTTCTCTAAAATCATATAAATGAGGCGAAGTGTACAATCCGGTTTTGTATCCTGCTTCTTGAAAAATGGAGGCAAGCATATGGCTAGTGGAACCTTTTCCATTGGTGCCAGCTATATGAATTGTTTTTATTTTTTTTTCTGGATGTCCAAGAAATTTACAAATAGCAATGGTGTTGTCTAAATTTTGTTTGATTGCAGCAGCACCAATCCTACTAAACATAGGGAGTCTAGTGTGTAAATAGTCAATCGTTTCTTGATACCGCATAGGCATTGCGTGGCTTATTGGAGATCGAATTTGAATTTCACAGTCACTGTAGAACTATGATCAGCCGAATTGAAACTAATTTTTGTCAAGTATTCTTTGATTGCGCTTTTGTATTTTGGATCATTGGAGGAGGAGCCTCTTGTAATTTGAATAAATCTTCCCACACCACTAGGATTGACTTCGATCTCTGCATAAATAGTTGCAGGGGGAACATCACCGTTGAATGAATAGGTCTTTGTAACACGGCGATCACCTTTGGTTACAAAAGGTCCGCCGCTTCCAGTATAGGATTTCCCATTGATAGAACCATTTTCAACACCTTGGTCTCCTTTGCCTCCAGCTATGCCTTGGTCTTTCACATTATTATAACTGTCTTGATTATTGCCACCAGCCCCGTTTCCGCCCGCATATTTCCCCATTAAAGCTTTAGGCTTTGCAGGGATAGGCACGGGATTGTTTTTTGCAATATTTTTTACTTTGCCAGAACGAATGGCTTCGTCATTGGCATCATTGGAGACTGCATTTATTTTGGAAGCCACAGTAGAAGCCGCTTTTGTTTTAGTGGATGTAGCTCCTTTCTCAGGAGCAGGCGCTGCTTTGCTCATTGGAGGGATTTCCCCAGCACCAGTATTGCTATTGCCTAAATTCACCTCCATATATTCAGGCAATGGGGGAACTACTTTAGGTGCAGGTTCCTGAAATTTTGAAACAAAAAAGATCAGCGAAAGTCCAAGACAGATCAGTCCAGTATAGACAGCAGCTTTAATATTCTTTTCTTGTTCAAAACTCAATTGCATAGTTTAAAATTAATGCAAAAAAACGTCATATCCCAATCTTAACAAGGTAGCTACGATCACTATTAAGAAAATTTTACGAATAAATTGATTGCCTTTCTTTAAAGCCATTCTAGAACCAAAAAATCCACCTGCGGCGTTACATATAGACATGGGGATGGCCACCGGCCAAAGGATGACGCCCTTGCCTATAAATAAGATCAAAGAGCCGAGATTAGTAGAAAGGTTCACAATTTTTGCATGCGCACTAGCTTGCATAAAATCATATCCTAAAATTGCAATGAATGCAAGTACAAATAAACTTCCTGCCCCAGGGCCAATGAAACCATCGTAAAAACCAATGACTAGGCAAATTAGGATGCCTTTTAGCATCGGAAATTGAATATCATTCTTCTGCACGGATTGTCCAAGGTCCTTTTTGGTAAATGTATAAATCGCCATCGCAAGCAATACAAAAAAGATCACTGGTTTCATAAATTGACTACTCATTCTAGTGAGTAATAAAGAACCAGAAAAAGCAGCAGTAAATGCAATGATCGTAAAAAGAACTATCCTTAAAAATGGAATTTTAACCCTTTGTAAATATTGATAGGTAGCGAAACAGGTTCCTATAAAAGAGGGCACTTTAAGTGTGCCAATGACTGTTGAAACTGCTTGCGTCGGCATTACAATCAATCCTGCTGGCACTTGAATCAATCCGCCACCGCCTACCACCGCATCCACATAGCCTGCAATAAAGGCAATTAAACATAAAAATAAGATGGTACTAAGCGCCATGTTTTATTTTTGAAGGCCAGGTGTTGATCACGATTCCGCAAATAATAATCCCACCACTAATGATTTGAAAAATATTGAATTGCTCATTCAAAATAAACAATGCTTCAATGGAACTTAGGAAGGGAATTAAAGTACCAAACAAAGCTGTCTTTGCTGATCCTAGCGTGTGTATGGCTTTATTCCATAACAAATACGCAATGGTAGAGTTGCCAATTCCTAAATATAAAACGATGAATAAAAGTTGTTTGTTAAAATGAACAGGTTGAATATAATTCATTTCATAAATGGCAAATGGGCATAATAAAATAGTACCAATTGCAAAAAGTACAAGTAGAAAACTATTATTTGAAATGCCTATTGGTTTTTTACGAACAAAAACATTATAACTACCAAAGCATAATCCAGCACCAATCATCCATAAATCACCTTTCGTAATTTTAAAATGCAGTAAAGTATTGAGGTCACCTTTACTTAATAAAACGAGGATACCAACAATGCCTAAGACAATGCCTGTGATACTTTTCCAGTTCAATTTTTCTTGTACAATCCATGCTGCAAGTAATGTAGCCACAATTGGATGAATGATAGAACCAAACAATGCCATATTAATAGCCGTTGTTGAATGACCAGCTTGGTAAATCATGGTGTTGTATAAAGCGACACCAACGAGTGCCATCCAGAAAAAATAACTAAAATTGGCCTTGAATAATTGCTTTTCCTTTTTAAAATTATTAATTGCAAATGGCAGCAT
>Ga0208597_1000405_pt1 | contig 16957 bp, 16 predicted proteins | sample LakMenEpi05May12_FD_150673 | JGI IMG/M metagenome (GOLD analysis project Ga0208597, IMG submission 150673) | Freshwater microbial communities from Lake Mendota, WI - 05MAY2012 deep hole epilimnion (SPAdes) | ecosystem: Environmental > Aquatic > Freshwater > Lake > Epilimnion/Euphotic zone ...
ATCCCACTTGTTCATTCGTCCCCCGATTGAAAAACCAGTGTATGTACCATCAAGAACTTTTTCCCAAGCATCTTGGGCACCCTTAGAAATATAGGTAGAAACGTATACTCCCTTATAGAACTTCTTTGATTCTGGATCAAAATATTTTTCTTCTTTAAATGAGATCATCTTACCAACAGCAGATGGTTGGTGCATTTCTCTAATGTTCCCACGAAACTTTGCAAAAGCACTCATGCTAGCTTCGGTAGTTACAATATCCATTTGTTTGTCAATATTGTCTAGAGACGCAAAACCAGAAACCAGTCTTCGCTCTTGATCTACTTTGCCAAAAGGCATTGATAGACGAACGTTGTCGCCGTCTGTAACCCAGGAAGCTTTATTTATAATCATAACGTATCTATTATACCAAACATTTATTAGTTTTCTCAGCTATTGAGATGATCTTCCTTCGCCTTTAGGATTTCTTCCAGCAATGGTTGCTGGTCCATCTGACTGGTTGTTAACTCTTTCTGTATCCCGTTGGCGATTTGAATTTGCATTTGATTGAGCATCATTTGCTTGCCCTGGAGACATTACAAATGGAGTATCTCCATCTTTAGTTTGTGGGAGATCAAGAGCTTCTCTAGCCTCATTTGGCATCATAATCTGAGTCTTAACAAGACGTTCAAGAATCTGAGATTGAGCAATTTCATCTGTAAGGGTTAGCTCATTAAACTTCAATTCTAAGATGTCTGTTTTTTCTTTAATAATCTTGTTGATAATCTTTTCAAGATGGTGTTGAGCTGGTCGAGAAACCTGCTCTTTAAATGTACGATCTTGAGATAGTGCTGCTGCGATTCCTGAATCAGAACCACCAAGTTTAGAGATTGGAACCTGATGAGCAATTAAAATATCATCACGATTTTGTTTTCTATATTCTTTAAATGAACCATCTTGGATGCCATTCTCAATTGGCTCCATCTTAAACTCAACCTTATTCTGGTCTGTATCTCCAGGAAGTGGTATATACAGGGTTCTATGAGATTGAGACTTTAGTCCAGTTTGCAAGAATCTAAACATGTTATCTTCTGCATCTGCACTTAACTTGGCACCCTTTAAGGTAATGATATATCTTGGTACCGCTTTGTTTTCAAAGTAATCAATGTTGTATTGTGATGCTAGCTTATCACCAATTAAAGATGGAAAAGCAGCAACAATGTCTGGTACGCCATAAAAAGTATTTAATGGTGAATATTCTTTAAGATGAATAATTTCATTTGGTCTAGTATCTACCGTAACTGGGTTTTGATTTTTAGCCCCAAAGTTTCTAAAGTAAACAACTTGTTGGCCAATGATTTGAAGGAAGCCATCGTTTAGTCTACGCACACGAACAGTTGTTGCTGGAATATGGCCTAGGTATCCAATGTCACCTTCGACAGTTCTTCCTACTTCAATAAAACCATTTCCTGTTGCTTGTAGATCTGTGTAAACCTTTTCCATAGTCTTTGTAAATGAATCATCATCATTTAAATTCTCTAGCCAATCACGAAGTTCAATCTTCATGCGCTCAATTCTTTTTCGAGCACGAGCAGATGCTTGCTCATCACTTGAAGTTTCAAGACGTAAAGATGTTCTATCTGAAATATCAAAACGGTATCCAAGACCTACAACATTTTCTACCTTGGCATCAATAGCAGCATGGTTAGCAAAAGATGTATCATAAAAGTTTGCTAGCTCATACATGTTATATGGTGGAGTAATAATATCAAACAGGCCATATCCATTTCGGTATACTGTTCCAGGATTAATACCCTTAGTTCCTGTACCGTCAACTCCTGATGACTGAGCATTTGCTGAGTTCAAATATGCTGGAGTCATTTCAGCAGCCTTGTTTAAAAGTCTGACAGTTCTTCTTTTAAAATTTTGATTGATGCCACCAAGATCTTTTAGATCATCCCATGTTTTGTTAAATGGGTCTTGTGCGTGGAATATGTTTTCTTCTTGCTCTTGTGTATTTAGTTTTGCACTAACGTAATCAGAATTATCCCTCATCGCCATACATCCTTAAAGTTTTCTGTGCTGCGTCAATGGCACCAAGGTCATTTAGGGAAGGAATTAATCCTTGCTTCATTCTATCCTTTTGCTCTGAATATTCTTCTTCTGTTACCCTTGTCAATCCAGGAACAAAGACTGCTGTTCCTTGACCGTCATCTCCGTAGGAAATTGCTTCTCTTTTTAGTTCTGCAATCTTAGATATATCCCCTTTTTGTGCAGGGATATTCAGTACTGAGCCTGAGCCGTCTGTAAACCATTTTCCAGTTGACTTTTTATACACATACAGTCCCCAGTCATAGTGCTTATCGATGACTTTTCTGCGTACATTGTTAACAATCGGTTTACCAGTTTTTGGGTTTATTAATGAATCCATAACCTCAAGTATACCATATTAGACTGGCAAGAGGGTCTTTGTATCCCATGTAGTATCAGTATATATCTTCATCTTATTAGAATCAAACGTCATACCCTCATTATCATCAATGATAATCTTATTAGTTCCTAGGTAGTTCTTATAAACATCTGTTGGGTTGACTCCATATAGCTCTGAGCTTGAAACGACTAAGGCTTCTTGCCAATTAAAGTTTTCACTCCAGTACGACCAAAGCTTTTCTCCATCACTGTTCAAAACCTTTAGCCAAGGCCTAGTAACAATGCTCTGTATTGTCTGTAAATTGTTTGCCTGGTAGAAAGATATATTATTAAACAGTATTGGACCATTTAGATTAATTGCACCAGTGTATAGGTCAAAGTTTAGTGCAGATGAGAACTGCAATCCTAGGGATCCCCATTCTTTTATTGTAATAACTGGATTTTGAACTGATATGCCGTTCCAGAAATATGTTAGCTTTGTGTACTCTGTTCCAGTTAAACTACTAGTCGCATATATCTTAGCTCTTGATCCAGATGGGCTGTCTGCAACCATGTAAAATTTAATAATATCTTCTTTGTATTTAATTTCAAAGATTTCAATTGGTGAAGCAGAAAAAAAATCTTGATTTGCGAACATCCAGGCTTGCATTGAGCTTACACGATATTCATCTGACAATTCTTTATTAATTGGCATAGCAATGCCACGATTTGTTTCAAAGTTAAAGTCCCCACGAACCTCTATTCCAGAATTTTTTGTTAAATAAAGGTATGGTGTGCTTGACTTATAAATACTAAAAGGATTTTTTGACTTATAGTCAAAATAAATTCCAGATTTTTTGTATGGCACTAGATCAACTCCAAACCTAGTACCTACCGAGTTAAAGGCATTATCACTCAATGCTTGCGAAGCTATCTCTAATTCTTTAATTTTAATTGGTCTATTAATAATTCCACGCACATTAAAGTCAATAGAATATACAACTGCTAAGTCATTGAAATCTACAGACTTGCTAGGATAAATAATTGTATTGTCTACAACTTCAAATTTACTAGCAGCCCAGTCTGGGTAGTTATCAATATCAATAATTGATCCTTCTTTGGCTGGAACATTAATATTAAAGGTTTCATCAAGAGCGTTTGCTCCTTCTGCTATATATTGAAAAGTAACATAGCTTTTAACAAAAGATTCTGATGTGTCATACTCGTAGTACTTCAATGCTTTTTGAGCTAAATCTTCATAATCATTCCATCCAGTAATAAGGCTATTATCTATTTGATAATAAGTTTGCTGAATAGGTGCTGAATATTGTTCTCTTAAATCTTCATATGTCCACGAAGAATTAATTTCTTTTTCTAGTAGTTTAGATGGTGATGGATATCCAAGGTTAAACTGTAAAAAATCTAAATCATAGTAAGAAGCCCCTTGTGCGTTATTAACATATTTAGCAAAATAAGAAAGTGGAAGGTAGTCTTGCCAGTGTCCAGATACTCCAATATCAAGGAAGAATTCATCGTATGCTTCTGTTGGCAACAGGGTATAGCTGGCTAAATGATTTATAAGAGCAATAGCATTAGTTTCTTCTGTTACTCCAGGGGCAGATAAATCATCAAATTTAACAACACCGTATTCATTAAAATAGTTTGATATTGATTTATGATTAAGCTCTGTTGTAAATCCTAATGAGTAAATTTTTCCAAAGAATGAGTTAGATGTTTCTTCGTCTCCCGCAACATAGACTTTTAGTCCATTTACATTACCAAAGAATGCTGAAACATTGCCTCCAAAAACATTAGATAAATCATCAATATTAATTCCAACTGCAAAAAGTTGTTCAGACTCAATGTTTTCTGTTGTATACACTAGTTGTTCTTCTTTATTATAATTTAAAACATACTCAATAACGGCTTCATTAAGTCTAACAATAAAAAAATCACCTGTTAGCGTATTATAAATTTTAATTAATGTTTGATTATTTCCTGAATTTCCAGCATCAAAAAATTCTGTCCAGCTGGTAGTATTATAATACCCTGCTTCAATATAGTCTGCTGGAGAAGTGTTGTAGTATTCTGCATCAAGCAATAATACATTACTGCCAAATACCCCATAAATAGACTTAACCTTATCATTTAAAATATTTAATTTTGGAAAGTTTAGATATGTTCCTAGTCCACTCCAAGTTGAGTTTGGTCTAAATGTTAAAAACTTGTGTGGAAATGCTCCAGATTCTTGATCTGTCTGTATTGCTTTACAGTCAGTATACAAATCATCTAAACTTTTAGTATCTAAAAATATGTTTGGCAAACTATAGGATGGTGTTGTCAACTCTAAAGATGTTGTTTCTAGATTATCAAAGCTTCCTTGTTGCCATTGTGCAAAGCTTGGATAGTTATAGTTTGCGGTATAGTTTGAAAATGAATAGTCTATAAAAGCAGAAGTTCCACCATAGGATGAGTTGATAGATTGTGCTGAAGATACGGCTTGACCATAAACCCATCTACGTTTAGCAACAGTTACAGAAACTTGGTAAGAGTATATAGCAAAACAGTCTACTTCAATCAAACTTACATTCTCGTATGCATAAAATCCAAGCCAGTCTTGGCTTTTTAGCTGTGCATTTAGTAAGTCTGGTAATGCTAAAGATGTGGTATCAATAGCAATTTCTATTACCTGTTCTCCATTTACCAATACCGTCACAGAATTCTTAATTAATCTAATATGGATAAGCATTGGTCTAAACCACTCACCAACAAAATGAGAATTTGACTGACCACCAATAACTAAAGTTAAAAAGCCTGAATCTACATAGAGTCCATCTGTAGAAGCAATTGGTCCAAATATTCTTTTTGGATCTGGAGAATCTGCAATTATTCTTGCCCAGAACTCTACAGTGTATTCTTTATGCTGCCCAGATTTATTTAAAAATCCTTGACCTGGAAATATTAAGGAAGGTTTGTTTGATGTGTTTGGAATAACCTTAGTTAATCCAGAGGCACCGAACACTAGGGGAATGCTTGTATTTTTTGCAAGAAGAGCATTATTCTTTACCAAATAATATGCGGTATCACTAGATACTCCATAGGCTGATGCTGGAATAACGGTATCTGTTGTATCAATTGCAATTGTTTCTGGAAAAGATGCTGGTGTTACTCCTAAAGATTCTTTATGAAATTCTTCAGACCATTGTCCTGTGGTTATTCCATTAAAATAAACTTTGTAATCAGCAGATGTTTCTCCGCCTGAAGACTTTAATATTTTTATAATTATTTTAAAGTTTGTGTTTTCGTCAGGGATCTCAAATGTTTCTGACATAAAAGACCATGACTGGTATGCTGGATCTGTAAAAGTTTTAAACTTTTGAACGACTTCTAGGGTAGTAGTATCTTCATATTGATATCCAATAGAAATAGAGTTAATATATAAGCTATCAATATAAAAATAAGAACCAATAGAAAATGTTCCTAATGTTGTATTAAGGGTTTGAAAGTTAACTTTTGGATCAGGATCATCTGGACCTAGATCTGGACTTAATATAATTGATTCCCCAGATGCTCCTGCTGGAACATTGCAAGACACTAAGCTTGTAGGACTATCAGGAAAAGGTTCTCCTGCAGGTGCTGACCCAGAACTTAAAGTACAGGATTCTGTGTCATTCCAAAGAGATGCTATATTTCTTTGTGCATCAGGAATTAAACTTACGTAATCTGCTTGATCGTCTAGTGCCCAAAGTACCAGAGGGTGCTCTGAGTAAATTTTTTCTGCATATAAATTAGATGGGTTAGACATATATCTCCTACCCCTTATTATAGCAGGCTAAGGGTTAATAAAGTTTAATCTCACAAGCATCAGTAGAGCAATAAGACTCTCCTTCTGCCTCAAGATTTTCAACTCCATCATAGATAGCAGACCAGTCAATCTTACCAATTGTACCCACATAAGAGTTATATTCTTCTCTTGTTATCTCTGTGTACGGTTGCTGTGGATAAGTCTTATTTCCCATTGGAAGGAAAGAAACTGCCTTTAGTTGTCCTTCGTACATATTTAAGGCTGGTGCGACAAACTTCTTTTCTGTTTCTTTATCAAAAGAAAGAGTAACAGAAACGCCATTATCTGACCAGTACTTCTGAGCAGTAGCTGCTAAACCAATCTTTTCAAATAGGCTAACTTCTTTTTCTGATCTCTTGTGACCAGATGCTACTGGAAAATATACTACAGATGTATTGGCTGATACTACATCATCTTCAATTTTATATCCCGCTGCTTTAAACAAATGAAGCATCGGATCTGTGTTACCAAAACGAATAGATCTTAAGTAGAACTCTCCACCTGGACCCCAGTGAACTCCTGGAGTTGCTCCAGATAGTAGTGATACAGATCCTGATGGTTTAACTGTTGTTACACGAACAGACTCTCTAACGCATAGCCATTCTGAGTATTTATGATCATAATAACGAATCTTTTGATACCCTTCATCCATCCATTCACGAGTTGTTGGTAATCCATAGGTATCTGCAAAAGATGCAATTCCAGTTAAGGATGTTCCAATACGTCTGTTTCTTTGCATGATACCGTTTGTTTGCTGCCAATGTGTTGGCATAAGGGTAACAGTCTTTCCATAAAGATACGCAAATTTCAATGTCTTGAGGAAGTCCTCCTTGGATTCATGACGATTTAAGTGCACTTCTACAAGTGTACAAAGTTCGTATGACTCCAATGGCTGCTCCGCACAAGGATTGAATCCCATAATACGGGAATCCTTATAGTCTGGTGCATCTGCTAAACGACCATAGTCTCTCGCAACATCTAACCAAATAAATCCTGGCTCACCATTATCAGCAATTAAATCAACATAGTCTTCATATTTAGTGCCAACAGTAGCAGAAATAGAATTATTAGACATCCATGCCCAGCCTGGTTTTTCTGGATCAAATGAATTTCTTTCAGGAAATACTTCTGGATTCTTTAAATTAATAAAACCATTATCTTCTGGCGTTCCTAAAGCCAAGGTAGCAGAACGTCTAACATTTCCAGAAACAACACATGTTCCAATAAGATTAACAATGTCAACAATTGCACGACTATCTAGTACTTCTCCTGCTCTAGAGCCAATGACATTTTGTATGCGTATATGTAGTTGAATTAATGGTTCTGGACCGCTGGCGACCCCACCAAAGCCTTTAATGGCTGATCCTAGAGGACGGATAAGGTCATAGTTAAATTCTTGAATAGATTGATTTTGACGTAAAAATGAATTAATTAAAAGACGGACAGACTCAACCCATCCTTCACGAGTATCTGGAATTTCATAGGTAGAAACTGGCTCTGTAGGGGCATAGATAGGCATTTGCTTATTTTGTCCCAAGGTATCAAACCCTACTCCAATTCCTAACATTAAAGCATCCATTACCCAAGCAAAAAGAGCCCCTGGATCATTACGATCAATGTCACGAGTAGAAACCATTGCACAATTTTGTAGTGAGGCTGAGTTTCTTTTTTCCATAGTCATTGGAGTTCCGAAAGCCCAAAGACCTCTGCCTGGAGGTGTCCACTTTAATTCAAACATTCTTTGGAAAGCTTCTTGTGCTGACTTTTGTGACTTATTGTCATTCCAAGGTAGTCTATTATCTTTAGCATGATTCTTTTGAACTGAATACATACCTTCAATTACACGACGACAAACCTCATGCCAACGTTCTTTAGTTCCATCTTCTTTAACACGAGAATATGTTCTGATAAAAGTAATTTCTCCTAAAGAGTTGCTACCCGCATCTGAAAATCCAAACGGTGCTGGAGTATTACTATATTTATTTACAAAATCCTCTGATAAGCGAAACGAAAAAACATCTGACATTTAAGTATGCCACCTTTCTAATATTGGTTGAGTACTTCGTAGAATCGGAAGTAGTCCTAAGTATAGCATAGAATTAAAAACAATTCCACGCTCATTTTTAATCTATAAAGTTATTGTTTATAGTTAGTACTTTTATATAACGAAAGTGTTATAAATAAAATAGTTATCCATACTTGCTACTATGAATGTGACACATTTCAATTTCATTTATATTGACGTGACTTGGTAATGATCCCACCCAGTAAATTGCTTCTGCTAAATCTTCTGCCGTTAATGCTTGATCCCGTTTTTGTTCTTGGGTATCAATAGTTGCTGGACAGATTTCTGTAATCTTAATTCCAAATTGAGGGAACTCAAGTCTCATTGTATCAATCAAACCACGCTCACCTCTTTTGGCATTTGTATAATTTCCTCCACCACGATATGGAACTTTTCCACCAAAAGAAGTAACAAAAATAATGGTTGGAGATTCTGATCTTTCCATACATGGTGCAAATAATTGAGATAAGTACATGGGGCCAGTGACGTTGATGTCGTATGCTTTTCTAAAGTTTTCTGGGGTTTCATTAATAATATAAGTTGGGCCTGAGCCTCCACCAGCATTATTAACCAAAAGATCTAAAGTAATATCTTTGTATTTTTCAAAAAACTCTTCTATTGCTTTAGAGTCTGTAATATCTAAGTTATATACCTCAACATTATCAGATATTAACTCAGACACTTTAGATAGGTTTCTTGAAACAGCAATAACTTTATAGCCATTTTCAGACAGTCGTTTAACTGTTGCTAGCCCTACGCCTTTGCTTGCCCCAGTAACAATAGCAGTTTTCAATTACATGCTCTGACTATTATTAAGCTCCATGTTGTTATGGATCCAGTGACCAGGAACCATATACTTTACACCAGACTTAACTGTGTGTGCTGTGTGGAAATATGGAGCATATGCTGGAAATATCACAACGCTATTTTCTTTAGGTTTTACACCAAAGCTAATTGCTTTGTTTTCAAGTGCGAGATCATAGTCTAGATCTACTGCTGGCGCACCGCTTACCCAACCTTCTGAGCTTGTCCATCCACCATCATAGTCTTTTAACTGAAAAGATATTTCTCCGCCTTCACAATCATCATTTAAATACATAACTAGTGAATATCTCAATGTCTTATCACCATCAAGTTGATCAAAGTGAGCTCCCATAGCCATTCCAGTATTATACTTTTTAATGTTAAATGTTGGGAAAAGTCTTGGCTCATCAAAATCACCTAAAGAAGATGCATAGTCTTTACAGACATTGTATAGCGTAGTCATAATAGCGTCATATATATATTTACTTTTTTCTGCTACTTCTCCAATAAGGTTGTTAATAGCATTGATGTCAAATGTTTTTGTTTCTCCATAGATGAAGGTTTTATCGTTAGAAGATGTCCAAGGGTTCCAAACATTTACACCTGACTCTGTGTATTGCTCAAGAGTGTCTAGCTCTTTCCAGATTTCTTTAAAAGTTTTAAAATTTTCAATTGCGTCAGTATAATAGTATACTTTTGGATCTAGCAGTTCTTTATTCATTTGTTTCTCCCTTAGTATTTATTCTTTTCATAAAATCCTTTTTCTTTAATAAACCCCACCAGTACGTATCTAATTGGGCCAGCACCTACATGCTTAACTCCATGATTATACTCTGCGTTTCCTGGAAAAATAAGCATTGTCCCAGGTTCTGGTTTAAACTCTAGACCATTAATTGGAAAAAATAATTCTCCATCTACATAGTCATTATTTAGATACAGAATAGCAGCATATCTAATTGACGGGTCTGTATCCTGGTCGGTATGAGCTTTTAACTCAACACCTTCCTGCATTCTTTGAATTGTTGCAAAACCACTTAATTCTATTGTATCATCAACAATTTGAACTAAGTTATTTAATCTATCAAATAGATTTTGTTGAAAGGGATACTGTCCTATGTTTAAATTTTTATCTTGCCAGTTTTGAGTTATTTCAAATTTTCCTTCAGCAACTAAATTATCAACATCATATCTTCCAAATTTTTGGAAACAAAAACTTTTTAAGTTAGCATGATATTCTATAAACCATTCTTCATTTGGAGTTGAGTTTATAACTTCAAAAACTTGATCTAGTTCATCTTTAGAAAAAAAATCTTTAACTAAAACAATGTCATCAGTGACTTCTTCAACCTGAAAGTTATTTTCTTTTAATATATCTGTTAAGAAATTAGGCATTGTTTTCCAGATCCTCTACCTTGTATTTATTTCCTTCAGCATCTAGCTTCCAGCCTTCTTTTAAAAGATCTTGCCATTCTGCTCTTTCAATTTCTTGTTTTGCTCTAGTCTCTTTCATTTCTGCAGCCCAGGCATCTCTTAATTCTTGTGGATAAGCATCTTCTTCTCTGTCATCCCAGAAAGATCCAATGGTATATCTTACTCCACTTTCTATTAGGGATACTTCGTGCATATTGCTAAATCCCCCGTCAAAAACAGCAAGCATTCCAACTTCTGGCTTAATTTCTATGTCTTGACCTGGAAACTTAAGTAGTCCTCCTTGAAAATCATCATTAAGATATAGAAAGCCTGCATATCGGCTTCTTGTAAAAGCGCCTGAATTTCCTTCAGCATCTGTATTATCTGAGTGTATTCTTGCGTATGCTCCTGGCTCCCATTTTTGTGTGTGATACCCAATCTTAGAAATTGTTTTTGGGTCAAGGTCATGGACTGAAGCGATTGCCTTTGGCATTGTTTTTTCAATGTCTGAAAATATAGTTGGAGATAGCCCAGCATCAAGCAATTCTTGATCATTGTCTTGTGGAAGTACAGAGGAGTATGACTCATAAAATGAAATAGGCATCCAAGAAATTGCACCGTTATCTGCTTGAGCATCTAAGGCTTGAATCATTTTTTTGCAATCTTCTTTGCTTATAAAGTTTTCATAAATAACTATATCTTTTGTTATTCTTTTTTTATTTTCTAGATTCATTGTATTCTTACTCCATTTTCTATTGTAGTCCTTTGAGGATGTTCTTGTCTAAACTTTTCCTCTAATTCTGGCTGCATATTAGCCCAAACTTCTTTTCCAAATTCTTTTTCTTTTGCATACCATTCATCAGTTCCTTTTTGATATTTTTGCCAATACATTCTTGACAAAATTTTATTTTTATTATATGATGGCATCACTCCATGAAGATATGGCATTCCATCCTCTGTAAGGTAGTCTGGGTGTCCTGATGGAAAAACTAATAAATCTCCTGCTTCTGGTTTGTATTTTACAAGTTTATCTCCCATTGCAAAGTCAATCTCTCCACCCTCATAGTCATCATTAAAATATATTGTACATGTTATAACAAACTTATAACCTGGAGCAGAGCCCTGCTCTCTTTGATAATCTGAATGATATCTCATTCCAACCTGCTCATCAGTAGTACTAATATGATACTTACCTATTGTTCCACCTGTCCATCGCCAAATTGGTACAGTATTTCCATTTTCATCTATAGATGTTTCGTTTAAATCTATATCAATATTATATCTTTTAATGTAGTCTTCAGTAACTAAATGAAAGTTTTCCATCATTTCTATACCAAAATTTTTTTGATCTTCTTTAATCTGTGTTGTTGTTTCTATGGTTTTTAAGTTTCCATATTTATCTGACATAGAAAAATTAGGAATTATTGGATTTAAATAATCTCCAAAAATAGACCATTGTGTCCAAGGGCTAAACAGTCTGTCTTCTGTTTCTGTAAATGAATCTGTTAATACTTTATAAGATTTTGAAACATCTTTAAACATATTCTTATATACAAGAATGTTAGGATATATCTCTATTGCTTCAAGATGTTTGTCATTCATATTAAGGTTGCCTATCTCCTGTATGCTTTGTAATCTCCCAAAAGAATGGGCAAGTAAATCTTAAACCACTTGTAATCTCAGTTACTCCATGAATATAGTTTTTATCCCCTGGGAAAAAGTAAGCAGCACCCTTTTTAGGTTTAAACTGTACGCCCTGTAGTGGGAAGTATAACTCTCCACCTTCATAGTCGTCATTTAAATAAAACAAACTAGAAAGGTCATAGTTAGGAAAATCATTTGGAGTTCCAGCATCTGGTCCTTCATGAAGTTCTTTGTCTGCATGAGGCTTTTGAAATTGCCCAGGAAGCCATTTAACAATAGTTGTCCCAGTTGGAATAACTTCGACCTTATAAAATTCTTCAACAATTGGTTTTAGTCTTTCAAATAGTCCAGCAATTACTGGTGCAATAGTTGGATCATTCTTATTTAGTGTTGGGCTGGTTGCAACCCTGTCTTTCCAATAATCTGAGTCATATGTAACAGTTCCATTTTCATTCATATGGCTTTCAGTTACATCCCAAATTGTTAAAGATTTGGCAGATTTTTCTAGAAATTCTATTTCCTCTAGGGTCATAAAGTTTTCTAGCTCGACAATCATGTCTTTGCTATCTCCAAACCACCCAGATGGAGTTATAGATGGTGTTCGTTTAACTACTGTATATGAGTCTTTGTTTTGTTCCATATTTATATTATATCACCCTTCGTTTTATCTGTTACGCCTAATTTTAATATTTTTACCTCATGAGATCCCTGAGTTTCTTTTTTTTCATTTACCGCATCCCTATACCAATCTGTCCATTTTCCAGTAGAATTTATTTCCTGTGCAGCATTCCCATAGGCAATATTTGCTTCTAATCTTGTTCTATCGTTGTCTTGGTACTTAACAATTTCAATATTTGTACCGTTTAAATTTGACAAAGATATAGGAATAATTGTAGCAACTGGAGTTCCAGCTTTGATAACCACTCTCTTATTTGCTACCTTTGCTTTAATAGCTAAAGGCAGAGGATTGTCATAAAAAGAGGTGCTCATTAATGATGACATTGTTTCAAACTCATCACTAAAATAATTTACTGGATTAATAGTAAAAATACTTACGTCTTTGTCTGTTCTAAAAACTAAACCAGTATTTAAACTTATAGAGGATTGACCTCTTCCAGAATATGCTCCCAATGGGCTGAATATTTCAATACGATTTGGAGTTTGATCATTAACTCCATCCCAAATAAACTCAATATCTTCTACACAAGAAAGACTCCAGCCAATTACGTTTGACTGGGTTACTGGAAAACATCTATAGGCATGGCCTTCTGATGTTACATCCATCCAATCTCTTTTAATTGACATGGGCTGAATGTCAAATAGAGCTCCCTGTGTTTTTTCAACTGAGATATTAAACATTAATCTGCCTCTGCACTATACATTTCTGGAGTATGAAACTTTTTACTGTAATCAAGCATTGTTACAATAGAATACTTGGTTCCAGAAGTTACTGGCATTGCTTGATGAGGATACATAAAATTTGATGGGAAAATAAACAAATCCCCAGCCTCTGCTTTAACCTTTAGATTTTGTAGTCTAAAGAAAAGCTCTCCACCTTCATAATCATCATTAACATATGAGACTAAAGAAACAGTACAATTATAAGAAAACCCATGATCGTGATGTTCCATAAAGTGTTGACCTTGACCATATTTAATAAAATTAAAAGCTTCCCAATATTTTAAATTATGAATATTATACATTCTGCAATAATCTTCTACTGCTGGTAACTTTACATCATAAAGATCTTGCCAAAGTGATTGAAGGTTTAAGCTGACTTGACTTTTATCATTTTCAATATCTGTTTTCTTAAACTTAAAATCATTACAATCTCTATAGTCTGGCATCAGTTGCTTGTAGCCTACATACGCAGGTTGCCAGCTGTACCCAGTAGTGTCTCCCTCTGGTTTAAGATTATCTTCAAGTCTTTTTATTACATCAATTTCTTTTTTAATTACACCCTTGTAACAAAAAATTCCATCGCCAAGGTCTATTTTTTCTGTCCATGTTTCCATTTTATTCTCCTTATTTGTATTCTCGTCTTGACCAAACTTTATTCTTATATACCCCGCCGTCAGGCTGTCTATAAAACTTCATGTTGTTAAACATTTTATCATAAATTTTAGACTGATCTAATATCTCTACTTCACTTTTCCAGTTTTCTCTTTTGAATGGTAAAACTTGTAGGTATGGAGTGCCTGCTGGAATTGTTCCTTCCCAGCCTTCCGCAATAAAAAATGGAAAACTTCCAAGTAGATGAACTTTATCTGAGTCAACAATTCCTGTTGTATTTAAAAATGGTAAATCAAACCTATTCATTGGTGTCATAAATAGCGCACTGTACCCTTCTGGAAGCTCAAGTCCCCAATCTGAACTCCAAGCAAAATGATGTTGATAGAATCCTTTTGGATGCTCAAACTGTGGCATAGGAGGTCTTTCAGTGCAAAAATCTTGGTATTTTTTATCTTCAATTGTTACACCAATAACACCTTGTGCATTTTTAGAAAATACTAAGTCGCAAGGAGTTTTAAAAACATACCCTGTTGAAAATGCATCCATAATTGCAGGGCATGCTTTCCATGTAGGAATTTTTCCATAGTCATCTACTGTGCCTTCTTTTGGAAAAGGGCACGTTTCTTTTGGTGCATTATAATATTCATTATTAATTGGATTTTTTGCAAATCTATCTGCATCTTTATACCATTGTGGAATAATACTTTGTGTTGGTGCTGGAACAGAAACACTATCTTTATCTAACCAAGGTCTAAAAGATCTAAAGATTGCTAACTTATTCATTAATGACTCAATTCATTAATATCTGTCATAACAACAACACAATATTTTGTTCCTGATTTCATTGGCAGCGATGCATGTTCATAAATATAGTTTGAAGGAAATATAGCTATATCACCAACTTTTGGAGTATGAACAAAGCTATCTAATCTTGGAAATTTAATTTCTCCGCCTTCATAGTCATCGTTAATATAAATAACAGCAGAAACTGTACAGTTATATGCTGGGCCATGATCTGCGTGAATATTAAAGTGTGTACCTTCACCTTCATACTTTACAAAGTTAAATGCTTCGTAATATGTAACATTAATTCCCCAATAATGTGCATAATCATCTATGCACATTTTTAACTTTTGGTAGATTTCTTCATGTAAATCAATAAGACTTTCGTTGTGCTCATCTTTTGGTCCAAGATTTTCTTGCTTGTATTTAAAATCTACACAATCTCTTGCTTTTTTAATTGGATTTGGAGAATTTGTTACTGTAGCTTCTGACCACTTATATTTTTTATCTCCAGATAAATTATATTCAAGTGTATCAATATATCTTTCTGAATCGTCTTTGGAAAATACATTGTGATAAATATTTAAACCTAAACCTGGATTACTAACACTAATGTTGTTTTGAGGCATTACTCTTGCAATTCTTGTTAAAGCTGTTTCTGATCTATCTTTAGTAAACCAAGGGTTTTCGTTTTCATCATAGATATTCATAAGATTCCTATCTTTAAATGGTATAACTTTATTATATCATAAAAGCATTAATTAAGTAAAAATATGGCAAGTGCCAGCACTACTATATTTATTAAACCCAACAAGATAGCTGATATTTATTACCATTTTTAACTTCATGCTCTAAATATTCATATCCTGCTGGATGTATAAGAAGTTGTCCAGATTTTGGCTTAATCTTTATGCCTAAATTTACAAACTCTATTTCTCCACCGTCATAATTATCATTAATAAAATACTTAAAAGAAACTGTTCTACCAGTTTCATTTCCATAATTATCTTTCATATTAACTTGCTTAGAGCCATCCTCAGATCTAAAAAAAACAAAAATAGAAAATGCTGGCTTAGGCATATTTTTTTTCTTAAAATAATCTATTGCTGATTCTATAAAAACCTCAGAAGAAGTTTTAGATAAGTCGTGTAAAAATAGATGCCAGCCATCCTCTTGATCTATTTTAGAATCATCTTCTAGATTTACAAATCCAATACTTTTATGTTTTAAACTGAAAGGAAGTGTACTTCTCCATTTAATATCAGTATTCCCCATCTCAGACATATCCTCTAAGCCTTCAATTGTTTCATTTAAATCAATATTTATATCATATAAATATATCCCGTTGGAAATTTCCATTACCATTTGCCAATTGGACAGGTTGCTTCTTCTAGCTTAGTCTTAAGATTCATAAAACAACCACATTTTTTGCATTGTTTGCTTAGTTTAATAAAATGTTCACAACCTTTGCAAATAGAAAGTCTTTCTGCAGCAACCTCATCTAAAGATCTAGGCTTGTTTGGATTTAATAAATCCCATGGTTTTACTGAATCAGTCATAGAACAATTGTAGCATGTCTAAACGTTTTAGTAAATTACTTTTAACCAGGTGTATTATTACATCTGCAACATCTTGGACCAGAGCCACCGCAGTTGGAAAGGGCTACCGAGGCTGCTCCTGATGCTGTGTATCCACTGCCCAGACATTGATTTCCGCAAGAGATTGAGGTTGGTCCAGATATATAAACGTACGCAGAGAACGATGGGAAGAATGGTGGGAAGAATGGTGGGAAGAACGGTGGGAAGAATGGTGGGAAGAATGGTGGGAAGAACGGGAAGAACGGTGGGAAGAATGGTGGGAAGAAAGGTGGGAAGAATGGGAAGAAAGGTGGGAAGAACGGGAAGAAAGGTGGGAAGAAAGGTGGGAAGAATGGGAAGAACGGGAAGAACGGTGGGAAGAACGGTGGGAAGAATGGGAAGAACGGGAAGAATGGTGGGAAGAATGGTGGG
>Ga0208597_1000406_pt1 | contig 16945 bp, 14 predicted proteins | sample LakMenEpi05May12_FD_150673 | JGI IMG/M metagenome (GOLD analysis project Ga0208597, IMG submission 150673) | Freshwater microbial communities from Lake Mendota, WI - 05MAY2012 deep hole epilimnion (SPAdes) | ecosystem: Environmental > Aquatic > Freshwater > Lake > Epilimnion/Euphotic zone ...
CCAAATCCAAGGTTGCCCATCGGCCACTTTTTTAGGACTTACTACCTTGCAATTTCTATTCTTGTATGTAAATTCAGCGCAAGCATACCCATAAAAGGAACTCATTACTTTTTGTTCTTTAATTCTTTCAAATATTGGACTCCGTTTATCTGTCTCTAATTTAACAAGCTCATATAACCTTTTAGATATAAGGGTTCCCCCTAAAGAGGAAGGATGAACTTTGTCTAAAAACAAATCCTCCCTATCTATAAACATGGAAAACAAATCCAATACTTCTAAGTCTTTCTCGTAAGCAAGTTTTTGAATTTTAGGTATTATTTTATTTTTTATGAATTCGTTATTAAATAAGCTACTATCTTTTAAAAAAATAGGCGAAGGCAATAATAGGATAATACGAGGACGGGACGACAAATTTGCATAAGACTGAATGAAATTATCAAGTGTACTTGTAATATTTGAAATAATAGAACTGTCTGCAGCCTTTATTTCATCCAACCCTAATTCAATAAAAACAATATTCGGATTAAAATCATGACTTTTTTTAAATGCCGCTGTTTTACTATATCCATTAATACCACTGTTTAATACTGGCGCATTAACCACCCCAAAATTTGTTACCTTATAATTCGCTCCGAGTAAATACTGTAATTGCTGAGGGTAATTATTCTTTACTCTATTTTCAACACCAATACCATAGGTGATCCCGTTCCCTACACATGCAATATTGACTTTCTTTTGCCCAAAAATTGAATTAGAATAAAATGTGAAAACCAAAGTACAAAAAAACAAGTATACTATTTTCAAAGTTTTTATTTTTAAGTTTATTAAATTAGTTACAATAAAAAACACATCAAAATATCGTGTATTTATTTTTTTATGTTTGTTAATAATAATAATTGAGGAAAATGTTCTACCCCTCTATTAATCAAGCTCATCATTTCCGCAATTGAATAAATAAAAGAACCTAAAACAATATCAATATCGCCATCTTTATCAATGTCTGACGCTTCCATTGTAAGCCATTTGCCATTAGCAGCTGCAGGAGTAGTTGATGCTTCAAAATTAGAGTTTCCATTATTTTTCAAGTACACAAAACCTTGTTCTGGTTGATCCAAATCATCATAAAATGAAATTGCTGCTATATCTAAATCCCCATCGTCATCAAAGTCTCTAGCCAACGCTTTACTTGTGCCATAAAGTGGGAAAAAGAAAGTTTGTGCAAATTGATTACTTCCATTATTCATGAAAATCCTTACTCCATGAAAGTTTTTCTTAACTCTTGACAAATCCCAATTATCACCATTGGTTAAAAGAATATCCAAATGACCGTCTTTATTAAAATCTGTTAATTCAAAATAACTTAGACCATAAATTGGTGGGAAGTTGATTAAAACAGTTTCTTTAAATTTATTTTTGCCTAAATTTTCAAAATAATAAACACCCTCTTGCGCCTGTGTCAACATTACAATTATATCAAGTTTTCCATCTTTATTGAGATCCGCAATCTCTACCCTTCTTGCTCCTGGTCTTGTAATTAAAATATTTTCTTTAAGTCGGTCGCCACCATCATACCATGCTAATTTCCCTGTATGATTTCCAAATTCACATATGATTAAATCTAATTTTCCATCTGCATTCAAATCAGCGGATTCCATAGCGACAGGTCTAGCTAATTTTGAGAATTTAATACTTGAGTCTAATGAAATTGAAACGCCTTCCTTCTTTTCTGAAGGAGCAACACTACCAACACATAGTACATCAGGATTAGCACTTTGAAAATTCATATCAACAGGAGCAGAAGGCAAAATCCATTTTTTTTCCAATTTTAAACGACTATTTAATGCATATACTTCGCCTCTAGCATCTCCAACATAAAGTAATGAATGACTTGTATCAAACTTAATCATAGTGGTATTAGGCAACTCTTTTTCCTCTATAAATATAGGCTGGGTTATAAATTGTGTTACCCTTTTTTGAATTAGTGGCAAAAACTCTATAGATGTTGGAACTTTGGGCGCATTTGAAATATAGAAGTTAAATATTTTTTTCCACTGACTAATTGAAATTTTAGGACTATTGGGATAAACATTCAACCCTTTTACCAATATCGCTTCACTTGAATCCATGTCAATGTAAGGACTAGCATACCCGGCTCTAATGCCTAATCTCCATGCCATATTTGGTAATACTTTATTTTTCCATGTTGTTTGATCTAACAGACTTGGTGATGGAAATAAATGACAACTTCCACAATACAATTTAGCTAAGGAAGCACCACTTTCATTATCTTGGTATAAATTAGAAGATGTGTCTTTATCAACACTAATCTTGATGGGTTTTAAAAAAGGTATCGCGAACAATGTCGTAATGAAAATTACAAAACAAAACAATACTATTAATTTTTTCATTTAAAACTCTTATACAATAAAATTACAATAAAAAAATGTCTAATTGCATGTGGTAAAATTTGAACTACTTCACCCTAGGCTTATAATTGGCTAAAAACACCCCAGTCATAATAAGGCCTGCCGATAAAAGTTTTGTTAAAGTGAGGGTTTCATCTAACAAAATAATGGCAGCAATAGTCGCGAAAAATGGTTGCGAATATATAAATGAGCCAGCCACACTTGCCCCTAGTTTATAAATGCCAAAATTCACCAACTGATATGCAAAAAAGGTAGCCCCAACAACAATATACAATAGGCAAAACCAACTTAACACATCAAATGAAGCCCATGGTACTAAAAGTAAATCATGCCAGCCCAATGGAATACTTATTACACTCCCAATTAAAAACACCCATTTTAAAATAGCCGTATTTGAGTATTTATGTGCTATTGATTTCATTAAAACTACATAAGTAGCATAACTAATAGCACCAAACACAACAAACATGTCACCAAGTGCTTGACCAGACTTATTGATGACCGATATATCTCTTGAAAAAACCAATAAAATGCCTCCAAAAATTCCAAGTAAAAGGCCAACAATTTTTAAACTACTTAATTTCTCTTTTAAATAAACTGCAGCAAGCAAGGTAATTACGATAGGCGTTGTCAATACTAGTAAGGATGCATGAATAGGGCTCGTCAAAGACATTCCCTTGATTGAAAAATTTTGATTCATGGCAATTCCTGTTATAGCACAAATCAAAATAATATAAAAATCAGATTTGTGAAATTGATTGGTATTGGCTTTCAGTCCAAAAAATAACCAAAAAAGAAATGCTGTTCCACTAACCCTTAGTGAAGTTAATGCGATAGGCGTAATCAGCGAAGGACTAATATGCTTCACTGCAACTATACTTGTTGCAAAGAAAAAATTTCCCAACAAAACAGCCAATATCGCTTTTAGTTTTTCAGATACCATAATTCGAATCTTACCTATTAAAATTAAACATAAAAAAACTTCTGTTAAAGAGATAACAGAAGTTTTTAGTAGTTAAAGCAATTTATATAATTAGGGAGCTAGGATTTATAACCTTTAATTCCCTTTCCCATCCAGTATAATCGGTGTTTTACCTGATCCACCCATGATAATTACTTTTGCATTAGGTGATGTCATCAATCCCTTCATTGCCTGAATTTGCTCATATTGCAATTGCTTATCACCCAATCCAGAACTGATAATTCTTTGATAATCAGCAATACCTTGTGCCTCCACTCTTTTACGCTCTGCTTCTTGTTTTTCTTTCTGTAATACAAACTGCATCTTTTGCGCTTCTTGTTCTGCCTTAATTTTTTCTTCAATAGAAGCTTTAACGGTTGCAGGCAATGTGATATTACGGACTAATAATTGCTCAAGCACAAAGCCGCGCTCTTTTAAATTGGCTTCAATGGTTTTAAATATTCTTGATTGAAATTCATCTCTTTTAGTGGAGTATAAATCCACTGCGGTATAATAAACTGCGTTATCTCTAATTTTAGTCCGCGTTACAGGTCGTACGATAACATTTTTAAAATCATATCCTATCTGCCTAACAATATTGGGTGCTTGTGCCGATTGCACACGGTATAAAACTGTCAAATCAATCACCACTTCCAATCCATCTGCTGTTAATACCCGAATAGCATCATCCCCTGCTAAATCTCCTTCAGCATGAACGCCACTCATGGTATAGTTTTGTGTACGTACATCAATGGTATTGATGGAAACCAAGGGATTCACCATCGTTAAACCACTTGTTAATATTTCATCCTGTACTTTTCCAAATAGTGATTGTACTCCAATTTCACCAGCATCAATTTGTTTTACACTTGAGGACAAAGCCCCAATCACTATAATAACAATTCCAACTGAACGCACCGTTCCACTGCGACTAGAAATGGGCAGGTTCAAATTTTTCACAGCACCTGCAGCAAAAAATATCAGTACTCCTAGAATGATTAAAAACATAAATTTTAATTTAATTATTACATAAATATACGCTTTTAAACCAGCGCAATCCTATTTATTATAGCGTAAAATATTGCCTAGCTTATTGTCATAAATATTGAATAAATTCGTTAGATAAATCGACCCTATATGAAAAACATAGCGCTAACACTTAGTCTATTCTTGATTTTAACGAGCAATCTACTTTTTGGCCAATCAAAACCTGAATGGACAACTACTTTTAATAAAATAAATGCCGAAGTTGTCGCAAACTCAAATGCTTACAAATCATTAAAAACCGCAACTGAAACTATTGGTCATAGATTAACAGGATCCACCAACGGGGAAAAAGCCGAAGAATTTGCTTATAACCTGCTTAAATCCTATGGGTTTAAAAACTTGAAATACCAACCTTTTGAAGTGGAAAGCTGGAGCCGTGGAACTATCAAGGTAACCATTGGTTCAGCTATAAATAAATTACAACCTATTAAATCAGTTTCACTCGCCTACTCACCCATTAAAGTAAACGAAACATTGGAAGTGGTTGATATGGGTAATGGATTGGAGGAGGATTATTTAAAAAACCCAAACAAGGTTATCGGAAAATTCGCATTGGTTTACTTGGGCATACTGCCAGGATCAAAGCAAGGAACCCCTAACTTACATCGTTCTGAAAAAACGGCTATTGCCACCAAATATGGGGCCAAAGGAATTATTGTAATTAACACCTCTCCCAATGGTATCTTATTAACAGGCACTGCTTCCGTTACTGGAAAATTAATTCCCATACCTGCAGTTTGTGTTGGTAAAGAAGATGGTATGATTTTGAAAGAAAAACTTACAAATGAAAAACTATTTAGCCATATTGAAATGACTAACTTTTCCGGTTTAATTAAAGCTAGAAATATTATTGCGACTATTCCGGGCGCTAGCCTACCGAATGAAAAAATTGTGGTGGGGGGACATTTAGATAGTTGGGATTTAGCCACTGGCGCTATTGATAATGGTATTGGCTCATTTTCAGTACTAGATATGGCAAGAACATTCCAAGTATTAAAATTAAATCCTGCACGTACTGTGGAATTTGCATTATTCATGGGGGAAGAAGAAGGATTACTAGGCTCAAAAGCATATGTAGCTTCAGCAAAAAATGACAAAAGCATTGATCAAATTAGTTATATGTTCAATTATGACATGACCAATGATCCAAAAGGCTTCTCAACTAGTTCAGAAGACAGCAGAGCCTTATTCCAAAGTATTGGTGCCATTGCCAATAAAATTGATACTAATTTCAAAAATTCAATATCGGTTGGCGCAGGTTTGCATAGTGATCATCAACCATTTATGTTGCAGGGTATTCCAACTGGGGGAGGTTCAGGCGGCGGTTTGCCGAATGGTGCAGGCCCCTGTTACCATGCTGACTGTGATGGATTTAATTTAGTGGATGAAAAAGGAATGAAAAACACAGTTCGTTACGGCGCCATGCTTTTATATGGTGTAGCAGATGCTACTGAAATAAAATCAAAACATTTGACTGACCAAGAAACAAAGCAATTCCTAATAGACAAGGGCTTAAAAGAGGCTTTACAAATTGCTGGTGATTGGCGTTGGAAGGACTAAATTCATTATTTTCTTAATTGGGTTTATTTAAAAATTGAGTGCAAATAAACCACTTGAATAATTGATAATTATCAGTTACTTTTTGTAACTTTAAAAGAATCCAAACCACTTCAAAAAATGCTCAATTCGGCCCCCAATGGAAATGTTGTTAAGCCAATTATCAAGGATCTTAGGTTTGACGCTTTATTCCAATCCGCCTCCATGGGGATTATTTTAGTCAATGCACATGGTGTCATTGTGATGGCAAATCCTTTTTCGAACCATTTATTTGGCTTTGTCGAAGAAAGCATGGAAGGCTTGATTCTTGAAAAGATTATCCCCCAACGATTTCACCACAAACATGTCGGACATAGAAACAGCTACATCGATAATCCAAAATCCAGAGGGATGGGTATTGGAATGACCCTATCAGCACTAAAAAAAGATGGATCTGAATTTCCAGTCGAAATAAGCTTAGGTCACTTTAAATCCGAGGACCAGCAATATGCCATTGCATTTGTTATCGATATTACCAAACGACATGAATATGAAAATAAAATATTGCAGCAACAAGCTGAAATGGCACTAGTGAATGAAGAGATTAAAAAAATGAATATTAATCTTGAAAGTACCGTAATACAAAGAACCACGGAATTACAAAAAACATTAGTTGAACTTGAAGCTTCCAAAGAAGATCTTACTAAATCTTTGGAAAAGGAAAAAGAAGTAAACGACTTGAAATCAAGATTTGTATCCATGGCCTCACATGAATTTAGAACACCACTGAGTACCGTTTTATCTTCTATTTCACTTTTAGCCAAATATAATACCACTGAGGATCAGCCTAAAAGGGACAAACATATTGATCGCATTAAATCATCGGTGAAAACCTTAACTGATATATTAAATGAATTTTTATCCTTAGGAAAAATTGAAGAGGGTAAAGTGGAAGTTAAATCAGAATTATTTGATGTTAGCGAATTCATTAATAGCATCACCAATGAAATGAATGTTTTGCTTAAACCTGGCCAAGAAATCAAATACGAACACTCAGGAAATTCAAGCACTTACACGGATGGTAGTTTATTGAAACATGTTTTAATTAATCTTATTTCAAATGCAATCAAATTTTCACCCGAAAAAGCGACCATTCTAATTTCGTGTAAAGTGAACAATGAAAATATAACGATTAAAATAACTGACCAAGGCATGGGAATTCCTATCGCAGATCAGATACATTTATTTGAAAGATTTTTCAGAGCAACCAACGCAACTAATATTCAAGGCACAGGGCTAGGATTACATATTGTGGGTAGATATATTGAAATTTTATCTGGCAGCATTTCCTATGAAAGTGAACTTGAAAAAGGAAGCACCTTTAAAATCGTATTGCCCAGTATCAAAAAAAATGATTTAGATTAAACCACTTATACTATGAAAAAGATTTTACTAATCGAAGACAATGAGGCGCTTAGAGACAATACAGCCGAAATTTTAAGCCTTGCCAATTACGAAGTAAGTACTGCAGAAAATGGGAAAGTGGGGGTTGAAATGGCCATGGCAAATCCACCTGATTTAATTATTTGCGACATTATGATGCCTGTATTAGATGGCTATGGTGTTTTTCAAATTATTAGTAAAAACTTGGAGCTACAGCATATTCCATTTATATTTTTAAGTGCCAAAAGCGAACGCAATGACCTAAGAAAAGGAATGGAAATGGGTGCAGATGACTATATAACAAAACCGTTTTCTGATTCAGAATTAATCAATGCAATAAGGGCCAGATTAGAAAAAATTAAACTTTTAAGAGCACAGGGTGGTAAAGGGATTGAAAATTGGTATCAAATTATTTCAGACCTTGGCAACAAAGACGAAATGCATGATGCGTTGGAAAGCCATGATATTATTCAATACAAAAAAAAGCAAGTAATTTATGCTGAAGGCCAACATCCAAACAAATTGTACTATATCCAAACAGGTAAGGTTAAAGTATATAAAACGAGTGACGGAGGAAAGGAGTTAATTATTGGCTTGCTTTCGGCCGGTGATTTTTTTGGACATATCCCACTTATAGAAAATTCCATTTATGAGGAATTTGCTGAAACTATGGAAGAATCAACTATACGTGTTATTCCGAGAAAAGAATTTGAACACTTGATCACACAACACCAAGAGATTGCATTAAAAGTAATTAAACTACTTGCCAATAATATTGTAGAAAAAGAACAGCAATTGGTTGCATTGGCCTACCATAGTTTAAGAAAGAGAGTAGCCGATGCATTATTGACATTAAAGAAAAAATATGCTGATAAGGAGGCCGAAGGAAATTTTTCTATATCTATTTCTAGAGAAGATTTAGCCAATATCGCAGGAACTGCTACCGAAAGTTTAATCAGAACCTTAAGTGATTTTAAATCTGAAAAATTAATTGAAATTAAGGAGGGAAAAATCATCCTACTTGAGGAAAAAAAATTAACCAACCTGTTTAACTAATTATAACGCAAGTATCGAATCAAATTTTTCAGCAGTTGCTTTTGACCATATATTGAATTCATTTTGCAAGTAAGCCATTTGTTCCTTGTATTTGGTGATCATTTTTACATATTGATTATCGAAAAAATAAATGACTGACTTTTTTTGCACTATTGTTTTTTTCAATGCAATAATATCTTTTCTTAAAAGCTGAACTGCCGCTTCCCTATTCAAAATCTGTTGATGTATATCTTCTGCCCAATTAATAAAATGAGTAGACACCACATTATCTAATAAACCGCTTAGCTTTCGTTTAATTGCAGTCTGCTCCTCCTGAACTACATCCAACGTACTTAATAAACCATCTAAATCCATATATAATACTTCCTTATTCATTGTTTGTTAATTATGACATGAAATTTTATCGATACCAATACCTAAATGCGGACTTAGATATGGAATTCCTAAATTCATTCCCCTTAATATTAGCAATACGCCCATACTAAATATAATTAGAGGTAATAAGCTTTGTATTTTTTTTCTAAAAGGAATTCCAAAATACTGCCCGCCAATAGCTACCATAATTAATGCAGGCATGGTCCCCAAACCAAAAAATGCCATAATCAGCCCGCCTTGAAAAACATTTTGTGTCGCTAGCGCTGATGTCAATGCTACGTAGATCATTCCGCAAGGAAGTAGGCCGTTTAAAAAACCAATTAAATAAAATACAGCCCTATTTTTACTTTTAAATAACCCTCCCATTTTTTTAATGATAAAAGTATAAAGCAAATTAAATTTCAGAAATTTCGGCACCCATTTTGATTTAATTACAAATACATAAATGAAATACAAAAGCATAATACTTCCCATAACAATAGACAAATTTTCCTGTACGCCATATAAGGGTAACTGACTGCCAAACAATCCTAATAAAATACCCAATATTGCATAACTGGTAATTTTTCCAAAATGATACAATAAAATAGATTGCCATTTTTGAAAATTAGTTTGCTGCGCAATGGGCAGTGCCATCACTAAAGGACCACACATACCAATACAATGAACGCTTCCAATAAGCCCCATAAAAAAACCAATCTCAAAAATTGCGTTCAATGACATCATAACCAAATGCTTATAGCATTATTTTTTTCTCAAAATAATAATCAACCCCATTGTTCTGTATGGTCAACTTTACAATATAATTCCCTTTCATCTTTGTTAATAGCGCTAAAACCAATTCCCCATTGTTTGACTTAATTTGTTTTGTCATATCCCCCTTTTCGTCTGCAATACAATATAATTGTACTTCCCCGATGGTCTCGGATTTTTGAAAAATGGGTGGTAATGTGATGTGTAAAAAACTTCCTCGCACCGCCGTTTTTAATTCAACACCCAATTCAGTTGCATGCTTGGTAGCATTAATCACCTCCTGGTATTTTAATTCAGCACCATAATAGTCCTGCTGAACCAAATCGAATTTTTGTTGTGACGACTTAAAGGCAAGGAGTAAAATACCTCCTACAAATATTAAATACACGATCAATATTTTATGTCCCCAATTAAATTTCATAATTCTATATTTTAAACTGACGGCCCTAAAAAAATTGCAGTTAATACATCCATTCTTTTCCCATTTTCATAGATGCCAACTTTAACTTTTGTTTTTCGAGCCTTTAATTGTTCATTTTTTAATATGATAAAAAAGCTTGTTTGGAAATAGGATTCCTTAGGGACATCTACCACACCTATTAGCTTAATTTCGCCTTCGATATTTTCTAACTTCAAATCGAGATGAATATTTTTTCTCGTTTTATTCACCAATTTTATATTATACAAATTACTAATCTTATGACCTGTTAGTAATTGATATGTTTGGCCTGATGTTCTCATCATTCTTGCTGCGACATCGGCTCTTGTCATTAATAACACCGCCAAAAATAATAATAGCAAACTCAACACAAGGGTATATAACTTCAGCCTCCAAGTATACGTCATTTTCTGTTTTAAGGCTATCCCATTTTCTGATGCATATCGAATCAACCCTTTGGGTTTATTAATATGATCCATTATCTCATCACAAGCATCAATACAAGCAGTACAATTCACACACTCTAACTGTGTACCATTTCGAATATCAATTCCAGTTGGGCATACTCTAACACAGGCATGACAATTCACACAATCTCCTTTGTCATTGGTTGTATCTGACAATTTACCACGTGGCTCTCCTCTTACATAATCATAAGCTACTAAAATTGAATTTCGATCCAACAACACCCCTTGCAATCTTCCATAAGGACATACGATAATACAAGCCTGCTCTCTGAACCAATAATACACAAAGAAAAAAACCAAGGTAAAAATAACCAACGCACTAAAAGTCCCAAATTCAACAAAAATTCCTGCTTTTATATGTACTATAAGTTCGTCAATGCCAATAATATATCCTAAAAAGAAATTCGCGATTAAAAATGACAAGGAAAAGAAAACAAAAATTTTAGTTGCTCTTTTTATAATTTTTTCTGTATTCCAAGGCATTGCTTTCAACTTTTTCTGTTGATTCGCATCTCCATCAATAAAATATTCAATTTTACGAAATACCATTTCCATAAATATGGTTTGCGGACAAGCCCAGCCGCAAAATATTCTACCAAAAGCAACCGTGAACAAAATCACAAAAACTATAAATGTCAATAGTCCAATAGCAAAAATAAAAAAATCCTGTGGCCAAAATATTTTACCAAAAAATATAAATTTTCGTTCTAAAACATTAAATAGAAATAATGGCTCACCCTCCACCTTAATAAAAGGTAAAGTGAAAAACAAAACCAAATAAAAATAACTAAAATAAGATCTTAAATTATATAACCTGCCATTTGGTTTTTGAGGCACTACATAGTTTCTGTTTCCTTCTTTACTAATTGTTCCAACCGAATCCCTAAAGCTTTGGTCTAATGCGTCTTTTTTATAATTCGCAATAATTTCAGAATCATTTTTAGAATTATTTTGCATCATTTATTTTTCCTGTTGCAGTAGTGTCCACTGAGACAGCTACTTCTTTATATAAATCCCCTTGTGGCGCTTTTGGATTTGGCGGATTAGTCCCTCTCAAACTTCTGATATAACTTGACAATTGTTGCATTTCCACTGGCGAATAAGTAGTTTGCCAGGACTGCATACCCTTGTCTGGAAAACCATATTTGATCGTTTTAAATATATCCTTTATGCTGCCGCCATGAATCCAATATTCATCCGTTAAATTGGGTCCTACCAATCCTTGACCTTCCGCCAAATGACAAGGCACGCAGGTTTTAGCAAATATTGCTTTACCTGCTGCATTTCCTACCGCATCCAAATCCGTTACCGAATTTTCATCTACATTTTCCTTCGCAGATGCCAAGTAAGCCTCCGTTTCATTCTTTGCATTGATCATTTCTGTATTATACTCTTCCGTTGGATTCATTCCTGTATGCCATACTTCAAACTTTAACATATAAAACACTGCAACTACAATGGTAATATAAAAACCATATTTCCACCAAGGCGGCAATGCATTATCCAATTCCTTGATACCATCATAGTTATGATCCAACAGCATATCGGCTTCTTTTTCTAATGGGACTGCCTTTGTAAAAAATTGCTTATCTAATTTGTGCCATGTTTTAACCAACCAGGAATCACTTTGTACTTTACCAAGAACTATTATTCTTTCTTTAGGATGAATTGCATTGAAAATATTTCTGATAAATAAAACGAGTAAAAAAACAACCAACAACTCCAATAACAGGACCGTTGTCATTGTCCAAAAAGTATTGTAAGACAATCCACCATAAAAATCGGAAGTAACTGCCTTCGTCGAATCAGTTATGGCAGAATTGGCTTGCGCTGATAAGTTTTTTGAAAACAATGATCCCATCGCAATTACAAATATCATTACCACTTTTGACCCAGCGGCTTTAGAAATTTGGACTGCTTTTTTTGATACCATCATCAAAACATTCGCCAATACCCATATAACGACTACCAATAGCAATGCTACTGTTATCATTAGCACTTCCATATAATTTGTTGTTGCCGGCTTTGCCGCTATTGTATTTGTTTGCGCTATTGATGCTACTGAAACCAAGCTAGCCAATAACAAAAGAAAATTATTTTTATTTTTTAACATAAAAAATGTTTTTAGATTAATTTATTATTGTTCTAATGGTAAGTTTTTAATTTTTTCCACCTGCTTATTATCTAACACTTTTACATACCATAAAACACCTATAAAAAATGCAACAAAAACCAACAATGAAAAAAGCGGATATACATTCTGATCCTGCATTGTTTCGGTATATTTTTTTATAAAACTGTACATGATGATTTATTTATATTGTTTATTTTTTTGTAATATCTGTGCCTAGTCTTTGCAAATAAGCGATTAAAGCAATGATCTCTTTGTTAGGTGCTACTTTGATGCCCTCCTTTTGTAAGTCATCAGAAATCAATTTAGCCTGCACCATTAAATCTGCATTGGCTTTACTTGCATAATTAGCTTCGTAAGGAACCCCTAATGTGCGCATCGCATTAATCTTAAGCGGCGTTGATGCGGTATCTAAATTATCATCAATTAAAAATGAATAAGAAGGCATAACTGAACCCGTTGATATTGCACCAGGTTCTTCCAAATGATTATAATGCCAAGTGTTTGATTTTTTCAAATTACCTGCGCCTTCCCTTGCTAAATCTGGACCGGTACGCTTACTACCCCATTGAAATGGATGATCATAAACAAACTCGCCTGCTTTACTATATTCCCCATAACGCTCCGTTTCACTTCTAAATGGACGAATCATTTGAGAGTGACAAGTATAACATCCTTCTCTTGTATAAATATCTCTTCCTTGTAACTCTAATGGCGTATAAGGTTTTACACTTGAGATAGTTGGGATATTAGATTTTACTAAAAAAGTAGGTACTAACTCAACTAATCCGCCAATTAATATAACCACTAATGACAATAGCAAAAATGGCGTTGGCTTTCGCTCAATCCAACGATGCCAATGCTCCCCAGCATGCTTTGTATATGTTTTTTCCAAAGCGGGCGCCTCTGCAGCTTCATTAGCTTCCAATGTACCTTTGCTCATTGTTTTAAAGAAATTAACCATACCTATAATAGCACCCGTTAAATACAATATGCCCCCGATTGCACGCATTGCATAAAATGGTGCCATATAGGTTACGGTTTCTAAAAACTGATATTTCAACTGACCACTTGGCGTGAATTGCTTCCACATGGCAACCTGTTGCCAACCTGCCCAATACATCGGTATTGCATAAAATAAAATACCCAATGTTGCCAACCAAAAATGGATATTCGCTAATTTTTTAGAATACAATTCTGTTTTATAAATTCTTGGTAATAACCAATAGATAATTCCAAAAGTTAACATTCCATTCCAACCCAAACCGCCAATATGCACATGCGCAATAATCCAATCGGAAAAATGCGCTACTGCATTAATACTTTTTAATGATAACATAGGTCCTTCAAAAGTGGACATACCATAAGCAGTCACCGCGACCACCATAAATTTCAAAATAACATCTTCCCTTACTTTATCCCATGCCCCACGCAAAGTAAGCAAGCCATTAATCATACCTCCCCAACTTGGGAATATCAACATAAAACTAAAAACAATGCCTAAGCTTTGCGCCCAATTAGGCAAAGCAGTATATAGCAAATGGTGCGGCCCTGCCCAGATGTATAAAAAGATCAACGCCCAAAAGTGAATGATGGATAATTTATAAGAAAACACCGGTCTATTCGCCGCCTTAGGTAAAAAGTAATACATCAACCCCAAAAATGGCGTAGTTAGGAAAAAAGCAACCGCATTATGACCATACCACCATTGCACCAATGCATCTTGCACACCAGCATACCAACTATAACTTTTAAATAAAGAAACAGGTAATTCAAATGAATTCACTAAATGCAAAACTGCAACCGTAACAAATGTGGCAATGTAAAACCAAACTGCAACATATAAATGACGCTCCCTTCTTTTTATAATAGTAGCAAACATATTAAATCCAAACACCACCCATATTAATGTAATCGCAATATCGATGGGCCATTCTAATTCTGCATATTCTTTTGCAGTGGAAATTCCCAGAGGCAATGTAATTGCTGCAGCAACAATAATTAATTGCCAACCCCAAAAATGTATCTTACTTAATACATCACTAAACATCCTCGCTTTTAATAAGCGCTGTAATGAATAATACACCCCCATAAACATGGCATTTCCAACAAAGGCAAAAATGACCGCATTGGTATGCAATGGACGTAAACGACCAAAATTGAAATAAGGTTGTAAGTTTAATACAGTGGGATAAACCAACTGTAAGGCGACCCATAAGCCCACCGTCATTCCAACGACACCCCAAATGATGGTAGCAATAGCAAAATTCCTTACCGTTTTATTGTCATACTGAAAACTTTCTACTTGCATAAGGTTAATTTAAATGGTTAATAATGATTTAGTTTTAATCGTATTTATTTTATTAATTAGAATCACTTTTTTGTACTGACTTTATTAGCTACTTCTTTTACTTCGTCTTCAAAAAGTATTCGAACAGAAGGCGTATAATCATCATCCATTTGGCCTGTATTAACAGACCATAAAAAAGCGATTAAAAAACCGCCCGCTACAAGCACACTGACAATGATTAATAATATAATAACACCCATGAAAACACATTTGAAACAAATCTAGCAGGATTGTTCATTTTTCTTAATGACTTAGGTCAAAGCAAAACATGATATATATCAGTTTTGGGATCTGATGGTAGCAGAAAACAAAAAAGAAAGTAGCGCAGAAAGCGCCACAATGCTTATAGAACTAATGGGCATTAAAATTGCTGCAACCATCGGCGACAATTGTGCACTAGTGGCAAAATACAAACCAATAATATTATATATAATAGATAAAATAAAAATGAGCACGATAATTAATTTTGCTTTTTTTGCATAATTGATTAATCCATCAAACCCACTCATTTGCCCTCCTTCTAAAATGGCATCACTTGCCGGTGTAAATAAATGAGATTGGTCTGTTACCGCTACGCCCACATTGCTTTTTTGCAAAGCACCTGCATCATTTAAACCATCCCCCACCATCATTACTTTGCGCCCTTGTGATTGTAGTTGCTGAATGTAATTAAGCTTATCTTCTGGGCTTTGTTCAAATAATAGGGTCACATCATTACCCAATATTTGTATTAAATTATTTTTTTCGGCTGGATGATCCCCACTTAATAAGTGCAATTGATAGCCCCTTTTTTTAAAACGTTCAGCAACTGCAGCAATATCTTTTCGGTAGGTATGATTTACTTTATATACCCCTTTGAATTGGTCATTGATGGCCAAGCAAACAATCGATCCTTCCTGTTGAAAATTTGCAGCAATATGATTGGATGCCAAAAAAGAAACGGACCCAATTAAAATTTCAAGGTCACCAGAAATTGCCTTTGTTCCTTTGCCAATAAAATTTTCAATTTTATTTACTTCCCCTAGCCCTTCAATTTTAGATAAATAAAATTGCGAAATCAATTGACTTAAGGGGTGTAAAGATTCTTTGGTGATTGACTTTATAGCCAACATTTCAATATTGGATAATGGAATACCTTCATATACCAATTGCGTTTCCTGATGATTGGTGAGGGTGCCAGTTTTATCAAATACAATGGTATCTATTTTAGAGATCGCTTCAATAACAGACGCATTTTTACAATAAAATTTACTTTTCCCTAACCATCTTAATACATTCCCATATGTAAATGTGACCGTCAATAATAAGGAGCAAGGACAAGCCACAATTAAAACCGCAGTGACTGCAGGTAAAATTTTAGTAGTATCGTAGTAACTCCAATAAATACCACTCGATAAGGCAATCGCAAATAATATAATGGTAAAATATTGACTCCATGGATGAACAAATGATTTTTCAATATTTTTTTCCGATTTCAATAACGGATTATTCCACAACTCGGTGATATAACTTTGCCCCACTGGCTTAAACACTTCCAGCCGAATAGCAGGTCCCTTTTGAATGCCACCCGCGTATACCAATGCACCTTTCATCAATTCGATGGGTGCATTTTCACCTGAAACAAAACTATAATCAACCAAGGCCCCATCGGATAACAATATACTATCTGCAGGAATCATTTCTTCTGATTTTACTAAAACCCGTTCAAATTTTTTTAATTCCGCTAATGGTTTATTTATTTCTTCTCCTTCCTGCAATACGGTTACCCCCAGAGGAAAAAAAGAAGTGTAATCTCGATCAAAGGCAAAGGAGTCATAAGATTTATCCTGAAACCACCTGCCAATTAGCATAAAAAAAACTATCCCACTCATGCTATCCAAATAACCAGCCCCAGTTTGTGTTAGAATTTCATAAACACTTCTCGAAAAAGTAACAGCAATTGCAAGTGCAATGGGCGCATC
>Ga0208597_1000407_pt1 | contig 16891 bp, 14 predicted proteins | sample LakMenEpi05May12_FD_150673 | JGI IMG/M metagenome (GOLD analysis project Ga0208597, IMG submission 150673) | Freshwater microbial communities from Lake Mendota, WI - 05MAY2012 deep hole epilimnion (SPAdes) | ecosystem: Environmental > Aquatic > Freshwater > Lake > Epilimnion/Euphotic zone ...
ACATCGATGAAAAACTTCTCCAACTCAACGCCAACGTTGAGCGCGTGAAGGAGTAGGATTTGTGAATTGTCGATTTCCGCACCAACGGTGCAAAACTCTATAGCCTAGTGAAACGCCCTCGAATGAATGTCAGTCCTGAAAGGGCGTTACTCCTTACCCCTCCATGCCTTCACCTTCGCGCCCTTCATGCCTTTCTGATTGATGTTAGTATATCTAACGAAAAATCAAACACCCCGATACATCCGCGAGCCTTTGACGTATTTGTCGGCCCAGAGACGGATCTTGGCTTGTTCTTCGAGCGACAAGGTCTTTACGACTTTTGCGGGTGAGCCTAACACCAAAGAACCGGGAGGAATGATCGTGCCGCCGGTAACGAGTGCGCCTGCGCCGATGATCGAGCGTTCACCAATCACTGCACCATCGAGCACAATCGCGCCCATGCCGATGAGCACTTCGTCTTTGACGGTGCAGGCATGGAGAATCGCTGAGTGACCGACGGTGACCAGTTCCCCAATGTAACAGCCGTAGTCATCGGCGAGGTGAATGACGACATTGTCCTGCACATTCGATCGCGGGCCGACGACGATTTCATGGATGTCACCGCGGAGTGTGGCATTGAACCATACGCTGCTCTCCTCGTGCAAGGTTACGCGACCAATGACATCGGCTGACGGAGCAATGTAACAGCTCTCGTGAACGCTGGGAGTATGATGCAAAAACGGATGAATGGCCATGCCCTATGCAAGCTCGTGTGAGGGATTTTGACAAGCGGGAAAGAGAAGACGCCGTTGGCGAAAGGCATGCCGATGGAGTCATGCAAATGTGTGAACTCACGTTACGGGTCAGGTGATTTTTTTGCTAGGTTGAAATAGGCTCTGCTGATTGTGGCAGTCGGTTTGTTTCTCAGTTGCATAATAGCCTAGGTGCATTATGTATCTGGCATGGCAGAAACTTTCCACGGATGGGCGGCGCTTAAGGCGAACGAGGCATTGCAGCCGATTTCTTTTGATCCCGGTTTGCTCGGGTCAGAGGATGTGCAGATTCGTGTGGAATCTTGCGGGATTTGTCATTCGGATCTTTCGATGATCGATAATGAGTGGGGCATGAGTGCGTATCCGCTCGTGGCAGGACATGAGGTCATTGGCGTGATCGAACGCGCTGGTGATCAGGTGAAAGGCGTCGCTGTCGGTGATCGAGTGGGGCTTGGCTGGTTTGCGGGTTCGTGCATGAGTTGTCGGCCCTGCATGTCGGGTCGGCATCAGCTCTGCGGTAGCAGCTCACAAACGATTGTCGGGCGACACGGTGGTTTTGCCGACCGCGTGCGTGCGCACTGGAGTTGGGCGATTCCGTTGCCTGATGGTGTGGATCCCAGCAAAGCCGGGCCGTTGTTTTGCGGTGGCATCACGGTTTTTGCGCCGATTGTTGACTGTGGGGTCAAACCGACGGATCGCGTAGGAGTGATTGGGATCGGTGGTCTTGGCCATCTCGCGTTGCAATTTCTCAACAAATGGGGTTGCCATGTCACGGCCTTCACCAGCAGCGATAGCAAGGCGGAGGAAGCGAAACAACTCGGCGCACATGCAGTATTGAATTCGCGCGATACCGCAGCGATGGAGCGTGCCGCAGGGAGTTTTGATTTCATCCTCTCGACGGTGAACGTGCCGTTGGATTGGAGTGCCTACATCAATCTGCTAGCTGCCGATGGTACTTTGCATTTTGTCGGCGCAGTTCTGGAACCCGTGCAAGTCGCGGCGTTTTCGTTGATCGGTGGTCGCAAAAAAATCTCTGGCTCGCCCTTGGGTTCGCCGGACACTGTGCGTGATATGTTGGATTTCTGTGCACGCCATGGCATCGCCCCACAAACTGAAACTTTCGCGATGAGCGATGTCAACGATGCCATCGAGCATCTGCGCGCTGGCAAGGCGCGTTATCGACTGGTGTTGCAGGCGTGATTTTCTCGACTTCCGATCTTTTTGCATCATGAAGCGTTCTTCTGCCAATCAGTTTCCATCGCTTTCCCCAAACGAAACAGAAAATCTGTTAGATGTGTTGCGTGTTCGATTCCACAAGCACATGTCTCGCCATGCCGATTGCACATGGGAGTTGATCGAGGAAGCATTGCTTGCTCAGCCAGAAAAATTCTGGTCGATCGCAGAAATGGAGCGCACCAGTGGTGAGCCTGATGTAATTGGTAAAGACGATGCATCAGGGGAGTATTTATTCGTCGATTGCTCTGCCGAGAGCCCGAAAGGACGCACGGCGACCTGCTATGACCGCGAAGCTCAAATGTCGCGCAAGGAGCATCAGCCTGCGCACAACGCGGTTGACCTCGCTGCCGCGATGGGCGTTTCTCTGCTCACTGAGGCGGAGTATTTTTTGCTGCAGACACGTGGGGAATTCGATGTCAAAACATCTAGCTGGATCCACACGCCTGAAGAAATTCGGCAACGAGGTGGCGCGCTCTTTGGCGACTGCCGCTATGGACGCACCTTCATTTATCACAATGGGGCCCAGTCGTATTACAGCAATCGTGGCTTCCGCGTGAAGCTATCCGTGTGATCGCTGCAAAATCCTCCTTTTGAGCTTGAAATTGGCATTGTATATGCAATGAATGAGTTGTCTCCAGTTGCCCATGCAAGCTCAGCGCGCAAGAAAACACCACAAAGGCTTTACGCTGATCCTCTGCGTGACCTTGATGGTATTGGTCGCGTTGATCGCCGTCGGCATGCTCGGGTTATCGAGCATTGAGCTCAGACGCTCTGCGCAGTCGAACGATATTTCTCGCGCACGTGCCAATGCCAAGCTCGCGCTGATGATGGCTCTGGGTCATTTGCAAAAACAACTCGGCCCCGATCAACGCGTATCGGCCCCTGCATCGCTCGATGCCTCGGTAGCACAGCCCCACTGGACCGGCGTTTGGAGCACGCGCAAAGAAGACGGCTCGCGGTATTGGACGCGCGATGACAGCAATGGTGGGCTCCGTGATGCGAGAGACAATTCATGGGATCGGCAGGCCTTGGTGCAGAGTTGGTTGGTGAGCGGCAATGACACCGAGCGCAAGCACAAACCCACCGATTCACTTCCCGATGATCAAAGCATTGCCCTCGTGGACCGCGGTAGCACAGAGCCCGATGCTCCGGCTTCGGAAGCCGTGCGCGCTCCCTTGGTGAAAATCTCGCAGTCCCCCTCACAACAAGGCCGTTTTGCCTATTGGATCGGCGATGAGGGCATCAAGGCAAATATCGCCACGCCTCATGCCTACGCTGGCACAGCGCCGAATCCCTCCGATCCGCGCAACGGCGGCTACTTTTCCTTGGTGCAGTCCCAGGCGTCATCGTTCCCTGGTCTGAAACTCGAAGAGCAGGCGAAGGGAAAAATTCCCACCCAAGAGCAAATCTCGCTGGCTGGCACCACTGGTAGCAACTCCGTCGGTTCCTTATTCCATCACACCACCACCCACTCGCTGGGTGTTCTTGCCAACGTGCAGGAAGGCCGATTGAAACGCGACCTTACCGCTTTCATCGAGTCGAGCGCAGACTTTCCCGCTTTGCCAACGAGCCCGGGCCTCGCCTCCTCAGATCGCATGGTTGGTCCCGCAAATGCCGACGCCGCTGCGGCACTCGGCCAAGATTGGTCCTCCACGCGCCACCAAAAAACCGCGCCGCGATTCGGCTTGCTCCGTGAGTGGGCGAAGATTGCCCGAAGCACATCGATTGCCACCAATGCCACCCTCGATGCCATCATGCCGTTACCCGAGCAAAGCCCCAAAAACAACTACTCCGTTGACGTAGCATCCACCAACTACAAACCCGCGAGCCTCACGGATTACAAAGTCTCCAGCGTCGGGCCCGTCATCGTAGAGGCCAGCACACTCTGGACCTACAGCTACTACCCAAACCCTAGCGTGCCTGGTGGTCTTTACCAATACCGCCGCCACATGTACCCCCGCGTGGTGCTGTGGAATCCCTACAACGCTCGCGTCTCCATACCTGCACTAATCGTAATGATGCAAGGAAATGGCCGCTTCGAGTTGCTCGAGACCGTCAATTGGTATGGGAGGCTTCTCACTTATGGCGGCAGTTGGGGCAATGATGGCCGCGGAAATAATTTCGCTTCCAATGAGGGCTTCGAACAATCCGACGGCTACACGGAGGCCTACGTCGGCTCAAACTATTTTACCGTTCCCGCCACCACCTTTGAGCCGGGCGAGTGCCTCGTCTTTTCCACTGCCCGCGGGCAGGAATACGATGAGCGAAATATCGCGGCCAATCTCCTCAGTTGCACCACTGCCCCCGATGTGAGCCGCTGTTTTTTTCTCAGTAATCAATTGGTCAATGCCGCCGGTGCCTTCGTAAACGTCGATTATTTTCCCACCCGCTATCAATTCAATCCGGTCGTGAATGTTGCCAAAAATCAAGCCGATGACCAACGCATCGTTGCCAAAGTGTTAGGCCAGCAGAGCAGTGTGAATTTTGCGGAGTTTGATCGCCTACCTCAATACGCCTACATCTCCACTTCCTTGCAATACGGCGGTGGCCGCGAGCCCCGACTCGCCCAACGCACCAGCACTTGGCAAAACGTCGAACGCACTGCCACTACCAATCCCCGCCCGACGATCCTACCCGATATCCGCAGCCGCGAGGGTATGCGCCTGCGCTGGTTCCGCGAGCACGCCTCCAATCGCAACAACACCGGCCCCCTGCGCAATACCAGTTTTCTCGAAGAAGCCCCGCTCGCTACCTGGAATCCACGCGCTGCCTACGCCACCCGCAGCCCATGGGACAACATCGGCGGCACCCTCGCCACCAGCGGCTCTGGCGGCGGCCCTTGGTTTTTCGGCATCTACACCCGCGATCTCTATGACCAAGCCGTTTCCTGGAACGACCAAGCGCCCGTCTTCCGCAACGGCAAGTACCACGGCAATCCCTTCGGCACGCCCATGGAAGGGAAAGAACGCATCGTCCTCTTCGATGTGCCTCGCACCGACGTCGGCCTCGTTTCCTTGGGCCAACTCCAACACGCGAAGTTTTCCGACTTCGTCTGGCATCCTTCCTACGCCTTTGGCAACTCCCTCGCCGATCCCCGTGTGGCTAGCGGAAAATACAGCGGCCTCGATCGCACCGCTCCGCCCCTCAGCTCCAGCGGTGAAAAACGCTACGGCGGATTTGATATGAACAACATTGGCTGGTCCGCCGATGCCGAGCGCTCCGGTGGTGGCCCTGATACCTGGGCGATGCAAGGCCGCGCCATCTACCAAGACCTCTGCGATACCGACAACCTCGTTTACGATCTCTCCTACGAGCTCAATCATAGCATGTGGGATGACTTTTTTCTCTCCACTGGCCAGCGCTACGATAAGGATCAATTTCTCAGCGACCCGCTGCGCAAGCCCTTGCCCAATGGACGCCTGCGGCTCCTGCCATCCTCACGGGGCAACATCAATGCGAATGACTTGATGGACCTCCACCGCCCCGCGCGCCATCTTTTGTTAGATGGTGCCTTCAATGTCAACTCCACCTCCGTCGCGGCCTGGGAGGCCTTGCTGCGCTCCACTCAGGGCCTCGGAGTGAGCCCCGAAGGCATCCGCTTTTCGCGCATTCTCAATCCACGCGGCGGTGAGTGGAAATCCAGCTCCAGCGGCAACAACCAAGACGCCTGGGACGGCTCACGCGTGCTTAGCGAAGACGAGGTCCATAAGCTCGCCGTTGCCATCGTCGAGCAAGTCAAACTACGCGGCCCATTTCTCTCCCTCGCCGATTTCGTCAATCGCCGCCTGCGCAACGACGACAGCGGGCGCTCGGGCACCCTGCAAGCTGCCATCGATGCCGCTGGCCTGAACCAAAGCTTCCGTTCCAGTCATCCACTCAACAACCAAAGCAGCCTGCCAAACTACCGCCATCCCGACAACATTGCCGATCCCACCCGCCTGGAGCAAACCCTCAAGCCCGATAGCATGGCCTGGGGCATTCCCGGCTACCTGACTCAGGCTGATGTCTTGCAAGTCATCGGCTCCACACTCAGCGCCCGCTCCGATACCTTCCGCATCCGTGCCTATGGCGATGCCACCGATGCCAGCGGCAAAGTTCTCGCCCGTGCCTTCTGCGAGGCCATCGTCCAACGCCTCCCCGATCCCCTCGATTCCGATCCCTCTGGCCTCAACCCCGCCAAGCAAAACAACCGCATCGACTTCGGCCGCAAATTCCAAATCGTCTCCTTCCGCTGGATGAAACCCGAAGAGATTTGAAAAATACCCACCCCTAAAAGGGAATCGCGCAAGATACCGACGATGATGAAGATGCTCCTTGCAATAGCAGCAAAAATCCGCTTCTCTTCTAACATCAACTCCACCTGATTTATTACGGTGGGTTCTACTAACGAAAACTGTTAGCCACAAGAAAATGAATCCTCGCCGTTCATACTCCGAACTACTCCGTTGCTGGGAGTCTGATTTCGAAAAGAAGACTGGTTGGCAGATTGAGCGCAACGGATTTCCGTTCGCTCGACTTACAGATCCGCAATACCACGAGATGTTCTGGGACAGCTACCGATTTGAATTATGCACGGTTGATAAGGAGACAATCGATCTGGCACGGTCAGATGAGTTCTGGTTGCACGCTGAGACGGAACGCATTCGCTGGCGTAGCATCCTGACTTCGGAGGTCATCGATAGCGCTTATCCGGCAGGAAAGCCGTTTACTGATGATGATCGCTTCGTTGTCCGCGGTCTCTACCTTCCGTGCAGAAAACCCAATCTTGCTGACAGGTTGGCTCTCCTTGTGCGCAAGCTTCTCAACCGCAAAAGCTCTAACAATCCAGCACCTCCAACGGCGGGTAGCGCTCCAATTTGAATTCGGTGCTTTCATTTCCGCTGCGAAGCCGCACATCGTTCTTTCTCACAACCCCTTGTCCTTGGGCTGTTTGCTATTCGTCACAGAAAAACTTGGTTAACTGCTCAGCGGGCTTTTGCGGGCGGGCTGGCAGTTCACTTCTTCTTTTTGCGAAGAAAGGGCGGGATGTCGAGATCGTCGCCATCGACGAAGTTGGGCTCGGTATCGGCAAATTTGCCGCGTGCGTCTCCACCGAAGAGAGACTCTTGTTGGCTGAAGCGGGTGCGTGTTTTCTCTAACAGATCACCAAGATCGGGAGTTTTGGGCTCGGACTCAGCCTGGGGTAGTTCATCGGGCTCGGGGGCGATGGGGGCTTGCAGTGCATCGCGCAGATCGCGCGCGGCATCGGTGACGCTAGCGGGCGTGCTGATGGCGTGAGTGAAATCGGCGATGAGATCATCTTGAACCGGTTCTGCAAAGGGGCGCTCGCCGCCGGCAAATCCTGCTGTCGATAGATCGATCCAGTCATCGATTTGTGCGGTGGTCTGTAGCTCGATGGTGGATGTTTGTGCGCTGAGTGAGCCTGTGACAATGGCTTCGTCAAAGGTTTCGTCCGCGGGTTCAGCATTCACGACAGGAGCAGTGACCACAGCGGCGACTTCGGCAGTGGGAGCGGAGTCGATTTCTTGGTCGATGGTCTCGGGCTCGGCTTCTTCTTCGTTGACCTCGAATTCAAAGCCTTCTGTGGGTGCGAGGACGATGCGCTCGGCATCTTCCGTGGCGCTGTGAAGTTTTTCCTCGGGTAGTGCACTGATCAGGGTGATGCTGAGGGAGTCCTTCATGTTGGTGTCGATGGCAGCACCAAAGAGCACGTGAGCTTTCGTAGGTACGTATTTCACAAGCTTCTGCATCAGTAGCTCGATCTCATAAAGGGTGAGGTCATCGCCGCCGCAGATGTGAACGAGCACAGAGGCGGCTTCCTTGAGCAGGGCACCTTTGTCGAGCAGCGGGCTGGAAAGCGCATTGGTGAGGGCCTTGGAGGCGCGGTCCTTGCCGCTGGCGACGCCGGAGCCGAAGAGGCAGCGTGAGCGCGTGGTGCGCAGGGCGGTCATGAGCTCGTCAAGACCTACGTGGATTAAGCCGGGGCGGATGACGAGGCGGATGACTGCCTTGATGCTGTCAGAAATCATGCGATCGCCTGCGGAGAATGCCTCGTGGATGCCTTGCTTGGCGAGGACGAGTTCGCCCATGCGGTTGTTATCGAAAACGACAAGGGCATTGCTGAGAACGGCGAGTTCATTGAGCGCAGTTTCTGCCTGCTCGCGGCGGCGGTGGCCTTCGAAGCCGAAGGGCATGGTGGCGAAAACGACGACGAAGGCGCCTTCCTCACGGGCGATGCGGGTGAGGGTGGGCGCGCCGCCGGAGCCGGTGCCACCGCCGAGTCCGACGCAGAGGAATATGATTTTGCGGCCTTTGATGGCGGAACGGACTTCTTTTTCCGCCTCCATCATGACTTTTTGTCCGAGATCAGGGTCGCCACCGGTGCCGAGGCCCTTGGTGAGATTGCGTCCGAGCTGAATCCGCTCCGAGGCGACCGAGCCAGAGAGTGTGCGGATGTCAGCATTGAGGGCGAGCATTTCCGCGCCTTCCATGCCATCGAGGGCGACGCGGTCGAGCATGTTGGCGCCGGCACCACCGAGGCCGATGATTTTTACGAGCGAGGAAGGGATGGTGTTTTGTGGGTCTTTGGTAAATTCGATCATAACAGACGGAGTTGGTGTTATTTAGGGTGCGTTGGAGCGGAGTGCGGAGATCGGCGTTAGCGGATCAACGTCGGCGGAAGGGCCAGAAGCGACCGAGGCCTTTGGGGGCGGAGTTTTGTTTTTCCAGATCGGCGAGTTGGGCGTAGCGAATCAGGCCAAGCGCGGTGGCGTATTGGGGGTCTTTGAAATTGGCTTGGACGCCGCTGATTTCTGCGGCCTCAGCGCGATAGATGGCGCGTTGGAAGACCTGGTGCGTGAGGGTATCGAGCCCGCGCATCTGGCTGCTGCCTCCGGAGAGGAAAACGCCTGTGCCGATGAGTTCCACGGAGCCGGGTGGGAGACGTTTGCGCACGAGGCTGAGGATTTCGATCAGGCGTTGGCGGATGACTTCGTTGAGCACCTCGCGTTTGACTTCTTGCTGGGAAAAGCCTTTTTCGTCGACGGGGATTTTGATCGTGCCGACCGAGCGGGATTGATCACCGGAGGCATCTCCTTCTTTGATTTTGAGGCCTTCTGCTTTGGAAAATGACAGGCCCGTGAGCATGTGGATGTCATTGGTGATGTGTTCGCCACCAGCGGGGATGCAGCCGGATGCGGCGATGCAGCCATTGAGGTAGAGGGCGTAGTCGGTGGTGCCGCCGCCGATGTCGATGAGCAAGGCTCCGCGTTCGCGTTCCGTTCGATTGAGGGCGAGCTGAGCGGTGGCGATGGGAGCGAAGACTACGTCATCGATGTCCATCTGGAGTTCGCGGACGCATTTGATGCTATTCTGGATGCGCGTGCCAATGCCTGTGACTACGTGAAAATCGGTCTCTAAGGTTTTTCCGAACAAGCCCACGGGACTGGAGCTGTGCTCGAATCCATCGACTCGGTAATTGCGCAAAATGTTGTGCAGATAGACGTGCTCGGGACTGATGTTGATGTCTTTTGCGATATCGTTCGCCTCGGCGAGGTGCTCGGGCTGGATCTGCTTCTCGTTGTCGGGCAAGCGGTAGGTGCCGATGTTGTTGATACTTTGAATGTGTGCGCCCGATACGGAGAGAAAAACGCTGCCGATTTCGACATCGCTCGCTTCTTCCGCTTTCATGCGCGCGTCGTCCACGCATTCGCGGATTTTCGAGTAGTCACAGATCTCGCCCTTGCGGACACCGGCGGCTTTGCTAGTGCCAAGACCGAGAATTTTGACAGAGCCGTCCGACTTCACTTCACCGACGACCATGCAGACTTTGCTGGTGCCGATTTCGAGTCCTACGTGTATTTTGGCGCGTGCCATGATGGTTGAGTGGAAGAAAAAATGTTAGCGTGCGGGATAGGGATTGATGACGGGATTTTCGATGGGCGCTGTGAGACGATCGTTCGGGTCACCAGTGGCAGCTGCATTGCGCAGCACGACGGGGATGTTGCGTTGCGGGATGAGATTGATGGAGGCGATTTGCATGCCTTTACCAGCAGCGTGCTCCATGGAGACAAGCAGATCTTGCATTTGGCGTTGGTGGTCGTCTAAGCCGAAGGTCACCTCGATGCCATCGCGTGTCCAAACTTTCATGGCCCAGCGTTGGTGGGGCTGAATACGATCGATCCATGGCAGAGAAGATTGGGTGGTTTTCTCGGCAATGTCTAACAAGTGCAGGGCGCGTTGCAGAGACTTTGCGGTGATTTTTTTTCCATTTTCCAAACGTGCCGATTCATCAGAGGAGATCACAATGACGGGAAGCGCCAAAGCGGCTTCATATTGCATCGGCGGGCAGGGATAAAGATGAGCATCGCGATCGATGAGAAAACCGCGGTCGCGACTGCGGGCTTGCATATCCCGTGAGGGGCACTCGATCCATGCGTAAGGGATACGTTCCTTGAGATCGATGGAAATGGTGGAGGGCAGTTCACGCCGGACGCTTGCATGAAGGACCTCGGGACGTTGGCGTAGGCGTTCTTCTACATCATCGATGTCGATGCCAAAAATGCTGGTATTGAGCGGCATTTCAGTAATGGCGACGACATCTCCCTCGTTCAAAGCGGTATTCGGCGTGAGCTTGATGACCCGCAATTCGTAATCCGGATTCTGCACATACGAGCGCTGGTAGTAGTTCCAAACGGCGTAGCCACTGGCTGTAAGAACGCCGAGAAGCAGTAGCCATTTGGTGCAGCGGCCGAAGAATTTGAGCACCTGATACCAAAGAATCGTCGGCGAATATACCTTAACATCCAACACTTGAGAGCGGGATGAGGGGCGATATGTCGATGTTTTACGGCGCGCCATTTTCTAGGTTACGAACGCAACTTTACTGAAATATCAGCAATCCGTAAACATAAATCCCCGAAAGGAATGCCTTTTGCGGCGGCGGCTTTGGGCAGCAGACTGGTCTCGGTCATACCAGGGATGGTATTGGCCTCTAAAACGAAGGGACGGTTGGCAGAATCGAGCAAAACATCGACGCGTGAATAGACTTCCACACCAAGCGCCTTATGAGCAGCTACGGCTGCTTCCTGCACCGCGCGCGTTGTTTCCTCGTCGAGATCGGCAGGGCAATAGTAGTCGCTGCCATCGCCACCGTTCATCCACGGATACTTGTTGCTCATGTCATAGAAACCACTGCGCGGAGCGATATGAACGATGGGCAGAGCTTCGCCATCGAGCACACCGACGGTGAGTTCCTTGCCGGCGATGTATTGCTCGACGAGAATGTCATTTCCATAGCGTGCGGCATCTTCCATAGCGGCCATGGCATCTTCTTGTTTGAGAACGATGTGAACGCCGACGCTCGAGCCCTCGCGCGGTGGTTTGACGACAAAAGGCACAGGCATCTCGGGCAAGCAGACGCCTTGTGATACATCGACGATTTCGGCGAGTGGAGTAGGGACTCCAGCCGCCACGAATTTCTCCTTGGCGAGATTTTTGTCAAAAGCCACACGGCTGCTTTCCGCGCCAGCGCCAGTGTAAGGCATGTTCTGCGCTTCGAGGATTTTTTGCAAAGTGCCATCCTCGCCAAAGGTGCCATGGATCACATTGAAGCAAAGTGCCGTGCCTGCAGGCAGGGTGAAGTCGGGACCACTGACGTCAACGGGCTCGACGATGCAGCCTTTTTCGCGCAAGGCTTTGACGACGGCATTGCCCGATGCGATGGATACTTGGCGCTCGGAACCGGGGCCGCCCATGAGAACGGCGATGGGAAGTTCTAGATTCATAGTAGTTTGATATTTGGTGAGAATTTGCTAGGGAAAAGTGTTAGAACGAGAACTCATCTTCACCGATGACCTTGACCTCCATCTCCATCTCGATGCCGCGTTCGTTGCGCGCCTTTTCGCGAATTTGCTCGACGAGAGAGAGGATTTCCGAGGTTTTCGCGCCGCCCGTGTTGCAGATAAAATTGCCATGCACCGTAGAGACCTCCGCCTTACCGAAACGGCTGCCTTTGAGCCCGAGTTCATCGACGAGTTTGCCAGCGGGAACTGGTGCTGGATTCTTAAACATACAGCCAGCGCTTGCGGCGATCGGTTGTGAGGTGCGGCGCTTGTTGCGTGATTCATTCCAACGCGCTTGGATGTTTTCTGGGCTGTCCACAGGGCCAGTCAGGGTAACTTCCAGCGCGAAATTTCTGCGTAATAGAGCAACATTGCGATACTCTACTTCGATCTCGTCGCGCGCACGCGTGCGGATCAGTCCATCTTCATCGAGGCAAGTTAAGTTCACCACTTGGTCAAACATTTCGATGCCCATCGCGCCCGCGTTCATGCGCAGAGCGCCACCGACGTTGCCGGGAATTCCTTCCATCCACTCGAAGCCACCAAGCCCTGCGGCCTGTGCCACGCTGGCGACTTTTTTCAAGCGAGCTCCAGCCCCCGCGATGATCATTCCATTTTCCACACGAACGTCAGAAAATGCTCCGCCGCTGGGGTGAATGACAGCACCACGAATGCCGCCATCGCGCACTAACAGATTCGAACCCCTGCCAACCACGCGAACGGCCATGCCACGTTCGCGGCAATACGTGACCGCTTCGGCAAATGCTTGAAATGTGTGCGGCTCTAACCAAAATTGCGCAGGTCCACCCGCGAGCATCGTGGTATGACGGCGCATCGGCTCATACAATTTGCCCGCCATTTCTCCCGCAGGCACGAGGCGCAATATTTCCTCTAACACTTTCAGGTCTTCCGAAATACGTTTGCCTGCTTCGTGTACGTTGCCCGCGCCAAGTGTGATGAACAAATCCCCTGGCTCTAACGAATTTCCCGCCTCGTGATGAGCCGTGGCAACAGTGGGTGTGTAGGAAACTTTTACATCGCCATGACGTTTCATCGCCTCCACCAAGGTCATGCCACTGATCCCCTCGATCGGCGTCTCACTTGCCGCATAGACATCGGTGATGAACACTTGGTCAGCCGCTTGCAGCGCTTTGCCAAACTCTTCTGCCAGAGCCTGCGTGCGCGTGTAGCGATGCGGTTGGAACAGCACGACCACGCGACCTGGATTTAGCGAACGCGCTGTTTGCAAGGTGGCAGCTAGCTCCGTGGGGTGATGACCGTAGTCATCGACGATGCGGTATTCACGCGAAAGATACTTCGTTTCGAAACGACGCTTAGCCCCCGCAAAGGTCGAGAGCGCCCGAGCGATCAGCGGAAAACTCGCGCCGACGCCATCGGCAAGAGCGATGGCTCCCAAGGCATTGAGCACGTTGTGTCGTCCCGGGATGCCGAGTTCGATATTGCCGAGCGCCTCGCCATTTCGCATCACCGTGAAGGCCGTGGAGCCGCGCAATTCTCGGATGTCCGCCGCCACATAATCGGCATCTTGCCAGCCATACGATACCGCATTGGCACGCCCCACTTGCAATTTACTCGCCACCGGACATTCCTTGCAATAGACAATGCGACCGCGTGTTTGATCGAGCAATTGGGTAAAAACTTCGCAGATGTGATCCAGATCGCGGTAGTAGTCGAGATGCTCGGCCTCGACGTTCAGAACGATCGAACATTCAGGTTCATACAAGGCTAAGGTGCCGTCACTTTCATCGCCCTCTGCCACCATGTATTCGCCCTCTTCCTCCCAGCGCGCATTGCTGCCGAGCACAGGGATTTCCGCGCCCACATAATGGCTCGGACGGATGCCCGCTTCACGCAAAATGTGTGCGGTCATCGATGATGTTGTCGTCTTGCCATGCGTGCCGCTGACGACGATGCCCTTCTTGGTGAAAAGAATCGCCGCGAGACATTCCGCGCGACGCAATACCGGAATGCCCGCCAATTTCGCTGCGGCAAAAGCCGGATTCTCAGGACGAATCGCCGAGCTATACACCACCAAATCCGCGCCCTGCACCGCTTCCGCCGTATGCGGAGAGGAAAAACGCAAACCCACACCTTGCAAACGCTCAGTCTCGCTGCTCGTCACCCGATCCGATCCACTTACCTTGTGACCCATGCCTAACAACAACAGGGCCAAACCGCTCATGCCCGATCCAGCTACGCCGATCAAATGCACTCGCAAAGGTGTTTCCTTCTGGGTGAGCCTTAAGCTCCAGTCTCTGATCGCTTGCTTCATGGGTGGGGAAAATTTTTAAATACTAGGGATATCGTAGTTCATGCCTGCACGGCGGCTTCGATGGCTTGGCAAACACGCGCGGCGGCATCGGGCACATCGAGCGCTCGTGCGGCCTGCCGCATCTGCTCCTTGCGCTCGGGATTGCCGATGATTTGCTGGACTAGATTGGCGAGCTTTTTGCCATCCAGATCCGCCTCTTGCACCAAGGTCGCAGCATCCGCCGCCGCAAATACCCGGGCGTTTTTCGTCTGATGGTCATCTGCCGCATACGGATAGGGCACTAGAATCGAAGGCACCGCCGCATGAGCAAGCTCTGTCAAACTCGATGCTCCCGAGCGACACAGGGCCACATCAGCCACCGCATAGACCGAGGCCATGTCATCACAAAATCCCAGCACCACATAACCCGCCCGGCCTTGCGCAGCCTCACGCACCCGTGCCTCGTCACTGGTGCCCGCCACATGCAATACCTGTGTGCCTGCGGGAAAATGATCAAAGCCCTCGGCAACAAGCGCGTTGAGGCGTCGCGCGCCCTGGCTGCCACCCATCACCACCACGATCGGACGTGCGGGATCTAGGCCGAATTTTTCAGCCGCCACCGCACGATCCGGAAACGTCAGCATCTCCTTGCGCACCGGTGTTCCCGTCACGATCACCTCGCGACCTGAGAAATGCGCAATCGCTTCCTTCATCCCCACAAAAACCTTCGTGCAAAAACGAGCCGTCAGCATATTCGCGCGACCTGGCAAGGCATTCGAGTCATGCACAAATGTCTTCAAGCCCGATTTGCTGCCCGCATACACTGGAGCCAGTGAGGTGAAGCCGCCCATGCCGATCACCACGTCTGCTTTATGCTGACGGAGGATTTTTTTGCACAAACGCATCGTGCCGTAGAGTTTCCAGAGAAAAGGAATCATCTTCAGCGAAAACGTCGATGGTTTGGCGACGGCGGGGATCGCCACAAACTCAAGATCGCCATACTTGCGCGAAGCCTCTTGATCCACCGATTTTTGTGAAATCAACAACATCGGCTTGTGCCCGCGTGCCCGCAATTCCTCAGCGACAGCGATTCCCGGAAACAAATGCCCCCCTGTTCCTCCACATGCGATTACAACATTCAACGATTTCACCGGATCACTTTCTACACAATTCTGCCCCGAAAGCCGATCTCCGGCGGGCGGCGAAATCATGCGCCTCGCCCCCCGCACAAGCAAGCCCAAAAAAGCCCGAACGCGGCAGTGGAGACGGAGCGTAATGTTAAAAAATCATTCTCTCTACGCCTGACACCAACCGATGCGTGTTATCCCAGAAACATGGTCAAAATGAGCATCTCTGCTGAGTAATGGTAGCCTGTGCTGTCGAGCGATGGCGGCAATCCAGAGGTCGTTCATCGGGATCGGAGTCCCTGCGGCCATGAGTTGTAGGCGGATTTCGGCATAATGACGGGTAGTGATTTCATCCGCACACAAGATGGTTGTCGTTGCAAGTGCAGCGTCCAGCCAAGTGCTCATTTTTTCGCGAAACCGGGACTTGAGAATGCCAAAACGAAATTCCGCCAAAGCGGGGACTGGGACACAGAGTTGATCTGCCTGCGCAATGTGGACGATGAATTCCGCTTCATTTTGCCACCAAGCGGAGAGGCCGTTGGTATCGACGATCATTTCCACTGATCCTCCTCGATCTGGCCAAAGTTTTCCTCGATCACTTTTTCCATGCGCTTCATTTCGGCGATCATCTCAGGATCTTGGGCCGCGATCCCCGCAAACTTCATCCACGGTTTCTCAGCGGCGACTGGTTTTTTCGCCAATTTATCGAGCAAAGCCTCGGTGATGTAATCCTTGAGGTGCATTCCCTGATGAGCAGCCGTCGCTTTTACCTCACGAAATAGTAGGTCGGGAAGGTCAATCGTTGTGCGCATATAAGCATAATAGCATATTTTCACGAATTGGCAAGATCGAGCTATTTAGAACGCCATTTTTCCTATGCATCCCCTGATTTTTCCCTATCATCAGCCAATCTGTTGCGTATCGCTCAGTTGCATCTTCCCAATTACCCATGAAAAAACTCCTTTTTGCCACGCTGTTTCTCGCTCTCCACGCATTTTCCCAGGCCGCTTCGAAGCCGAATGTGGTGGTGATTTTTATGGATGACATGGGCTATGGCGACCTCGGTTGTTTTGGATCGAAAACCATTCGCACGCCGAACATCGATCGTCTCGCGAAGGAAGGCAGAAAATTCACCAATTTTCTCGTCGCCTCGCCTGTGTGCACTCCCTCGCGCACCGCTTTGCTCACTGGATGCTATCCGAAACGTGTCGGCATGCATCTGCATGTGCTTTTTCCGACCTCTACCAAGGGCCTGCATCCTGATGAAAACACCATCGCCGATCACCTCAAATCCCAAGGCTACGCCACGGCCTGCATCGGCAAGTGGCACCTCGGCCACCATCCCGAAGTTCTGCCGACTGCTCAAGGCTTCGACTCCTACTTCGGCATCCCTTACTCGAACGACATGAACCATCCCGACAACGAGGGCAGACCGAAGGGTGGTCCCGCTGGCATGGACGCGCTGTGGAATGATCCCGAATCCACTCTCACGAAGTGGCGCACGCCTCTCTACGAAAACGAAAAAATCATCGAGCTTCCCGTCGACCAACGCACCATCACTCGCCGCTACACGCAGCGCGCCATCGACTTCGTCAAAGCCAATGCCACCAAGCCGTTTTTCCTCTATCTTCCTCACTCCATGCCGCACATCCCGCTGTATGT
>Ga0208597_1000410_pt1 | contig 16775 bp, 17 predicted proteins | sample LakMenEpi05May12_FD_150673 | JGI IMG/M metagenome (GOLD analysis project Ga0208597, IMG submission 150673) | Freshwater microbial communities from Lake Mendota, WI - 05MAY2012 deep hole epilimnion (SPAdes) | ecosystem: Environmental > Aquatic > Freshwater > Lake > Epilimnion/Euphotic zone ...
GGACAAGTTTTATTTGAAACTCGTGTAACAGATTTTGTTATAAAAAACAATGAAATTCAAGGAATTACTACTCAAAAAGGCGATATAATTTCTGCAAATAAAGTTATTCTAGCAACTGGACATTCGGCTAGAGATATTTTTGAATTATTAGATAGAAAGAAAATTTTTATCGAAGCAAAACCTTTTGCATTGGGCGTTCGAGCTGAACATCCGCAAGAATTGATAGACAAAATTCAATATTCGTGTGATTTTCGTGGTGATTATTTACCACCAGCACCCTACTCGATTGTAAAACAAGTTAATGGTCGCGGCATGTATTCGTTTTGTATGTGTCCGGGTGGCGTTATTGCTCCTTGTGCTACTAGTCCTGGCGAAGTTGTAACCAATGGTTGGTCGCCATCTAAACGTGACCAAAGTACGGCAAATTCTGGAATCGTAGTCGAATTAAAATTGGAAGATTTCAAACCCTTTGCTAAATTCGGAGCACTTGCCGGAATGGAATTTCAAAAAGCTATCGAACAAAAGGCATGGCATTTAGCTGGACAAACTCAAAAAGTTCCCGCACAACGAATGATTGATTTTACTCAAAATAAAGTTTCTACAACTATTCCAAAAACTTCTTATGTTCCTGGAACTACTTCTGTTGAAATGGGGCAAGTTTTTCCGGGATTTTTGACTCAAATAATGCGTGAAGGTTTTATTGAATTTGGAAAATCGATGCGTGGTTATATGACCAACGAAGCCATTCTTCATGCGCCAGAAAGCAGAACCTCATCGCCAGTAAGAATTCCAAGAGATAACGAAACTCTAGAACATGTTCAAATAAAAGGTTTGTATCCATGTGGTGAAGGTGCAGGTTATGCTGGCGGCATTATTTCGGCAGCAATCGATGGTGAAAAGTGTGCTCTAAAAATTGCTGAAATTTTGAAATAATAGATTTAAGGTAAAAAAGTTCTTCCCCAAATTATTTAAGAATAAATAACTAATAATCAATCTGTATTTTCATATGAATTTTTGAATAAGATTTATTCCTATTTATATTATGAAAACTCAAATATCAATTTTAAATTAAAAGGGTTTTTTGATAAAATTTACATCTCCAGATACAATTCTGCCGATTCTTTTGTCCATCCAAAAAGCAGAAAAAACTAAAAAGTTGTGGCTTTTCAAATATTTATGAAGTTTTGAATGAACTTTATTTAAAAATAAACATAGAAACTACTTCTTCAACCTATCTTTAAAAACCTTTTCAAATTTTTCTATTTTAGGTTGAATTACCATTTGGCAATAAGGCTTGCTCTTGTTGTTATTGTAATAATTTTGATGGTATTCTTCAGCTTTATAGAACTTTTTAAATGGTTCTAATGTTGTAACAATTTTGCTTGCATAAACTTTAGAATTATTCAATTCATCAATAATGCTTTGAGCTGCTTTTTTCTGTTCTTCACTTTCATGAAAAATCACCGAACGATATTGCGTACCAACATCTGCTCCTTGTCTATTTAATGTTGTTGGGTCATGAACGGTAAAAAAAACTTCGAAAATTTCATCCAAATTGGTTTTGGTTTTATCATAAGTAATTTCTACTACTTCGGCAGCGCCAGTTGTACCAGAACAAACTTGTTCATAACTAGGATTTTCAACATTTCCGCCAGCAAAACCAGAAACAACTTTCTCAACACCTTGTAAGTTTTCATAAACTGCTTCTACACACCAATAACATCCGCCACCTATCACAATCTTATCAAGATTTGACTTATTGGTTGCAATTGCATCAGGCACAAAATCTAACGAAATCGCGTTCATGCAATATCTTTTTCCGGTTGGTTCCGGACCATCGTCAAACAAATGTCCTAAGTGTGAATCACATCGACCGCAATTGGCTTCAACTCTTCTCATTCCATAAGAATTATCATCTTTAAAAGTGATACTTTCTTTATTTTCTTGTTCAAAAAAACTTGGCCAACCACAACTACTGGTAAATTTCTGGTCTGATTTAAATAGTTTATTTCCACAAGTTGCACAGTAATAAGTTCCTTTAGTTTCAGAATTCCACATTGTTCCAGTAAAAGCTCTTTCGGTATCTGCTTCTCTTGCTACTGCATATAAATTTTGAGATAAAATCTTTTTCCATTCAGTGTTTGACACATTCAATTTGGTCGTATCTGTATTAGAATAATAAGGATTTTCAGGTTTGCTGATTACATTTTCCATTTTTTTTGATTCAGATTTTTTAGTTGATTGACCGCAAGCGCTAAATATAAATAACGGCAACAATGATAGGAATGTGAAAATTGCATTTGATTTTGACATAAATTCCTTTTTTTTTAATTTTAACAAATTTACTCAGGAAAAACCAAAATAAAATGTTAAGAAAGTGTTGAAATAGAGATTTAAGGAAAGTTTAACGGTTGTTTGATTGACATAATTACTTAAGGATATATTTTTTCGTATTTTTGACGAGTATAAAAATGTTATGAAGGAAGAACAAGTCATATTAGTCAACGAAAAAGACGAACCAATTGGTTTGATGAACAAACTCGAAGCTCACGAAAAAGCGGTTTTGCATCGTGCCTTTTCTGTTTTTGTTTTAAATGATAAAAATGAAGTCATGTTGCAACAACGTGCTCATCACAAATACCATTCGCCACTGTTATGGACAAATACTTGTTGTAGTCATCAGCGCGCTGGAGAAACCAATATTGAAGCCGGAAAACGCAGATTGTATGAAGAAATGGGTTTCAAAACTGAATTGAAAGAGTTGTTTCATTTTATATACAAAGCCCCTTTTGACAATGGTTTGACCGAGCATGAACTCGACCATGTAATGATTGGTTATTCAAACGATGAACCTAATATTAATAGTGAAGAAGTTGAAAGCTGGAAATGGATGACCATTGAGGATATTAAAAAAGATATGATTCAAAATCCTGAAATTTATACAGTTTGGTTCAAAATTATTTTTGACGAATTTTACCATTATTTAGAAGAACACAAATTATAAATTTTAATTATTAAATTACAAAACCAAAAAATGAAAGTAACAGTTTCTAGAAAAGCACACTTTAATGCAGCGCATCGATTATATCGAAAAGATTGGACTATGGAACAAAATGAAGCTATTTTTGGAAAATGTAACAATCCGAACTTTCACGGACACAATTACGAATTAATTGTTTCGGTTACTGGCGATATTGACCAAGAAACTGGTTTTGTAATTGATGTGAAAATACTATCAGATTTAATTAGAGAACACGTAGAAAACGCTTTTGATCATAAAAATTTGAATCTTGATGTTCCCGATTTTGCAAATTTAAACCCAACTGCCGAAAATATTGCAGTAGTAATATGGAATAAATTAAGAACTACTATTGATACTAATAAAGAACTAGAAATAACGCTTTATGAAACACCGCGCAACTTTGTAACCTATAAAGGTAACTAAAATGGCGTTAAAAATTGGCGATAAAGTTCCAAGCTTTACTGCAAAAGATACCAATGGAAATCTTTTTGACAGTCAAGATTACATCGGAAAACAACCGCTTGTAATTTATTTTTATCCAAAAGACAATACGCCAGGTTGTACGACACAAGCTTGCAGTTTTAGAGATAATTATCAAGATTTTAAAGATTTAGGTGCAGAAATTATCGGAATAAGTTCTGATAGTGTTCGGTCACATATTCAGTTTAAAAGTAAATCTAACTTACCTTTTATATTGCTTTCTGATAACGAAAAAAAAATCAGAAAACTTTTTGGAGTTCAAAATAATATGCTTGTAATTCCGGGGCGAGAAACTTTTGTAACTGACAAAAACGGAAACATTTTACTAATTTTCAATAGTATGTCTGCCAAGATTCATATTGAAAAAGCATTAGAAATCTTGAAGAAATTGACAAAATAATTTATTTCAAATTTTGCATCTTTGCATATTTAATTTACTAAATGAAATTATATCCATTACAATTCGAGCCGATTCTAAAAGACAGAATTTGGGGCGGAACAAAGTTAAAAACCTATTTAAACAAACCTATTTTTTCTGAAATAACTGGAGAAAGTTGGGAAATTTCTACAGTAGAAAACGACGTTAGTGTCATTGCCAATGGTTTTTTTAAAGGAAAATCTTTAAATGAAATCATTTCTGAATTTCCAAAAGAAGTTTTAGGGACAAAAGTTTATGAGCAATTTGGAAAACAATTTCCATTACTTTTCAAATATCTTGATGCTCGTGAGGATTTATCAATTCAAGTGCATCCTAATGATGAATTGGCAGCTAAACGTCATAATTCGTTTGGTAAAACCGAAATGTGGTATGTCATGCAAGCTGATGAAAATACTCGACTAATAGTTGGTTTCAAAGAAAAATCTTCACCAAATGAATATTTAAAAAGTCTTGAAAACAAAACTATAATTGATATTTTAGATACTAAAAAAGTAAAAAAAGGAGATGTTTTTTTCCTTGAAACAGGAACTGTCCATGCCATTGGAGCTGGAACAGTAATTGCAGAAATTCAACAAACCTCTGATATTACTTATAGATTATATGATTTTGACAGAGTTGATACTCAAGGGAATACACGTGAATTACATATTGATTTAGCTTTGGATGCCATAAACTATAATGTAGTTGAAGCTCAAAAAGACTATTCTAAAGTTGTAAATTGTTCTAACGAAATGGTAAATTGTCCTTATTTTACAACTAATTTCATTCCACTTGATGGAAAAATTGAAGTTAAAAAAGACAAAAAATCATTTACCGTTTATATGTGTGTGGAAGGCAATTTTGAATTAGAATATAAAGGAGAAAGTTACACTTATAAAACAGGTGATACTGTTTTAGTTCCTGCAGAAATGGCTTTGTTTAAAATTAATGGAAAAGCCTCTTTGTTAGAAATTTACATTTCTTAACCTTTATTAGAAAGATTATATGTAGTTTTGCATCAAATTTTAAAAAATAGAAGAAAATGCCAAGTGTTAAAAATTTAAAAAAAGATATCAATTTTGTTTTAGGTGATATTATAGAAGCTGTTTACTTATATGAAATGGCTACTACTGGAAAACCAACTCCTGAAAGCAATGCTGTAATTGATGAAGCAATCACAACTTTTGATAGTTTAATCTTAAAAGTAAATGCTAAAAATGTTGAAAACAAAAAAGCACATTTCAAACAAATTGGTTCAGAATTAGAACAAGCTGCAAATCAATTGGTTGAAAAAATCAACGGTTTACAATAAAAAAAAGCTTAAAAAAAGTTGCTTTTTATTTTGGATATTTAAAATTCAACTTTATATTTGCACTCGAAATGAGTCGCCAGCGTAGCTCAGTTGGCTAGAGCAGCTGATTTGTAATCAGCAGGTCGTGGGTTCGAGTCCCTCCGCCGGCTCAAAAAGAGAAAACGAAAGTTTTCTCTTTTTTTATACAAAAAAACCATAAGCTAAGAACTTATGGTTTTTTTCGTTTTAAGAATATTCTATTACTTCTCTACTTTTCTTCTTTCTTTATAAAAATCTTTTAATTTTTTACCATACATAGATTTTGCAACTTTAGGCGTCATCATTTTTTGAATGGTGTCTAGATATTTCAAATTGACATCTGGAATTTCAGACAAAGCTATAAAGGGTGCTACTTCATACTCTTTATTATTTAATGCAAAATTTACTGCATACAAATAACGTCTTTTGGTGACCAAATCTTGTTCTTTTGCAATGCTATCAGCTTGCGTAAACGCTTTATTTTGAAAAGCCATAAATTGCATCTGAACTAAATCTAAATTTTTATCAATATATCTTGAGTTTACTAATTTGTATTCTTCAAACTTATCATGGTTTTTAGAACCAGTAATTTTGGCTTCGGAAAGATAATTTTCTAAAGAAGTTTGTATCGAAATCTCGCCTGCTTCTGCAAAAAACGGAATGTTATTATCCAACGAATTGGTTACACCTCTATCTAAAAAAAGATAATACATTTCGGGAGAATCAATTTTTAAATGACTTTCAAATTCTGATTTGCCATCAATTTTTATTGTATCAATTGGAATCAAAAGTGTATCGACTATTTTCTGAATATAAAGTGTTCCATTATTTAATCCTTTAATGTTTCCTGTTATGTGCAAGTTGTTTTCATTTTTACTACAAGAAAAGATTGAAAACACAACTGCTAGAATGATTAACTGTTTTTCCATTTTATAATTTTAATAAGTCGCAAAGAAATGAAAAATATAAAGTTTCACAATTTTTAATACATAAAAAAAACTCTTGCTGAACAAGAGTTATATTTTTAATCAAATTTATTTTTCATATAATACTTACCATCTAAATCGTCAAAATCATCTTCGACTGCTGGTTTAGGTTTGGGTTTACTTGCGGTAACCTTCTTTTTCCATAGTTCAAAATTTTCTTTAGACAATCTTTTTCGCAATAGTTCAGTTACTTCATTTTCTGTAATACCAAACTCAGCTTTTAAAACTTCAAAAGGTTTTTTTTCCTCTTGAGCCATACTTATAACTCGTTCTAACTGTTCGTTATCAAGTTCTACTCTTTTACTTTTTTTCATTAGTCGAAAAGCATAATTTTAATGTTAATTCTTATTTTTAAATCAATTGATATACCAATATTAAGAAAAAAAATAATTACTTTTTAATTTTGGTCAAAATTTTTAAAAATTTATTTAATAATTCTAAAAGTAAGGTTAATCCTTGCCCCTATTTCTTTAGAACTTTTCGGGATTTGATGCTTCCAAAAATGCTGTGTAGCACCTTTCATCACTAATAAACTTCCGTTTTCAAGATTAATGCTTTGTCTTTGATTAGTTACATTGTGTTTCAGCTGAAAAACTCTTTCAACACCAAAACTTACTGAGGCAATTATGGGATTTCTACCTAATTCCTTCTCATTATCTGCATGCCAACCATTGCTATCTTTACCATCACGATAATAATTAAGTAAAACTGTAGTGAAATTTTCGTTACAAATGCTTTCAACATTATTTTTAATGAACATTAATAAAGAATTCCATCTATTAGGTCGCATAATAATATTTGAATAACCGTAGGGTTTTCCATCATTTCCATAAAGAGAAGTTAATCTTGGCTGAAAATGTTTTCTACCATAAACAGTTATTTCATCATGTTGCCAAGGAATTTCATTTTTGAGTAATTGAAAAAGTTCATTAGATTTTTCAGAATCGAATAATGATGGATGATACTCAATTTCGGCATCAGGTAAATCGAAAACAATTTTTTCTTGTGGGAATAATAAATTCATATTCCAAAAATAAAAAAACCGCTCGAATTAACGAACGATTCTGTATTATTATATTTGAATTTTAGTCTTTATTTTTTTCAAAAACAAACTTATAAATAAATACAACACTAATGTAACAGCAATTGGTGATAAATCCAAAAGCTAGTAAAACACGGACAAATTCGATTCATAAATCTGGAATCTTGGAATTAAAAACGGCACTTCCGCAACCGCCTATAACTAACAATACGTTCCAAATAATTCTGGAAAAAGTTATTTCACAATTAAAAATCTAAATTAATTAAATACAGAAGTATAAGAAAATGTAATTATTATAAATAAAGTGAAGAAAAATTGAATTATTTACTAAACTTTATATTCATAATTACTATTGCTATAATGATAAGAATAATTCCAATCCATTGTAAAAAAACAACATTTTCATTTAAAATGAGAAAAGCCATTAAGACCGAAACAGGTAGTTCAAGAGCAGAAACAATACTTCCAAGACCAATTCCTGTTATTGGAAAACCAGCATTCATCAATAAAGGCGGAATAATTGTACCGAAAAGTGCTAAAAAAATCCCCCATTTTAAAAATATTGAATAATCATAAGGTGTGATTTGTGTGAAAATTCCAAATCCAAAAACAATAATTGCACCACCAAGAAGCATATATAAACTTCGCTGAGCAGAAGAAATTCCAAGTGCAACTTTATTGGCAGTAAACATTGTGGTTGTAAAAGAAGCTGCTGCTAACATTCCCCATAAAATACCTCGCCAATCAATAGTAAATTGATTATTAATTAGATTTGTTGCTAAAATTGTTCCAACTAAAACAAGTAATACCGAAATGATTTTTTGATTTGACGGTTTTCTTTTTTCAATAAACCATTCGAGGAAAACACCCATCCAAACGGTTTGCATAAGTAAAACAATAGCAATAGAAACATCAATATATTTTACGGATAAGTAATAAAAAACACTTGTCATACCAAGTGAGGTTCCGGCAAGCATTAAATGAACAATATTTTTTGTTGAAGCTTTCTCTACAACTTGATTAGTTCTATATTTTTGAAAAATATTGATTATAAAAACGCCTAAAATTCCCAAAATAAATTGAGACGAAGTAACTTCAGCGGTTGTAAATCCTTCATCGTAAGCTAATTTTACAAACGTAGCTAACATTCCATAACTAGTAGCACCAAGACCAACAAGAAAAACTCCTTTTAACAAACTATTTTTTGACATTATTCTTAAATTTTAAAAAGCCGACAAATATAGTTGATTACATAAGAAGTTGACGTAATATTTAAACTAATATCAAATTTCTGAAAACCAATCTGCTTGCTAAGTTTTCTCAACTTCAATCTTTAGTTTGAGAATACATTTGTAATAAAACAAATACAGCAAGAAGGCTTACAATTAATTTTTTTTTCTACTTACTGAAAATAAAATTTCCATATTTGTTTAATAAATCTAGAAGATTACTAAATAAAATTTATTTATTTTCTTGAATTTTTGGTGGATACTGTTCTAAAATTTTAGAAACAAATTCTTTCACTCTTTCATCTTTCTTGGCTGTGTTTTTTGTTAAATAGCCCGAACCTTCACCTTGCCAAATCATTTCTTTTTTGGAAGCGTCAATTAAATCAATGAATAAAGTTCCTTCTGTATTAGTAGAAACCGATGTTTGCACACCAAAACCAAACGGATTCCAGCCCCAGCCCCAGCCGTAGCCCCAACCATCGTTGAATTGATTAACATTAACTTCTTCTCGTTCTTTTGTAAAGATGTTTACCAACAAATCAGGTGTTTCACTTTTTACAAAACCTTTAGAAGCCATAACCTCATCTATTGAACGTAGAATTCTTTTTTTGTCCAAATCAGAAATTTCTACTTTATCTATACCATTTTTATAATATGCATAAGTTTTGAATTTCGTAAAATCTACACTTTTATCAAAATCAGAAGCTACTCTAACTGATGCGCATGAAGCAAAAAGAAAGAGAACTAAAACCGTAGTTAATTTTTGAATTGATTTCATAATTTATATTTTTTAGTTAAAAAAGTCCATCGTCAACTATATTAGGAATGGTCACTTTTAATAAAGGTTGTGTCTCCATAGCTCTTTTTATTGCAAAAATAGCTCCTTCGTTTCTTGCCCAACTTCTTCTTGAAATTCCGTTGTTTACATCCCAAAAAAGCATTGATTCTAAACGTCTTGATGCCTCTTTAGTTCCGTCAAGAACCATACCAAAACCACCATTAATAACTTCGCCCCAACCAACACCGCCGCCATTGTGAATAGAAACCCAAGTTGCTCCACGGAAACTGTCTCCGATTACATTTTGGATTGCCATATCAGCAGTAAAACGAGAACCGTCATATATATTTGAAGTTTCACGATATGGTGAATCGGTTCCTGAAACGTCGTGATGATCTCTTCCTAAAATTACATATCCAATTTCGCCATGAGCAATGGCTTGATTGAAAGCTTCAGCGATTTTAATTCTACCCTCTGCATCAGCATAAAGAATTCTTGCTTGTGAACCAACTACCAATTTATTTTCTTGAGCGCCTTTTATCCATTGAATGTTATCTGCCATTTGCTGTTGAATTTCCTCTGGAGAATTTTTCATCATTTCTTCTAGAACATCGCAGGCAATTTTGTCGGTTTTGGCTAAATCTTCGGGATTTCCTGAGGCACAAACCCAGCGAAAAGGTCCAAATCCGTAATCAAAACACATTGGCCCCATAATGTCTTGAACGTAACTATTGTATTTAAAATCAATGTGATTTTCCGCAAAAACATCGGCTCCTGCACGTGAAGCTTCTAGTAAAAAGGCATTTCCGTAATCGAAGAAATAGGTTCCTTTTTCGGTATGTTTATTTATTGCAGCTGCATGTCGACGTAATGTTTTTTGAACTTCTTCTTTGAATTTACCAGGATTATTAGCCATTAAATCATTAGATTGTTCAAAAGTGTAACCAGTCGGATAATAACCTCCAGCCCAAGGATTGTGCAGTGAAGTTTGATCAGAACCTAAATCGATACGCAGGTTTTCTTGGTCGAAACGTTCCCAAACATCAACTACATTTCCGAGATAGGCGATTGAAACAATTTCGTTATTTTCCAAAGCTTTTTTAACTCTTGGAACTAATTCTTCGATATTTTCAATCACTTCATTAATCCAACCTTGCGAATGACGAATGTGTGTAATTTTTGGATTTACTTCGGCACAAACGGTTACGCAACCTGCAATATTTCCTGCTTTAGGTTGTGCGCCAGACATTCCTCCAAGCCCTGATGTTACAAATAATCCGCCTTTTGGAGATTTTTTTATTTTTCGGAATCCATTTAAAACCGTGATTGTAGTTCCGTGAACAATCCCTTGCGGACCAATATACATATAACTTCCTGCAGTCATTTGTCCGTATTGTGAAACACCTAAAGCGTTCATTTTTTCCCAATCATCCGGTTTTGAATAGTTAGGAATTACCATTCCATTTGTAACCACAACCCTTGGTGCTTCTTTATGAGAAGGGAATAATCCCATTGGATGGCCAGAATACATGGCCAAAGTCTGTTCTTCGGTCATTTCTGCCAAATATTTCATCGTCAATAAATACTGAGCCCAATTTGAAAATACTGCGCCATTTCCTCCATAAGTAATTAATTCATGTGGATGTTGTGCTACAGCATAATCCAAATTATTTTGAATCATCAACATAATGGCTTTCACTTGTTCACATTTTCCTGGATATTCTGAAATTGGTCTTGCAAACATTCTATAATCAGGACGAAGGCGATACATATAAATTCTTCCGTAAGTTTCTAATTCGGATTTGAATTCTGGAAGTAATTCGGCGTGATGTTTAGGTTCAAAATAACGCAACGCATTTTTTAAGGCCAACTTTTTTTCGTCGTCTGAAAGAATTTCTTTTCGCTTTGGCGCATGATTTATTTCAACCTCGTAAGGCTTCGGATTTGGCAAAACCGATGGAATTCCTTGTAGTATTTGTTCTTGAAATGTCATTTTTGTATGTATAATATATTGTTGTAAAATGTATTGTTGTAAAATGTATTGTTGTAAAATGTATTGTTGTAAAATGTATTGTTGTAAAATGTTACAATATATTGTATTTTTTCTTTTCATTATACAATATACAATTTTACAGTATACAATTTTTACTTTTTCAAAGTTCCTGTCTTCTTATCAAATCCGTAAGGACAATGTCGGCATCCGCTTTTGCAACAGTAACCTCGTTTTAGATGGTGCTTTTCGGTAAAACATCGATAACCCTCCGGCGTTAAGTAAAAATCTTCACCTTCGATTAATTTATTTTCATTTCTATCTTCAAACATAAGTACAAATCGACTTAAAAATATTTAATATTTAATTTTCTTCAAAATTAAATATTTTTAACCAAGATTACTTCTTTCCTTTGGCAAAATATAATTTAAAAGAAGAAATTTAGCAACTTTGCATCATATGATTCTAATTGTTTTTAAATATTTAACGCCAAGAGGTTTTCGAGGTTTGACATTTTATCCATTTGTGCTTTTAGCAGACAAAGAAGATAAGTTGAATAAAGTATTAATTAATCATGAACGAATACATTTAAGACAACAATTAGAGTTGCTTATTTTGCCTTTTTATCTTTGGTATTTTACGGAATATTTATTTCGATTAATGCAATATAAAGATAGCAAAAAGGCTTATATAAATATATCTTTTGAAAGAGAAGCTTATGCAAATGAAAAGAATTTTAGGTACACCAAATCTAAACGTTTTTGGCGATTTTTGACTTACTTGAAAAATTAAAAAAAATCAAAAATTAAAAAAAAAGCACAGAATATAAATTTATTTCTTTTTTTCCTTATTTTTGTTGTTTATTTTGAATTCTACTATTAGTTTTCTAAACATAAACCAATAACAACTATGAAGAAATTATACTTTATTATAGGATTTTTATCTTGTACAGTTTTTGCTCAAACTTCAATGACAGCAATAGGTAATTCATTTATATATGTGAAGGATTCGTTTGTTTTTGTCAAAAATGGAATCAATTTACAAACCGCAAATAACTTTATTTATCTTAGAAATGAAGGACAACTTTTACAAGGAAGAGTTGGGGCTAACACTAACAATGGATTGGGTAGAATTTCAATTTTTCAAGAAGGAACTTCTGGACACTTTGCTTACAACTATTGGTGTGCTCCTGTTGGAAGTACAACTGCATTAGCTGGCCCACCAGTAACCAACATAGGAGATTTTGGTATAACGATGGCGCACAGACCAACAACCAACACTGTCTCTACAGCTGCTGTTGCATCAGCGTTTAACGACCATAACGGAACAGCCAACCCACTAAAAATATCTTCAAGATGGATTTACACTTATGACCCTGGCACAACTTATTCAGCATGGGATTATGTAGGTGGCGCTAGTACAATTCCTCCAGGAAGAGGTTTTTCAATGAAAGGAACCAACGCTGCAGGAGCATTTGCAGACGCTGTGAACCCAGGTGAGTCAACACCAAACAACAACGTTGCCGGAACAGCGCAGCGATACGATTTCAGAGGAAGAGCAAATAGTGGTGATATTTCAATTCCTGTTCTTGCGGGACAAGAAACTTTAACAGGAAATCCTTATCCTTCTGCTATAGACTTAAAAGCATTTTTAGCTGACCCCACCAATTCTGCATGTAATGGAATTGCTTATTTTTGGGAGCATGACAAAACGGTTCTTTCACATAATTTAGCAGATTATAAAGGTGGATATGGTGAGTATTCTCCATTAGGCGGTTCAAATGTTGCTCCATACGGGAATATGGGTATTTATCTCCCAGCAACGTTTTATAATTATACTGGAAGCGGTGCAACAATACCAGTTCAAGTAGGTTCTGGCGCAATGTATCAAAGAAGATTTTGTCCAGTTGGGCAAGGTTTCAATATAAAAGGAAGTTCAGCAGGAACAGTAACTATGAAAGATAGTTATAGAGTGTTTCAAAAAGAAGGTATCGCAAATTACTCTCAATTTGAGAGAACAGCTACTACTAGTTCTGATAAAGTAATTAATGACATAAATAATGCTGGATTTTTACCAGAAATCCCATCTGTTTCTGGTTTTGACTATACAACCGTAAGCACTGCGCAAGTTCCACAAATACGTTTTAATGGTATGATTGATAACTTAGGGGTTAGACAAACAGCACTAGTTTTAATACCTGGAGCCTCTGATGGTCCAGAACATGCAATGGAAGCAGAATCAATAGATGGATATAATAAAGATTATTATTTTTATTTGGGTGATGACAAACAATACCTAATAAATGTTATTGAATTTGATATAAACAAAAAAATTCCTCTTGGTTTTAAAAACAATGCAACTACAAATTTCAAATTAACATTAAACGAAATGATTAATTTTGAAACTCCAGAAGTTTATGTTCATGACAAAACAAATGACACTTATACAGATATAGTTAATGGATTGTTTGAGGTAAATCTTCCAGCTGGTGTTAACAATAATCAATATGAAATAACATTTACTAACTCAACGTTAGCGGTAAATAATAATGCGGTTTCTAACTTTACCGTTTTCCAGAATAATAATAAAGAATTACTAAATATTGTAAATCCAAATAATATTGAAATAAATAATGTAGTGTTATATGATGTTGTTGGTAAAGTGATTTTTGATAAGAAAGAAACTTCATCAAAAGATACTTATCAATATTCCACTTCATCATACAGCGATGGTGTTTACATTGTAAAAATAATTTCAAAAGACAACAAAGAGTTCTCTCAAAAATTAATTATTTCAAACACAAAATAATTTAGAAAAAAAACTATAAACTAAGCAGTCTTCGGGCTGCTTTTTTTAGTAGAATTAAGTTATGAAATCGATAAATCAATACATTCAACTTGATAATTCAACTATAACTTTAGCAATTAAACGCGAAGACTTATTACATACTCATATTTCTGGAAACAAATACAGAAAACTTAAATATAACTTAATACATGCCAAAGAAGAGAATAAAGATACACTTCTAACATTTGGAGGAGCTTATTCCAATCATATTGCAGCTCTTGCCTATGCAGGAAAATTGCATAATTTCAAAACAATCGGTGTTATTCGTGGAGATGAACTTGTATTAAAAATAAACGAAAACCCAACACTGAAATTTGCTCAAGAATGTGGCATGAAATTCAAATTTGAAACCCGAGAAAAATATAGAGTCAAAGAAGATTCAGACTACATAATGAGTCTTCGTAACGAATTTGGAGATTTTTATCTAGTTCCAGAAGGAGGTACAAATGAATTAGCAATTAAAGGTTGTTTAGAAATCTTAACCAAAGATGACTTAGACTTCGATTTTATTTGCTGTGCCATTGGAACCAGTGGAACAATTTCTGGAATAATTAAAAGTGCCAAAACTAATCAAACAATTTTAGGATTTCCATCACTTAAAGGCACGTTTTTTGATAAAGAAATTCATAAATTTGCACCAAATCATTCCAATTGGAAAATAAGTAGTGACTATCATTTTGGCGGTTACGGAAAAGTAACTCCTGAATTAGTTGATTTTTTAAATAAATTTTATTCAAAATACAAAATTCCGTTAGACCCAATTTATACTGGAAAGATGGTTTTTGGCGTTATAGATTTAATAAAGAAAAATTATTTTCCTGAAAATTCAAAAATACTAGTTATTCACACTGGTGGTTTACAAGGAATTGAAGGAATGAATTTAAAGTTAAAAGAAAATAATTTACCTCAAATTGAATTTTATGATTAAAAAGATTGTATTTATTTTCATCTCAATACTACTTGTTGCTTGCAGTAGTACAAAATATGTGGTAAGAACCAAAACAAACGCTAAAAAAACTGCTGATCCGAAAAAAGTTTTAGTTTATAGCAAACCTGTAAAAAAAGTAACTAATACAGCAACAAATACAACTTCTTCAAAAACAACTACAGCAGCATCAAAACTAACAGAGAATAAACCAACTGTTCTTGCTAAAAACACAACACCAACTCCAAAAACTGAGATTACAAAAAACACTACAAACAATACAAATCCATTGACTGAAGCCAAACCAGCATTTCAAAAAACTGTTGATACTCCAAAACCCACGACAAATGAAATTGCTTCAAAACTAAGTGATGAAGACAATTTGATATTAGAAATAATAGAAAAGGCACGTCTCAAAAAAGAAACAGAAGTAAACAAACCGCATTATGTCAAATCCGAAGTTCTTGAGGCGACCTCAAAGGTAAAAGTCACCCTCAAAATGGTTCAAGATTATATAGATAAATACAAAACCATTGCCAAAAGTAACATGGCCAACTTCGGAATTCCATCAAGTATAATTTTAGCACAAGGAATTTTAGAATCCGGTACAGGTAAAGGTTCTTTAAGCCTTCTTGCCAACAATCATTTTGGCATAAAGTGTAAATCTGAATGGACTGGACCATCCGTTTTCTTTGATGATGATGAAGAACAAGAGTGTTTTAGAAAATATGAAAGTGGAGACGAATCCTATACCGATCATGCAGTTTTTTTAACAAGTCGACCTTATTATATTCCACTTTTTGAGTTAGAAAAAGACGATTATAAAGGTTGGGCATATGGACTAAAAAAAGCAGGGTATGCAACCGATGTAAACTATCCAACAAAACTAATTTCCATTATTGAGAGATACAATTTACAAAACTATGATGCCGAAGTTTTAGGAAAAATGATTTCTCAGCACCCTAAACAAGAATTGGCAACAACAAGCAATAGTTTTACTTACCAAGTAAATCCAGGTGATACTTTATACTCAATTTCAAAAAAATTAAATGTTCCCGTAAAGGTTATTATCGAAAAAAATAATATTGAAAATAATAATCTTACAATCGGACAAAATCTTATTATCAATTAATCATGTTATACCAAAGAAGTAGTCAGCTTTTTATCGAAGCCGAAAAAGTAATTCCAGGTGGCGTAAATTCTCCTGTTAGAGCATTCAAATCTGTAGGCGGAACTCCTATTTTTGTCAAAAGTGCTAAAGGTGCTTATCTATATGACGAAGACGGAAATAAGCTAATAGATTATATCAACTCTTGGGGACCAATGATTTTAGGTCATGCCCACCAACCTGTTGTAAATGCAATAACTGAAAAAGCCAAATTAGGAACTTCTTTCGGAATGCCAACTGCACTAGAAACAGAAATTGCTGCATTAGCAGTAAGCATGGTTCCAAACATCGATAAAATTCGATTTGTAAACTCAGGAACAGAGGCTTGCATGAGTGCCATTCGTCTAGCTCGAGGATTTACAAAAAAAGATAAAATAATCAAATTTGCAGGTTGTTATCATGGTCATTCCGATTCGTTTCTTATTCAAGCTGGAAGCGGCGCCATTACTTTCGGAAGCCCAAATAGTCCTGGCGTAACATCGGGAACTGCCAAAGACACTTTACTTGCCAATTACAACGATATTAATGGTGTAAAAGCCTTAATCGAAGCTAACAAAAAC
>Ga0208597_1000411_pt1 | contig 16757 bp, 12 predicted proteins | sample LakMenEpi05May12_FD_150673 | JGI IMG/M metagenome (GOLD analysis project Ga0208597, IMG submission 150673) | Freshwater microbial communities from Lake Mendota, WI - 05MAY2012 deep hole epilimnion (SPAdes) | ecosystem: Environmental > Aquatic > Freshwater > Lake > Epilimnion/Euphotic zone ...
CGAGGCCTCGGTGAATTTTGGCGCGGATCTCCCGCAGTATGGAGCTCCTAGCGGATTCATTCCTGGTGGGGCAAATGGCGAAGTTCACTCGGATCCTCGCATGTGGTTGGAGGCACTCGATGAAATGCTTTCGCGTCTCGGCAAACAAGTCGATCTGTCTGCGATCAAAGCAATTGGTGGCAGCGGACAACAACACGGCTCGGTGTATCTGAATGCTTCTTTTGTTCCGCGTCTCGCGAGCTTGCGTGCCGATTCTGATTTGCGTAGCCAACTTGACGATTGCTTCTCGCGCTCCACCTCGCCGATCTGGATGGATACCTCGACTTCCACGCAATGTGCCGAAATGGCTGCTGCCGTTGGTGGAAATGCCGAAGTCTGTCGTCTAACGGGATCGATTGCCATTGAGCGATTCACCGGTTCTCAGATCCGCAAATTTTCGCAAATCGATGCCGCAGCCTATGCACAAACCGAACGAGTGCATCTGGTGAGCTCGTTCATTTGTAGTGTGCTCGCTGGGACACATGCGCCGATTGATTTCGGAGATGGCGCTGGGATGAATTTGATGAATCTCGCTGAACGTCAGTGGGATCACTCGATGCTTGAGGCCACAGCTCCAGGCCTCGGCGAAAAACTTCCCGCGTTAGCGCAAGCAGGTGCTGCCGTAGGTCCTGTTGCTGCTTATTTTGTCGAGCGCTACGGGTTTTCTAGTAATTGCACTGTGGGAGTGTTCACGGGGGATAATCCGGCATCTTTGGTTGGTATGGGAGCCACAGCACCAGGACAAGTGGTGATTTCTTTAGGCACCAGTGATACGTTTTTTGCCGGCATGAATGCTGCGCACACTGACCCACGTGGCTTCGGGCACGTCTTCGGCAATCCTGCCGGTGGTTACATGTGCCTTGTTTGTTTCCGCAATGGCTCGCTCGCTCGCGAGGCTCTGCGTGATCAATACCAATTGGACTGGTCTGCATTTGAGAGCGATGCGATGGCAAAAACTCCTCTAGGCAACGATGGCAATGTGATGCTGCCATTTTTCGGACCAGAGATTACCCCGCGCCGCGATTTCAATGCGCCTGTGCGCCGCGGAACTCATGAATTTGAATCGGGAGAAAACTCTGCAGCTCAAGTTCGCGCCTTGCTCGAAGGTCAGTTCCTGAATATGAAACGTCATACCGATTGGATTGGCATCGCGGCAGATCGCATTTTGCTCACGGGTGGTGCCTCGCGCAACGATGGAATCGCTCAAGTCGCGGCTGATGTGTTCGGCGCTCCTGTCGAGCGCTTAGCGATTGCCAATTCCGCAGCACTTGGCGCTGCGATCCTTGCTGCTGTCACCGATGGGGGATCAATGGCTGAATTGCAAAGCACATTTTGCCAAACTTCTGCTGGATCACGTCTCTCACCCCAGCCGAATGCTGATTACTCCGCGACGATGAGCAAGTTCGTGGAGCTGTTAGAAGCATAAGAATCCGTAAACTGATTGATCCTCATGAAAATTTCGTTGATTCTTCTCTCGCTGTTTCTTGGAAAGATCGCTCAGGGGCAGTGGGTGGACTTATGGCCGGGGCAGGCACCAGGTGCAAAAACGCCAGCCGCTGGCTCGGAGAAAATCAATGAAGGAGGTCGCTATACCGATATCGAGAAGCCACAGTATCAGTTTTATCCTGCTCCCAAAGACAAGGCGACCGGTGCTGCCGTGGCGATTTTTCCGGGTGGAGGATATACAATTTTGGCCATGGACCATGAAGGTCATGCTTATGCCAAGTGGCTCAATGAGCTCGGGATTTCGGCAATGTTGGTGAAATATCGAGTTTCAGGAAAAGATGACTTCGGGTATTTTCATCCCGTGCCTTACTTGGATGCAAGGCGCGCCATTCGCACCTTGCGCTCGCGTGCAGTAGAGTGGGGGATCGACCCCCAATGCATCGGCGTGATGGGTTCATCAGCTGGTGGGCATTTGGCTAGCACTTGCGCTACACGTTTTCGCGATGTCTTTGCTGAGGAAACAAAAGATGCCATTGACCAATTGGACTGCCGTCCGAACTTTGCGGTGTTGATTTACCCCGTCATCTCGTTTGATGGCGCCATCGGCCATGGTGGTTCGCTTCGTCGTTTGCTTGGTCCTCAGCCCAATGCCAAGGAAATCACCGCACTTTCTGGAAACCTTACCGTAAGCGCGCAAACACCTCCGGTTTTTCTGGTGAGCACTGCGGATGATGCGGTCGATTGCCGAAATAGTCTGCTTTTTGCTGCAGCCTGCAAAGATCACAAAGTTCCTGTCAGCTTGCACCTGTTCGAATCTGGCGGCCATGGATATGGGCTCAATGGCAAAGGCGAGATTGCCGCCTGGCCCGATTTGTTAAAGCCGTGGATTCTACGTGTATCCGTTAAAAAATAAACGATAACAGATTACGGTAGTTTCCTACGCGGTTATCTCATTACTCCCAGATCCAAAAAGCGCACTTCCTAACCGAAGTGCGTTTTTTCATGTAAGGATTTTTTTGCCATGACGTATGATCTTCGACGTATGACTTATGTGTTGCGATTTTCTCGATGGATTGCTCCGTTGGCCTTGATCTTCTCTGCGGGAACGGCTGCTGCGGATGCTTTTGCTGAGAAGGTGGTGCCTTTGCTCGATCAGCATTGCTATCGCTGTCATGGAGAGAAAAGACAGAAGGGCGGTATTGAATTGCACCAGGTTAAGAATACGGAAGACGCCTATCGCTACCATCACTTTTTGAAAAATGTGGCACAGCAGATTAAGACGGGAGAAATGCCTCCTGAGGATGATGTGGATGAATTGCCGACGAGCGAAGAGCGGGCCTTGATGGTGGCTGAGATCGAGAAAGTGATGGCGCACTTGAAAAAAGGTGACTTCCCGCGAAATCCTGGCAGGCCAACGATCCGACGGCTGAATCGCAATGAATACAACAATACCGTGCGCGATATGTTCGGCATTGGATTTTTGCCTGCGAACGAATTTCCCGCTGATGGGGCAGGGGGCGAGGGCTTTGACAACGTTGGTGACGTGTTGTTCGTCCCGCCCGTGTTGATGGAGAAATATCTCAGCGCCGCGAAAAAAATTGTCGACTCGATTTATATTTCGCCCGCATTGAAAAAGCGTGTGATTTTTCGATTGCCGAAGGACAAAGAAAATCCGCTCGTCGCGGCGAAAATCGTGCTCACCTCTCATGCCTCACTGGCATTTCGGCGGCGCTTGACGGAGACGGATGTTGAGCATTTGTTAGAACTCTACGCGCAAGGAATCAAGCGAGGCGATTCTGCCGAAGAGGCATATCGCGCACCGCTGCGAGCTCTTTTGATTCATCCAGCGTTTTTATTCCGAACTGAAAACGATGAGCCTGGCAAAAAAGAATGGCAGGTGGATTCTTTTGAATTAGCGACAAGACTCTCGTATTTCTTGTGGGCCTCCATGCCTGATCGACAATTGTTTCAGCTGGCCTCGCAAGGAAAATTGAGTGATCCAGCCATCTTGGAGGCGCAGGTCTTGCGTATGCTAAATGACAAACGCGCGGATACCTTGGCGCGGCATTTTGCGGGACAGTGGTTGGGATTTGAGGAGCTGCGCGAGGTGGCAAATCCAGACATTAAGAGATTCCCGACTTTTACCGAAAGCTTGCGCGTCTCGATGTATCGGGAGTCTGTCGAGTTTTTTGACTATGTGCAAAAAAACAATCGACCAATCACCGACTTGATTGACAGTGATTATACGTTTGTGAACGAAGAACTGGCACGCCACTACGGCATTCCGGGCATTGTTGGTCCGCAGATGCGCATGGTGAAATTGACCGACAAACAGCGAGGAGGAGTCATTGGTCATGCCTCCATTCTCACTGCCACCTCGCTTCCGCTGCGAACCAGTCCGGTAAAGCGTGGCAAGTGGATTCTCGATACATTACTCGGTACTCCACCTCCACCACCACCGCCCGATGCTGGTGAGCTGCCAGCAGACGACAAAACGCCCGATGGCTTGTCGTTTCGGCAACAGCTTGAACTTCACCGGCAGAAGCCGAATTGTGCGGGCTGTCACGAAAAGATCGACCCGCTGGGTTTTGGCCTAGAAAACTTTGATGCGATTGGTCGCTGGCGTACGACTGATGCCAACGGTCAGAAAGTCGATTCGGTGGCTTCTTTGCCGGGTGATATCGTATTTTCAACCCCAGCAGAGCTTAAAAAGTTGCTGAAAGAAGGCAACGAGCTGTTTTGCAAAAACTTCTGCCGCAAATTGCTCGCCTACGCTCTCGGTCGGCCGCTGGAATACTATGATGAGCCCGTGATCGAGGAGCTTTATCAGCTTTTGGTCAAAAATCAGTTTCAGATTCGCCCGGTGATTCTCGCTGTGGTGAAAAGCCACCCATTCCAGTCGCGTTCTGCCGAACGATAATCTTGGAATCTGCGTGACTTTTGGCATGACTTATGCATACTCCAAGGCATGGAACAAACAATTGACCCCAAGGCGTCAGATTCACGTAGGCATCTGCGCGTGGAGCCTGCATCCATTGAGGACTTGCCACAACTGGTGGCATTAACGATGGATTTGTTTGCTCACTCGGGAGATCTGCGGGCGGATTCACAGGTGCAGGAACATGGCTTGCGTTTAATTTTGGAGCAACCGGCTCGTGGGCGGATTTTTGTACTGCGCTCCGATGATACGATTTTTGGCATGGTGAATTTGCTGTTCACCATCTCAACAGCTATGGGTGGCTTTGTGATCTTGATGGAAGATGTGATCGTTCATCCTGTGCATCGTGGGCATGGCTACGGCTCCATGTTGATCGAATACGTGCTCGATTTCGCCAAGAAAAAAGACTTTAAGCGGATCACCTTGTTGACCGATAAGATCAGCGCGGATTCTCAGCATTTCTTCAAAAAGATGGGCTTTGAGTATTCGAGCATGATTCCGATGCGGCGAATCATTTCCTGATGACTGGAGATTTTCGCTCGGATCGAGTCTAATCTCTTAGCTCTCATGATAATCGGCGTGATCTTGCTGTTTCTGCCCTCCGTAATTCTTGTTATGGAGCAAGTTACGTTGAGTCGTACAACGGTATGTTTAGGGTAACACCTTACTTGAGGAATTGTAGGGCTAAAGTGACTTTAGGAAGGCTCAGGTCAGTCTCCAGTTTTGAGTACCTTGATGAATGCATCTTGGGGGATGTTCACCTTGCCAATGGCTTTCATCTTTTTCTTACCTTCTTTTTGTTTCTCGAGCAATTTACGTTTCCGGGAAATGTCACCACCGTAGCACTTGGCAGTTACGTTTTTGCCCATGGAGGAAATGCTTTCACGGGCGACGATTTTTCCTCCGACTGTTGCTTGAATGGCGACGACGAATAGTTGGTTTGGAATGACTTCCTTCAGGCGAAGAGCAAGGGCGCGGCCAAAAGATTCAGCTTTGTCACGGTGAACAATGGTGCTGAATGCTTCCACGGGTTCGCCAGCGATGAGCATGTCCATTTTTACCATCTTGGCGTCACGGTAGCCGCTGTGTTCGTAGTCCATCGATCCGTAGCCACGGGTCATGGATTTGAGACGGTCATTGAAATCGACCAAAATTTCAGCCAAGGGCAGCAAGCTTGTCAGCATGACACGAGAGTCATCGATGGTCTCTGTGTTGACGACTTCGCCTCGTTTTTCCATCACGAGCGACATGACATCGCCGATATATTCGCCGGGTACCATAACGAAAACTTTTACGATTGGTTCGCGAACTTCTTGGATCAACTGTTGCTCAGGAAACATCGCAGGGTTGTCAACGATGAGCTCATCACCGTTCGTCAAAGTAACTTGATAGATTACCGAGGGGTAGGTGGAAATCACATCCATGTTGAACTCGCGGCGCAGACGTTCTTGGATGATTTCCATGTGAAGTAGGCCAAGGAAACCGCAGCGGAAGCCGAAGCCGAGAGCTTGCGATGACTCGTTCATGTAGGTGAATGCCGGGTCGTTGATCTGGAGTTTGCCCATGGCCATCTTTAGGGCCTCGTAGTCGGAGGTATCGATGGGATAAATTCCCGCAAAAACCATCGGCTGAATTTCTTTGTAGCCGGGCAGTGGTTCGGTGCAGCCACGGTTGGCATCGGTCACTGTGTCACCGATTTTCACTTCTGCAGCTGACTTCATGTTGGCGATGATGTAGCCAACGTCACCGGCGACGAGTTGATCGATGGCAGTCATTTTCGGGGTGAAAATGCCGACTTCCTTGACCTCGTAGTTGTTATCGGTGGCGAATAATTTGATCTTGGTGCCGCGTTTAACCGAGCCAGAAAAAACGCGAACGTAGGAGACGACACCGCGGTAGGTGTCATATACGGAGTCAAAAACAGAACAACGCAGCAGTTTGTCTGGATTCTCGGTCGGCGGCGGGACGCGCTCGACGACGGCCTCAAGAATGTCGATGATGCCGATACCGTTCTTGGCGGAGGCGGGAATCGCGTCTTCGGCGGGTATGGCGAGGATGTCTTCTAGCTGCTTGCGGCACTTTGGCACATCGGCAGCGGGGAGGTCGATTTTGTTGAGAATCGGAATGATGGTAAGGTTCTGCAAAAGTGCTAAGTGCAGGTTGGCCACGGTTTGAGCTTCGACACCTTGTGCTGCATCGACCATGAGCACGGCACCTTCACAAGCGGCCAGTGCGCGCGATACTTCATACGTGAAATCGACGTGGCCTGGGGTATCGATGAGATTGAGTTTGTAAGTGATGCCATTTTTCGCCTTATAGGCCATGGTCACGGGGTGTGACTTGATCGTGATTCCTTTTTCCCGCTCCAAATCCATGGAGTCGAGGAGTTGATCTTGTTTCTCGCGTTTGGTGATGGTTTCTGTGGACTCCAGCAAGCGGTCAGACAAGGTGGTTTTGCCGTGATCGATGTGAGCGATGATCGAGAAATTTCTGGTGAATTCGATGGACATGGTAAAACGTGGAATCAGAGAGAGTGATGGACGCGGAGATAGAAAGCATGAAATAGGCTTCAGGTCTATCTTTCAATTGCGGAAAATGGCAAAAATTGCCGCATTTTTGGGGAAAGGACGAGGATTGACAGGATCGATCGGTTCGCTCAGCGTGGCGCTGATGACTTTGCCGCAAAAAATACGACTACTCTTAGATCAATACACGCCAGATCGCGTGGAAGAGCAGCGGTATTTGCAAGAGATGAAAGTGCATTCATTGGCTGATGATTGCCACTTGCGCAGTCGCGTGCATGCACACTTTACAGCATCAGCCTGGGTGTTGGATGCAAAGCAAGAACGTGTGTTATTGATTCATCACAATAAGTTGCAACGCTGGCTGCAGCCAGGCGGGCATCTCGAACCTGATGATGCTGATCTTGTCGCATCGGCCCGACGCGAGGTGGCAGAGGAATGTGGATTGCATGAATTGGTTTTATTGCGCGAAGGGCTTTTCGATGTGGATATTCATACGATTCCTCAGCGCGGTGACGTTCCAGAACACTTGCATCTCGATCTGAGGTTCATCTTTAGTGCGGTGAAAGAAGAAATACAGTTGGATATGAGCGAGGTCAGTGCGGCGCGCTGGATTCCGCTCGATGAGGCGCTGCAGACGCTAGATTCCACATCGTTATTTCGAATGGTGGAGAAGTGCGTAAATGGTAGCAGGCTTTAATCTTGATCAGGCCACACGCCGAGCTCGATGAGCTGCTTGGTAGCTGTGCCTGCCCAGTCGCGATTGGCTGCGGGAGAGGCAGGGGATGGGTGAAGAATTTTGCCGATGACTCCAGAGAATGACGGTGCGGCATCACGCAGTCGCTGCTCGGCATACGCACCGACACCGATCAAAAATTCGGGCTCTAGTGCATGGATCACTTTGGTAAGATGTGCTGTGCAAGCCTGCTCCACTAGTCGCATTTCGGTAGCAGAAATTTTGTCCGGAGTAACATTAGCGCCACTAGACGTCATCCATACGAGCGGGCAGTAGTTGGCGACAAAGTGGTGTTGAAAAAAATTAGGAGCTTCAGGAAAACATTGAGCAAACAATCCCCAGAGTCGGCGACCGCTGACTTCTGATTTGGGGCAGGAAAAACCTTGGATTGGTCGCTTGGGATGGGCATCGAGTATGAGGTCGACAGGATGCTGGATTTTCATCCAATCGCGCACGGCGGCGATTTCTCCAAAGGGCACACCAGTCTGAGTCATGCCATAGGGGCCAGGGTTCATGCCGAGAAATAGAACGCGTTTTTTCCCTGAACCATAGCGTTCAAGGTAGTCTCGATGACTTTGCCAAGCGTAATCGAGCGGTTGATAGGTGTGGGTGATGGGGGCGGAAAAAGTTAGACCACGCAGCGATTCGCGGAGCTCTTCAGCAGCTTGCACAAGAGGGTGTTTCATTGCCATACGCCGATTCGATTTCGCTTGGTATCAGACTCCATGTTGCGGGTCGTAGATTTCTCTGGAATAATCTTCGTACTGAATTCAGTTAGTAATGAGGGATTTTCCTTAGTTTTGTCCGTCCAAAATTTTAGAGCGACGATAACGACGAGCGCGATGGGGCTCAAGATTGATTTTTTCGCGGATTTGTGAGCGGCCATGAATTTTGATGTGTTAGAGTCCGCGGAAACCATTGTAATCTTGGTAGGTGCCGATGGGAGTTGATTGCTTGCGCCACTCGCGATTGAGACGGCGATATTTGTTAATAAATTGGCGAGGGTCAGCCCAGTTGTCCATGGTGCGTGCTACGGATTCGCGTTGCATGCCGATACTCAGATTGTGACGGATTTCAAAATGCAAGTGGGCAGCATACATGCCACGATTGGAGCCAAGGGTGCCGATTTGTTGGCCTCGTTTCACAAGTTGTCCAAGTTTGACCATCCGATCCTTGAGGTGTGCATAGAGAGAGTCACAAAACTTTACTTGGCCAGTCTGCGGGTCTCGGTAGGCGTGGCGGAGAATCACGATGTTGCCCCAACCGGCGCGCAGGTCATAAGAAAAGGTTACAATGCCATCAGCTGTGGCATAAATGGGATCACCCATGTCGGTATCACCGCCACTATTGCCATTCCAATCCTCACCGAAGTGAACAGGAGCACGAAGTCGCAGACCGCGCGCCACGTAGTAACCAGCGCCATTAGGTTTGCCTACGGGGCAATCAAAACCATCGGCCAGCGGAATGGCCACAGTGCGTTGTTGCGCTAATAATGGTGATACTCCCGCGAGAGCAAGGAGGAGCGCAAGAATCCAGCGATGGATTATGTGCGTGTAGTGCATGCGCTCAAGCATGACAATTTTTTGCGGTTCGATCAAGGAAAATGCGTGGCGTTCAGCGCAGTCTTAAGTGCTGGTGCAGATTGTAAGCCCTCATTGGTGATCATGCCTCGCCACACTAACACCGCAACGATGAGCGCGGCAATGATGCGATACCAACCGAAAATCTCCAGTCCATGACGTTGGAGGTAAGAGACTAACCACTTTACGGCAAGAGCTGCCGAAATGGCTGCAGCGATCATCCCGACGATTGTCGGGGCGATACCGTAGTGATTGGTAAGCAAATCCATACCGCCAAACCAATGGTCGTATTCAGCTAGTCCATCGACTTTCCAGACAGCCTTTTTGGCCGTGGCAGCTGTGAGCGTGAGAACTCCTAGTAGGAATGAATACTCGACTGCTGCTTTCACTGAAAGACCGACGATCAAGCCGCCGACAATCGTCATCAGACTGCGACTGGTGCCTGGCCACATGGCGATGCATTGCAGGAATCCGATCAAAAGCGCCATCTTCCAGGTCATGGTCAGCAGGCTTTTGCCGCCATCTGCTGATGGATGTTTTTTCTTCCAAGCGCATACCGCAATGATGCCCACACCACCGATAAACCAGGCGAAAATGATTGGGCCGAGAAACATCAGCTTCGCATCAATGAGATCATTGAGTAAAACACCGAGCACTGCTGCGGGTAGAAAGCCAACAAGAATGTTGCGAGCCATGGAAAATCCTTCAGGATCCCGGCCAAAGACGCCGAGTAGCATTTTTTTTACATGGGGAAGATAGAGTCCTAACACCGCGAGAATAGCGCCGCCTTGAATGCAAATCGCGAATGTATCCGCGGCAGCTTTATCGAGTGGTCCGGCAGTGCCTACGCCCATGAGTTGTTGGGCTACCACGAGGTGTCCTGTGGAGCTAATCGGAAGATACTCCGTAATGCCCTCGATGATTCCCAAAATGATGGATTGCCAAATTTGCATGCAGACAGACTGTTTCAGTAATGTCAAAAAACATCAAGGAATTCCTCTTGCTATATCGTGAACTAGCATGCACGTTCCCGCCGGCATGAAGCGACATTACCTGAAATTTGTTCGCCGCTTCTATCGGCAGTTAAGGCATCCGCGGATGCGCAAGAGTCGCTTTTTTTCTCTTATTTCCCAGCGTTTGCGGAATCGTCGATTGTGGAAACCCTGTCGAGCTACCGTTTCGCATGGCCTTGCAATTGGAATGTTTTTTGCCATGATGTTGCCGATGCCATTGCAGAGCTTGGTTGCGGCATTTTTTGCGATTCGAGCACGGGTGAATGTGCCTTTTGCGATGCTCGCAGTTTTCATTTCCAATCCTCTCACATTGATTCCTCTGGCTGCGATGCAGGAGCAATTGGGTGGCTGGATGCGCTCGGCCTTGCATGTGCCCGTGCCAAGCTTCCTCGATGCCACCGCAAAATTCCCCTACACTGACATCGACTGCAATTCGGCCAATTTTGTCTTAGGGATGCTCATGAGTGGCGTGATTGCCTCTATGCTATCCTATCCGATCGTGCATCTTGTTTCGTTGATTATTCCTCATCATTTACCGGCAAAACGCCACGAGTTTCTGCCATCGAGGCACGATTGATGATCTGATGCAAAAATCGCTGAATCTCGGCACTTGCTCCAGTATGCAATGCTACAGGTCTTAGGTTTGCATTAGGTTGCGTAATCTATCTCCTTAGAACTGAAGAGAAACAGAGCAAGGCACAAAAACAAGAGGATCTGCAGCAGTGGGGGAACGCTCAGCGGGTGATTTTAGATAATCAATCCAATATGAGCAAAACAAAGCTGCATTTGTTTGGTGCCGCTTTTTTTCGTCACATAGGGATGCTTATTTTTCGAGAGGGTGTGCTTTGAGAAGCTCTTCGGGTGTCCAGAAAGTTGAGCGGGCTTTGTTGGACTGACGCACACGTTGCACGGATTGAGGAGTGACGATGGGGGCTTTGTTGCCCCAAGAGTTGCGGACGTAGGTGAGAACAGCAGCGAGTTCTTTGTCGTCGAGCAGTGAACCGAAGGCGGTCATGGGAGGAACTCCCTTCGCGGTGTCAAATTCTTTGCCATTGACGTGAATTTTGCCCCACAGGCCGTTGAGGGCGATTTTGATGAGGCGTTCTTCACTACCTGTCACCCATGGCGTGCCATTGAGCGGTGGATATACATTTGCTAGTCCTTCGCCATTGGCTTGGTGGCAAGTGACACAGTGGGCCTCGCGGTGGAATACTTCGGCTCCGAGTTGATACGTAGCGTGGTCTGATTTGGCGAGATGGGCGGGGATGGTAACTTTGATTTTTTCTTCGGGAGCATCGGCGATGATTCCGCCCTGAGTGTTTGCTTCGACTTTTAGCCAAAGATGTTCCACGACCTTGGCCGCATTGCGGGCGTGCGGCTCTGGTGATGCGAGGAGTTGTTCGAGAAGAGGCAGATTGCGCACGTTGTGTTGCTGGTGGAGCCAGAGCGCCTCTAACAGATGATGGGCATGTTCTTTGTTGTCAGGCTTGAATTGTTTGATCCATTTTTGCGTCTCGGCGATGACTTGCTCGCTATCGCGTCCGCTTAGCTCGATGCGGGTGCGGTGGCGTATGCCATCGATCGGAGATTTTAGGTTTTCTAACAACGCGGCGATCGGTTGACCAGCGATGGGGATGATTTTCTGGAGTGGGCGATCAATGGCAGTGATGCGGTAGATGCGGCCGTGCTTGTGGTCACGATTCGGATCACGTACGTTGTGCTGCATGTGACCGATGATGACGTTGTGCCAATCGCTGATGTAAAGCGAGCCATCGGGGCCAAAGACGGCACCAGAAGGGCGGAAGTTTTTGTCACCGCTGATGAGAAAGCCACGGGCTTGTTGCTCGGTTTGGGAGCCATCGGCGTTAGTGGTTTTTGCTGTGAGTTCATCTCCGGCAGGAGTGCCCCAGACGGTGCCTTTTGCTGCATCTCTGGCGAGGTCGTAATGCTTCAATCCAAGGAATCCGATCACGTTGCAGATGAGAAAATCTCCTTGCATGTCATCGGGGAAGTGGCTGCTGGATACAACGGTACTGGCGGTGACAGGGCGAACTTCTTTTTTGAGCAGTTCGTGCATTTTGAAGCTGTTGCCCTCTGGGCGGACTTGGTAGGCGCGGCCGCCGGTGCCATCGGTGGCAAAACAATAGCCCCAGTAGTCGAACGAGGTGCCGTGGGGGTTGGGTGAGTTGCCCGCGTGGACGGCAATGGAAAAACGGCGCGGGTCAAAGCGATACATAGCGCTGGCTGTGGTTTGCAGCGATGAGCCCCAAGGATGCTCATGATTGTGTTGCATGAAGACGCCGCTTTGCCAATAGATGCCACCATCGGGACCATAGATCAGGTTGTTAGCGCCGTGGTGAGTGTCTGCGGTATCGAGCCCCGTAAGCATGATGGTCTCGGTATCGGCGCGGTCATCACCGTTAGTGTCTTTGATGTGGAGGAGTTCGGATTGTCTGGTGACGAGAACTCCGTTGTTCCAGAACTCGAAGCCGAGAGGGTTTTGCGTTTGGGCGAAAACCTTGGCACTCTTGGCTTTGCCATTGCCATCGTCTTCGAGGATCAATAGCGAGTCGCGGACGGGTTTTCCTGGTTCGAGTTTGGGGTAGTCTGGCCAGCAGGCGACCCACAGTCGACCTTTGGCATCGACTTGCATTTGCACGGGATTTACGAGTTCGGGAAAGCGCGATTCATCAGCGTAGAGTTCGATTTTGAATCCTTTGGCCAAGGCAAAGTCTTTGATGGCTTCTTCTGCGCTCAGGTAGTTGGTGCGGCCTTCTTTTTCGGCACTGCTGCTTTTGCTGCCACCGCCAACGTTGGAGATGACGGGAATGGGTTTGGGTACATTGGAATCGTCGATTTTGAGATCTTTTCCGACACTGCGAGCCCAGATGCGTTGGTCGCGGTTTGCTGTCATGATATCGAGCATGATCAGCTCGTGCTGAAGAACTTCAGCGTTCGTTTGACCATTGACGAAGCTAAGTTTAGAGCGTCCGCCCCAGATGTCGTTGCCATTGGATGCATGATAGCGGTTGTACCAGTGGATGTTTTTATCGAGGACAGCTTGGCGGAGGTCTTCGAGTGAGGGCGAGGCGGTGATGGATTTGTTGAGCAGTGCTTTCGCGATGACTTCGGCAAGTAGGCGATTGCCTTCAGCGCTGAGGTGAACGCCATTGATGGTGAGCGGGGATTCTGCGTCTTTGTAGAGCTCGAGAGAGGGGTGGTAGATGTCGATGAAAGCTACGCCAGCTTCTATGGCGGCCTCTTGGGTGGCTTTGGTGTAGGCGGCGAGGATGACATTATGGGATTTGCCATCTGAGAGATTCGGGTTGCCAGTATCTTCGCGGGCAATGGGGCTGAATAAGACGATGCGGGGAAAGTCCGTGCCGTTGGGCTTGGCGGCTCGGGTGTTTTTGATGAAATCGAGGAGGTTCTTTTTGTAATTTTCAGGCTTATTTTCGTAGGACTCATTGTAACCGAAAAACGCAAAGACGACGTTGGGTTTCACGTGGCGGAGGTAGTCCGTCATCGACATTTGGCCGCTACTGCGAGGGAAAGAAGTGGGGCGATCTCCGCTGATGCTCATGGTGCGAAAGCGGATACTTTGGTTTTTGAGCTCGCTTTGCAGCAGCGTTTCCATCCATGCATCGTGTTGCATGCGATCAGGGAGTGCATTACCAAGAATGGCAATGGTGTCATTTTTTTTGAAGGTGAATGGGAGCGGATCTTTGTAATCGGCTGGGACTTCTGCAAGCGCTTTGCCAGCCGGAATCGCTTTGTTCTGTGTGCTTTGGGTGTTGTTATTGGCGGGAATGGGGCTGGTGAATCCAGAGTATGCTTCGGGCTTGATGCCACGTGCGTGGCCATTGAAGGTAAATTTGTTCGGCTTGTAGGGGCCAACAAGTGAGACGTTGAGTTGCTCTGTGATGGATTGCTCCATGCCAAGTGCCCAGAAGTGCGCGTTGACGAGCATGCGACGGTATCCCTCGTTGGTGATGTCAGCCGAGGCGCCGTAAAGGGTGGTGAAAACGCGGGCTGTTTTACCGTCCGCGGTTTTGTAACTGCGTGTCCATTCCGAAGGCATCGGGCGTTTTTTTGCATCGGCAGGTGAGTCGGGAGTCATGCCGTTGAGCGGTTGGGCCATGGTGAGGAATTCACCGTCGGTGGGTTTGCCCACGTAGCCGCCTGCTTGGACCCAAATGTCTTTGACGCCGCGCAGGATGGGGTGGGATTCTTGATCGGTTGCGATGGTGATGCGGGTGCTTTGTTTATGGTTGCTGCCGTAGTGTCCGACCCAAGTTTGCCCGAGAATTTGGTGGCCGAATCCTTTCGTGTAGTCGTTGCCTTTGTAATCGTATGAATAGCGGGCGAAGGTTTGTTTGGCGTTAATTTTGAAAGCGTGTGTGGAGGTGCGGAGTCCTATGACTGGACCGCCACGTTTCAGGTAGTCATCGAGGTGCTTCATTTGCTCATCGGGGAGGTTTTGGAAGCGGAGAAATAGGACGGCAAGGTCAGCGCTAGCGAGTGCTTCCATGCCGGGAATTGTGGAAGGCGATCCGGCAGCGATCGTTCCATCTTTTTCGAGGTTAAAGAGCACGGTGCATTTGAAACCGTGGTGCTTGGCCATGATACGAGCGATCGCGGGAAGTGTTTCTTCTGAGCGGTATTCATGGTCGCCTGCAATGAAGACGATGTGCTTGCCTTTTCCAGGGCCGTTGGTTCCTTCAAATACGAGAGGAGCTGCTTGAGTGATGATGGGGAACAAAAGGCAGCTGAGCAGGATAGCGATGGTTTTCATAGTTATGATCCGTGACTGGGCTTGGGGATTTTAAAGTCAGTTGAATACGATTGCGGGTAGGCGATTCTGTCAGAGTGAATGGAGTTGATCCAATCATTTTTGGGAAATTTTATCGAATGCGAAGAGATCAATGATTGTGTGATTGGGGTCATGATTGATTTAGGATTGGCAGCGATAAGAAATTGCGGCACAACTGGTGTGCGTGAGTGAGGATTGGCAGGCGTCGAGCAAGAATGAATCAAAAGCGGTTTTTGTGCGGCTTTGTGCCATTTTTTTCATGCTTGGAATGGGGCCGGGCTTTTGGTTGCCGGGGCTGACTAACATCATCAAGCAAGCAGGTTGGGGCAATGATTGGGTAGCCTTGGTGTTTTTTATCTTTCCGATCGCTTCGATGATTTCTCCTTTGTGCAGTGGGGCGATTGCGGATCAGAAAATTGCCGCACAAAAACTTGCGGCATGGGTGAGTGTGATTAGCTCGATCACCATGGTGGGCGCATTTTATTGTCTCGATCGTGGTTTGCATCCATGGTATTTTGTGTGCTTGTTTTTTCTCACAACCGTGATTGGAGCCCCCTTGTGGAACTTGGTAATTACCATTGCAATGACTCATTTGCCGCGGCCTGAAGCTCAGTTTGCACAGGTGCGCTTGTGGTGCACGGTGGGCTGGATTCTGGGGGGCTGGATTGCGAGTTTGGTCATGCGCGCTGACGCCTCGCCGATATCAGGCTATGCAGGGGCCGTTTGCCGAATCATCCTCGCTTGCAGTTTATTGCTCGCTCCACATACGCCGCCGCGCGGTGTGAGCTCGCATTGGCGCAGCCTCTTAGGCTTCGATGCGTTTCGTCTGCTCAAGGACAAAAACTTGCGCGTATTGTTGGTTGGTTCGGCAGTGTTGACGATGCCCATCACATCATTTTATATGCATACACCCGAGCATCTGCGAGTTTTGGGCGATATGCGCTCCACCTTCACCATGAGTTTTGGTCAATGGAGTGAAGTGGCGGCAATGGCGGTGACGGGATGGTTGATGTTGCGCTACCGACTCAAGACCTTACTCTTGGTTGGTCTGGGATTCAGTGTGCTGCGCTTTGTGTTGTTTTCCTTGGGAGGTGAGCAAGAGTCTTTGCTCTGGATGTGGCCTGGAATTGCGATCCATGGCATTTGTTATACGTTATTTTTCATTACAGGCCAAATCTACATGGATCAACGGGTGGAGCCTGCGATGCGCGGGCAAATGCAAGGCTTGTTAGGCTTGGTGACAAATGGCATCGGCGCTTTACTCGGCACCGTTGGATTGAAAATTCTTCACCGCTACACGGTTGAAAGGGGAGACGATTGGACCAGTTACTGGGCGATTCTGACGGGTTTTACGATCATTTGTACCTTGTGGTTCATTTGCGCATTTGAAGATAAAAAAACGCCCCCAGCCGGATGACTGAGGGCGTGGTAATGAGATGAGAAATTCTTATTTCATCGGGTGCTCTTTAAGCAGTTCCTCGACGGTGTAGAATGCAGCGCGGGCCTTTGTATCGGCGCGGACTTTAGCAACTTGCTCAGGGGTGATCGCGGGAGCTTTGTTACCGAAGTTGTTGCGAACGTAGGTGAGCACAGCGGCGACTTCGTCATCTTTGAGCATGCCACCGAATGGTGTCATTGGGACTTGGCCTTCATACTTTTTGCCGTGGAGT
>Ga0208597_1000413_pt1 | contig 16735 bp, 13 predicted proteins | sample LakMenEpi05May12_FD_150673 | JGI IMG/M metagenome (GOLD analysis project Ga0208597, IMG submission 150673) | Freshwater microbial communities from Lake Mendota, WI - 05MAY2012 deep hole epilimnion (SPAdes) | ecosystem: Environmental > Aquatic > Freshwater > Lake > Epilimnion/Euphotic zone ...
ATCAATTACCAATAGAGAGCAAGAAATTGCTTTTATATCGCGTTCCTTAAAAGCAATTGCAAAAGAACTAGAAATCCCAGTAATAGCCCTAGCACAGCTTAGTCGTCAGGCCGAGCAGCGTGGTAGTGGCAAAAAAGGATCTAGACCCATGCTTTCGGATTTGAGGGAATCGGGATCTATAGAGCAGGATGCCGATATGGTTATCTTCTTGTACCGTCCTGAGTATTATGACAAAGAAGCCGTAGATGAGGAAGGAAATTCATTAAAGGGAATTGCCGAAATTATTGTAGAAAAACATAGAAATGGAGAAACCGACACGGTCAAAGCTCGTTTTATTGGACAGTACGTAAAATATGCCGATTATGACGAGAGTTTTGGACCTGCTGGTGGATTCGACAACTTCTCTAACAACTCCAATTTTGGGACCCCAATACAAGGCAATCCTTTTGCAATCGACGACCACTCAAAAGGTTCAACTACAATGACTATTCCTTCAAAAATGAATGATGACAGTTTTGATAATGACTTTATCAATTAAGACATTTAATTTTTTTTTAATATTTAACTAAATTGTATTTTATGAAATCTCTTTTCTTATCATTTCTTGGTTTTTTGGGTTTGTGCCAAAACAAATTTCCCGATATGGAACAAAAATCCATTTATGACTTCAAAATGAAAATGCTCAATGGTACCGAAAAATCACTTTCTGACTATAAGGGCAAAGTTGTATTAATCGTAAATGTGGCTAGCAAATGTGGTCTCACGCCTCAATACAAAGACCTAGAAGCTACTTACAAAAAATATAAAGATCAAGGATTGGTCATTCTAGGATTTCCAGCCAATAATTTTCTATGGCAAGAACCAGGCGAAGATAGTGAAATAGCTTCTTTCTGCCAAGTCAATTACGGTGTAACCTTTGATATGTTCTCAAAAATATCCGTAAAAGGTAGCGATATGCATCCATTGTATCAGTTTCTAACTCAGAAAAAGTACAATAAGCTAGAAGATGCGTCTATTAAGTGGAATTTTCAAAAATTCTTGATTGATAAAGAGGGAAATATTGTAAAAGCCATCAGCCCAAAAACAAAAGTTACGGATTCTGCAGTAATTTCAGATATAGAAAGTTTATTAAAGTAGTATTTCTTAGAAAATAATTTATCTTTTTTTCATAAAAAATTTGTACTTTTGTAATGTAAAGAACTTCAATTTTATGGACACAATCACAATTTATCCAATTGATGAAAAACAAATGAATTTACTTAAATCTTTATTAATAGAGTTAAAAGTTCGATTTGAAATGGCTACAAGTAACCAAGATACCTTCTTATCAAAAGAAGACTATTATGCAAAAATCGATAAATCTATAAAACAAGCCGAATTAGGTAAAACAAAAAGAATCCCAATAAGTAAACAAAAAGAATTATTGGGTTTATGATTTACGATATTGAATTAACTGAAGATGCGATTGCAGATATCGAAAAGTTCAAAAAATCAGGTGATATTAATACATTGCGTAAAATTGATCAACTTTTCAATGAATTAAGAAATCATCCTACAAATGGGACAGGAAAACCTGAAAAACTTAAGTATTATGAAACCGAAACTTGGTCAAGAAAAATAACAAATAAACATCGACTTGTTTATAGAATTGAAAAAGAAAAAATTATAGTATTAATTCTTTCCCTTTGGGGACATTATAATGACAAATAGCAATTTCTCATTAATAAAAAAATGAATTATCTTCTAATTTTTCGCAAAAACTAATCTTCTCCTATCGAATCTATGCAATCGGATTGTTCTATGCATACTCTTTAAATTCACTTTTTTTATTAGTAATACCAATCATACTTATAAAATAATACAAACTATTTTGTAAGTTTAGAGTGGTCTAACCAGCAAACACACTCCATCGCATGAGGGATAGCAGCGATAGCTCCAAAGCGAAGCGGAGGACTAAAGCGGATTAGCCCGACCTTGTCAAAGAGGCTTTAATCCAACTTTTCTAGAAAAAACTAACTTTACGGCCTCTTTGACAAGGGCATGCCCAAACAAAAAAGCGCAACCTAGGTTGCGCTTTTCATGGATAAACTAAACTATATAAAAAACTAATAGGATCCTTTGTCAATAGCGAACTGTGCTATTGTTTTTTTCAAGCCAATGACATTGATTACAGGGTATTTTGTGTATCGTTTGATACCCATATTCATCATAGTGAGCATATCGCCTTCGGCAAAATCCGCAATAGCTTTTTTGCCATTGCTATAAATACGTTCCATAGATTCGCTTACAAAAATCTGGAGCAACGCTGCTGATTTTTCCTCTGCTTTTCCGCCATTTTTTTGTGCTAATTTGGATGCGCGCAACAAAATACTTTCCGCCGCAAATACATCAAATGCCATATCCGAAATTCTTAAGATAACTTCTTGTTGATTTTCAAAATCCATCATGTATTTTTGGATAGCGCCACCTGCTACTAGCAATATAGCCTTTTTGGCTTGTTCTATTGCTTTTTTCTCTGTAGCAAATAAAGCATCGCTTTCGTCTCCAAAATCGATATTCATCAAATCTTTTTGAGCCTGCATAGCGGGTTTCATCAAATCCAGCTGACCTTTCATAGCTCGTTTGACAATAGTTCCCACCGCTAGCAAACGATTGATTTCATTAGTCCCTTCAAAAATTCTATTAATACGGCTATCTCTGTATGCACGTGCGGCAGGCGCTTCTTCGCTAAAGCCCATACCACCATAAATCTGCACTACTTCATCTACAACCAAATCAAGGGTTTCGCTACCCATCACTTTGAGCGCAGCACATTCAATGCTATATTCCTCCGCAGCTGCTAGCTTGGCTTCGTGTTTTGTAGTACCACTTGCTATCAATTCCGCTACTTTATCTTCTACCAATCCACTGACTCTATACGTAGCCGATTCGGTAGCATAAAGCGACACATACATATCCGCAATTTTTTCTCTAATAGCACCAAAAGTGGCTATCGATTTTCCAAATTGGGTTCTTTCTTTGGCATAATTCACACCGAACTTAAAGGTCTCTTTGGCACCTCCCATTGCCATCACACACAATTTGTATCTTCCGATATTGAGTACATTGAAAGCAATCTTGTGCCCCTTCCCTATTTCGCCTAAGACATTAGACACAGGAACTTTCACATTTTCAAGAAATACTTGACGTGTACTACTTCCCTTGATCCCCATTTTATCTTCTTCGGCACCTAAAGTCAATCCAGGGGTATCTTTATCTACAATAAATCCAGTAAATTTATCGCCGTCTACCTGCGCAAATACAATAAAAACTTCGGCAAATCCTGCATTGGTAATCCACATTTTTTGTCCATTGAGGATATAATGCTGGCCGTCTTCGGACAAAATGGCTTTTGTCTTGGCGCCTAAGGCATCGCTACCGCTCCAAGGTTCGGTAAGGCAATAACTGGCAAATTTGGCACCACTTCCCAAATCGGGTAAATACTTATTTTTTTGGGCATCGGTACCAAAATATAAAATAGGCAAGGTACCAATTCCTGTATGCGCCGCGCATGCTACAGAGAAAGAATGTGATTTTCCCAATTCTTCTCCTACGGCAGATTCGGTATTGAAATCGATATTCATACCACCGTACTCCTCGGGAAGACTGGTGCTGAGCATCCCCAATTCGCCTGATTCTTTGAGCAAATTTGTCAATAAATCATAGTCGCCTTTGTCAATTTTGTCAAAATTTGGAGCTACTTTCTTATCTACAAACTCCTTTACCATTTCGGCAAATTGTAGCGCTTCTTCGCTCAATTCTTCGCGGATAAACACGTCCTCAAGGGCTTGTTCTTTTATCAAAAATTCGCCACCTTTCAATATACTTTTTGATGCTGGGTTCATAACTTTATCATTTTAGTTCTGCAAAGTTACAACTTTTTTTTCATTTTTACCAAACGTTTGTTTGGTAAAATAGTTAAATAATGTGAAAGTTAGTTTTTACAAGGGTTTAAGAGGTGGAAAATTAAAACAAATTAATAAAAATATATAAACTAAGCCATCAATCGCAAGCAAAGTTCTTTCAAAAATTGGTAGTAATCCAATTGGGTGCTTTCGATTCCTTTGTTTCGTTTGTCAAAGTCTGAGATAGTAATTAAGCAATTTTCGAGCTGTTCGATACCGTATTTCATTACAAAATTGCTGTTTTTATTGATCATCCAGCCGGGCATACGGAGTTTTTCGGCTATCGAAAAATCATCTAATTTCATCCGTTTTGCCAGTTTGATTTTGTATAGCAATAAATAGAAGGTGTATAAATTCGCAATTATCACCTCTATAGGCATCAATTTAGGATTTTTGGAAAGATAGGTAATGATTTTGAAAGTTTTGAGCGCATTTTTTTCGCCTAAGGCGTCGTTGAGTTCAAAAGGGGTGTATTCTTTGAGAATTCCAAAATTATTAAAAATATCTTGTTCGTTGATTTCTTTTGATTTGTCTTTGACTCCTAGGCTCAGCTTTTCAATCTCGTTGAAGATATTCTCGAGATTATTTCCAAGAAATTCTACGATTTGTTTTACCGCCGTGTCCGTTACTTTAAGTTCATTGACAGCAAATTGATCTCGAATCCATTTTGGCAATTCCTTGGTTACATGCAGTTTTTCCGATTTAAAAAAAGTAGCTTGTTTGGGAATGGCTTTATTCAATTTGGTATCTCTAAAAACGAGAATAAGCGTTGTAATAGGATTGGGCGATTCGATATATTTGGCTATCACATCATAATCTTTTGTAATGGCCTGCGCTTCTTTTACCACCACGAGTTGTTTGGGATTAGCCGAAAAAGACATGGGCGATTTGAGGCAATAATTTCGAATATCATGAAAAGTGGAATCTTTGCCATAGAACACTTTCTGACAAAAATCTTTTTCGCTGGGTTCTATGCAGTTTTCCAATGCTATTTCGGTCAATTTATCTACAAAAAAAGGTTCGTCGCCATAGAATACATACGTGCCGTTGTATTTTTTGTGCTTAAACTCTTTTAATAAGGATTCAAAATTGCTCATATTGTATACTGCCTTTCAAAGCAAATGCAAATGTAAGAAAAATAAAATTTTGAAGGATATTAAAACAACCGATTTAATTTAATCCATTTGGATATTTTAACTCGGCACACCGTCATCCCTGAAAATTTTTAGAAACTAAACATCGTATAAAAGACAATCTAATTAAAAATTTATCAGGGATCTTTTATATTTTTCACAATACATAACAAAATGAAAAACAATAGTGTCCAATTATTTATATTAATTCTAGGTATAATGTGTCCACAAATGTGAGATAATACCGTACATACAACCAATATAGTCCAATCTTAGTTTCTCTTGATTGTACTATTTGCTTGTTATGACGGCATTTACCACTCTAAACTTTCAAAATAGTTTGTACTATTTTATAAGTAAGATTGGTATAAGATTTATATTAATAATCTTAAGATCCCGCATAAAATAAAATTCGGCTTCGTTTCACGAATCCATTTTATTTTTGCGGGATGACGCGAGGTGGCTATATTTACATACTAACGAATTATACAAATAATGTATTATACATTGGGGTAACAAGTGAATTGTATTTTAGAATAATGGAGCATAAAGAAAAAAAATATCCAACTTCATTTACATCAAAATACAATTGTAATAAATTAGTTTTCTACGAGTACTTTACAAGTATAGAAGAAGCAATACATCGTGAAAAACAACTAAAAAAATGGAAAAGAAACTGGAAAATTACATTAATAGAAAATTTTAACCCTTTTTGGGAAGATTTAACTATAAAAATTATAGATTATTAAAAATATCTTCAAAAAAAAACATTTTCTCAAAAATAAAAACAATATTTACAAGAATTGGAATGTGGATTTGAGTAAGTTCCGTTATATTTGCAAATTGGATACAATCAATTTGTTACTCAAAAAATATAAAATGGACAATAATAATTATGTAGTTATAATAGCTGGCGGTATGGGCACACGTTTTTGGCCTCATAGCAAAGTGCGCAAACCCAAACAATTCTTAGATGTTCTAGGAACTGGCCACACATTATTGCAGTCTACTTTTCAGAGATACAAAGACATTGTACTCGTTGAAAATATTTATATCATTTCTACAGAAGAATATTTTGAATTGATACAAGATCAAATTCCCGAAATTTCAAAAAACAACCTTTTTGTAGAACCTGAAAGAAAAAACACAGCCCCATGTATAGCTTATTCTTGCTTCAAAATAGGCAAAATGAATCCAGATGCTAATATTTTGATAGCGCCAGCGGACCATTTGATATTGAATGAATCCAATTTTAATGATACCGTTCAAAAGTCATTTGACTTTGCCAGTAAAAATGACAAACTCATTACTATAGGCATCAAACCCACGAAACCAGCTACAGGATATGGATATATTCAATATTTGGAGGATGATACCAAACAATTCAAACATGTAAAAACATTTACCGAAAAACCCAATGAAGAGTTAGCTAAAACTTTTATAGAAAGTGGGGATTTCTTGTGGAACGCAGGTATTTTTGTATGGAATTTCAAGACATTTGCCAAAGAATCGGAAGCCAATATGCCCGAGACTTATGAGTTTTTTAAAATGATAGAGACCGATTTAAATACAAAAAATGAAGCAAAGTCTGTTGACAATGTATATAGCCGCTTGAATAGTATATCTATAGATTATGCATTATTAGAAAAATCGAAAAATGTGTGTGTCATCCCAGCCGATTTTGAATGGTCGGATTTGGGTACGTGGAGTTCTTTGTACGAATTGATGGAAAAAGATTATTTGGGCAATGGAGTCAATGGAAATTTGGTTCGCATCTATGATGCTTCCAATAATTTAATCGTGTCCCAAAAAGATAAGTTAACGATTATTGAAGGCATAGAAAATTCAATCATTATAGACACCGAAGATACTTTGATGATTTTATCAAAAAATAAAGAACAGGAGGTGAAAAATTTCACTACCGACCTAAAACGAGACAAATTAGAAAAATTTTTATAAATTCAAAATATGTCAATACTTGTAAAAAACCTGACCAAGATTTACGGCGAACAAAAAGCGATAGATTCCATTTCTTTTGAAGTAAAAAAAGGAGAAATAGTAGGTTTTTTGGGACCTAATGGTGCAGGAAAATCCACTACGATGAAAATCCTCACTTGCTATCTTCCACAGACAGAAGGATTGGCAAAAGTTTGCGATTTTGATACGCGTGAACAAGAACAAGAGGTTAAAAGACGTATTGGCTACCTTCCCGAAAGCAATCCGCTCTACAAAGAAATGTACGTAAAAGAATACCTGCATTATGTAGCCAAAGTATATCAATTGGCAAATCCTATGCAGCGTGTAGCCGAAATGATAGGCATTACAGGATTGACCCAAGAACAAAACAAAAAAATTCATCAGCTCTCCAAAGGATACAAACAAAGGGTGGGCATAGCTCAAGCCATTATTCACAATCCCGATGTATTGATTTTGGACGAACCTACTTCGGGCTTAGACCCCAATCAATTAGTAGAAATCCGAAAATTGATCAAAGATATTGGCAATGAAAAAACCGTGCTACTTTCTACGCATATCATGCAAGAAGTAGAAGCGATGTGCGAACGTGTCATTATCATCAATCGAGGCACTATTGTAGCGGACGACTCTACTTCCCAACTTAAATCTAACTCAAATAATCAAACTATTATTTGCATTGAATTTGCCGAAAAAGTGAATATAGAGGAACTAAAATCGGTAAAAGGTGTGAAAAAAGTAGAAAAAGAAGGAAATGAATATAAAGTTTATAGCCAAGATAAAACTATAGATGTGCGACAAGAACTCTTCAACAAAGCCGTAGCCAGTCAATGGACTATCGTGAGTATGAAACAAGAGACGAGAGATTTGGAAGCCGTATTTAAAGAATTGACTCAAAAAACAAACAAATGAAAAGTATATTAATCAAAGAAATTCACGCGTTTTTTTCCTCGCTAATCGGATTTTTAGCGATTGGAATTTTTGTGGGCATTACAGGATTTATGATTTGGTTTTTCCCTACATACAGTGTGCTAAACTACGGATATTCTAGCTTAGAAATGTTTTTCTCGTTAGCCCCCATTTTGCTTTTAATTATTATTCCAGCCATTACCATGAGATTGTTAAGCGAAGAAAAACAAAGTGGTACAATAGAATGGATTTTCACCAAACCTTTAACCGATTGGGATATTATTTTAGGGAAATATTTGGCAAGTATAGTTTTGATTATCATTTCATTACTCCCTACTTTAATCTATTATTTTTCCATTTATCAATTGGGACTTCCCAAAGGAAATATCGACAATGGTGGTGTAATGGGCAGTTATATGGGCTTGATTATGCTTTCGGGTGTTTTTTGTGCTATTGGGCTTTTTGCTTCTTCGGCTACGAACAATCAAATTGTCGCATTCATTATGGCAGCGGTATTGAGTGCATTTTGTTTTTGGGGATTTGATTTGGTATCAAATTTTGCTTCATTTGATGGTATGCCCGAATATATTCTCAAAAACATTGGAATTTCTTATCATTACGACAGCATTTCGAGAGGGGTTTTAGACACTAGAGATGTTGTATATTTTGGTTCGGTCATTTTTTTATTTTTGTATTTTACATTTTACAATCTCGAAAAGCGAAAATATTAGTCATAACTAGAAAAATACGTATTTTTGCAAATACATTAGGCCTCGTAGTTCAATTGGATAGAATATCAGATTTCGGCTCTGATGGTTGAGGGTTCGAATCCTTCCGAGGTCACTTTAAAATTATATTTTGAATCAAAAAGCACATTATTTTAATATTGGCGGTGTTCCCGAACATTTCAATATTCCTTGGCGAAAATCAATTGACGAGGGACTCTTTGCCCTCAAAAATATTGAGCTAGACTGGCACGACTACCGAGGTGGCACGGGCGATTTGATCCAAGCACTCGAAAACAAAACGTTGGATATAGCCATAATGCTTACCGAAGGGGCTATAAAAGCGATTGCCGATGGCAAAAAATTCAAAATCATTCAAATCTATGTCAATTCACCTTTAATTTGGGGAATTTACGCATACCGAACCACTACATTAAAGACATTAGAAGATATAAAAGCACCTCATTTTTGTATCAGCAGACATTATTCAGGCTCGCATTTGATGGCTTTTTTGCTTTCAAAAAAATTTAATTGGGCGTTGAACGAAGATAGTTTTAGCATCATTGGCAATTTTATTGGGGCATTGGGAAATATGCAAGAGAATCCTAATCATCTTTTTCTATGGGAGCGTTTTATGACCAAGCCTTATGTAGATTCGGGACAATTGACAAAAATGGGCGAAATAGCAACGCCTTGGCCTAGTTTTAGCATAGTAGTTCGGGAAGATTTTATGAATGAAAATCAAGCCGTTCTAATCCAAATGTTGGAAATGATAGCCCAATATACCTACAAATTCAAGCAAAATGCACAACAATCGATAGAATATATTGCTAGTTTTTTTGGTTTTTCGATACAAGACATGAAAACATGGCTCGCCGATACAGACTGGAACTATGTTCTAGATCCGCCCGAGCTCAAAATTGAAGGTGCGGTTCAACTGCTCAAAGAATTGGGATTGATTCCTATTGAAATAATAGCAAAAGATTTATGCCCCAATCACAATTTTTGGGCAAATACCTCGTTTTGATAACTCACGACAAATTCTATAAAATTGAATTTTATATCCCATTATTATCGAGTACAAGACCAAGCCTTGTATTATAAATTTGGCACCATGTTGCCCGATTTATATCCAAATTTCTCATTTTATTTCAACAAACATATAGCACATCTCAACCCTGATTCGCATACGCTTGCCGAACATCGCGATTTGCACCATGGGATTTTGAATCATTATCAGGACGACAAAATTTTTCATCAACTCCCTATTTTCAAAGATTTTATACTCAATACCATCGATTATTTTGAAGAAAACGAAACCCTCAAAAATATCAAACGAAAGAATTTTGTAGCCCACATTCTCTTTGAAATATTATTGGATCATTTGTGTATAATCCAAAGCCCGCAAATACTTCCCAAATTCTATGAAGATTTGTATAGATTCCACAAAGAAATATTTTTTGATTTTATAGAAAAAAGTATTCCTTCATCTGAAACAAATGTATTATTTTTGGAAACTTTTGACTCTTTTATAGATAGAAAATATATGAATTTTTACACGGAAGAATCCAATCTTATAAAAGCACTTCATTCCATTACGGGGCGTATTGGGCAGTGGCCGTATGATGCGATGCATCAACAAGAATTATTAAAATTCATACAAACTAGCAAAGAGAAATACAATTTTAACGAAGTAGACAAACGGATGAATAATGAATAAATATTTTTTAAATTTATTAATAATCATATTATTTTCAGCTACTTATCATGCCGAAGCACAATCCAATTTCCGAAAATATAGCAATGAATTTTTGAAAATAGGCGTAGGTGGCAAGTATCTGGGCATGGGTGGCGCATTAGCTACAGGAGAAAATGATGCTAGTGCCGTATTCTACAACCCTGCTGCTATTGCGAATACCGAACATACTACGGCGGCGGTGATGCATACTTCTTATTTTGCAGGTATAGCCAACTTTGACTATGCAGGTGTGGTCATGCCTCTAAAAAACGAACAAGCCGTTGGGTTGAGCTTAATCAGATTTGGGATAGACAATATCCCCAATACCATAGAATTATACAATCCCGACAATACCATAAATTACGACAATATCAAATCCTTTTCCGTAGCAGATTATGCCTTATTTTTTACGTATGCCAAGAAAATGAATCAAATTGACGGACTACAAATAGGAGGAAATGCCAAAATCATTCACAGAAGCTATGGAAGTTTTGCCTCTGCTTGGGGTTTTGGAATTGATGCATCGGCTCAAATCACTAAAGAAAACTATAGAATTGGTGTATTTCTTCAAGATATTACCACTTCTTTTAATGCGTGGAGTTTTAATTTTACCGAAAAGGAAAAACAAGTATTTGCTAGCACAAACAATGACATTCCCGTAACTTCAATAGAACTAACCGCTCCGAGCATCCATTTTGGGGGCGCTTATAAATTCCTGCTCAATCAAGGCAATATTAGCATTGAACCCAATTTAAAATTCACAGCGTATACGGATCAACGAAATGTACTTATCTCCACCAAGGCCGCAAGTATTGACATGGCGTTTGGGGCAGAAATTGGCTTTTGGAAAACGGCGTTTTTGAGAACAGGTGTTTATAATTTCACCAAAGCGACAAATGATTTGGGAGAATCCTATCTCAGCTTCATGCCTTCCTTGGGAGTAGGACTCAATATCCAAAATTTACAAATCAATTATAGTTATAATAACGTGGCGAGTGCAGGCGTAGGACTTTATTCGCATGTGGTATCGGCAAGCTATACATTCAAGAAATAATTCACAATCCTAATCAATAAACGAGATGAAACATTTTCTACTTTTTTTCTTTTTATTTTTTAGTTTTAAATGCATTCAAAGTCAGGCGCCTTATGGCCATGAATGGATAGACCCCGCAAAACCGCACTACAAAATAGCTCTAACACAATCCAAACTATATCGTATCCCCTATACTACCTTGCAAAACATAGCTCCAGATATAGCCAATGCAAATAATAATGAAATCTGTATTTTTAACAATGGAATTAAAATCCCCATCTTTATAAGCTGGAATATTTTACCTACCAGCAATGATTATATTGAATTCTATGGCGAGGTAAAAGACGGAACGGTAGATAATAAATTATACAAAAATCCTGATTTTAACCTTAATCCTATTCAAAGCTACTTTTTAGACAGCAATTACTATTTTTTAACCTTACGAAGCAATAATGAATACATACAGGCTTCTCCAATAGACACATCCAACATCAACCTAACTTCTTCGTATTGTGTACGTAAAGAACTAGTGGGCTTTAGAAATAGTTTTCAAGACGGTCGTAGATTTTATTATAGTACTGTAGACTATGTTGTATCGCCTGAATATGACGAAGGCGAAGGCTGGGGAAATAATGCCATAGCTTCAAACAATATTATAGCCACTCAAGCAAAATTGGATGCACCGTATAATTCCAAATTAAAATTTAGACTTTTTGCAAAAAATGCAAATACACACCAACTGGAAGTAATATGGAATGTAAGCAAAATAAGAGATACTTCCTTTTTTGGCAGTAAAGTGATTACATATGAAACTAATGTTAACACTGCAAATCTATTAAGCACTAATGCTCTTAAAATCAATCCAAAAATTAGCAATAATCATGGATATGCACTAGGATTTATTGAATTGGACTATCCTAGAACCTATAATTTCACAGGACTTCAAAGTTTGCTTTTCTATTCCGAGCCCAACACGCAAATGCAAAAATTTAATGCGAGTAATTTTGTATCAAACAACACGTCTATTATTGTAACCAATTTCACCAAGAAAAAACGTTTTGTAATTCCTAGTTCTAGTAGTTTTACAGGGGTAATTGATTCAGGTAGTACCGAAAGTCAACTTTTTGTAACAAATGAAAGTCAAATAAATTTAATTTCATCCCTGCGAAAGGTATCATTTCCAAATATCAAAAAGGGTAATTTTATTTTAATTACCAATAAAATATTGACAAAAGATAGCAATAATCTCAACGTAATAGACGAATATAAATCTTATAAAGAAAGTAACGCTGGTGGCAATTTTAAAGTAAGTGTGATTTATCAAGACGAATTAGATGACATGTTTGCATTTGGACATCCAAAACATCCATTGTCTGTTCGAAAATTCCTCCAATTCGCACATACTTGGAAAGACACAAGTATTGAAAATGTTTTATTGATAGGCAAATCTTATGCACCTCATGGATTGAGAGGATACAACAGTTCTTTGTACAATTCGCTTCATGTAACTTCTTTTGGACAAAACCCCTCAGATATTCTTCTAGCCACAATGGATTCATCGGTAATGCCTTTTGTCAACATTGGAAGACTTTCGGTTTTATCTCCTTATGATGTGAGAAATTATTTGGATAAACTGAAAGAATATAATGCTGAATATAACAAAACAGCTCCTTTAACCCAAAATCCTGATAACAAGGAATATATGAAATGGGTTATCCATTTGGGAGGAGGAACCGGAACGGAGCAACAACAAAATTTCAAAGCCAATTTAAGAGAATTTGAACAAGAAATCAAAGATACTTTGACGGGCGCCAAGGTGTTTTCACTATTCAAAAATGGCACCGATATAGCCCCCGACGAAACAGCAATTGATCTTGAAAACAGAATTAATAAAGGCGTGAGTTTGATAACGTTTTTTGGACATAGTTCTGCCACCGTATTTGACGTAGGCATTACCGATCCAGGCAATTTCAAAAATAAAGGGAAATACCCCGTATTCTTGGCTAATGGATGTAATTCGGGCAATGTATACTCTTCTTCACCTTCTTACAGCGAGCAATTCATCAATGGCAAACAAAAGGGAGCCATTGGTTTTATAGCCTCAACCAATTTTGCGCTTGACGTATCGCTTTACAATTACTCAAAATGGTTTTATAGACATTTAAATACTAAACATTATAATAGCACCATTGGCGAATTGACTAGACAATCTACAATTAGCCTTGTCAATGAAGTCAATTTTAATCTCAATTATTTGTACACAACTGCGCTGGAATACAATATCAATGGAGATCCTAGTGTTCCGATGAGCCAATATAATTTGCCAGACTATTATATCGATAAAAATTCATTTTATATCAATCCGAAAGTCGTTTCCGCTACGATGGATAGTTTTTCAGTTTTTGTAATGGTTCAAAATTTGGGAAAAGCTATAAAACGAGACATTAAACTTAAATTAGAACGTATCAATAATGGAGCATCCACTCAATATGAAAAAGTAGTATCTGCTACGTATTTCAAAGACACCTTTGAAGTCAAAATCCCTGTAAATGATCAAAATTTAGGATTGGGACTCAATACCTTTAATATCAAAATTGAAGCCGATGACCAAATTGCAGAAATAAGCGAATCTAATAATGAAGTGAAAAATGGACTTGAGGTTTTAATAGAAGCAGAAGATATTTTCCCTATCTTTCCGTATGAATTTTCAATAGTAGGAAATGATAGCTTGACTCTGTATAGTTCTATTACCAATTTGAGCAAAACATCTAAAAAATATTTGATTCAAATAGACACAACGGAACTTTTCAACTCCCCAATTTTGCGAGCACATGAGACTATTACCGAGGGAAGTGTTTTTAGTTGGTTTCCCAATACCGCTTTGCAAGACAGCACGGTATATTATTGGAGAACAGGTATAGATAGCTCGTATACCAAGAAAGCCATGATGTGGCATACAAGCTCCTTTATGTATCTAAAAGGAAAAACAAAAGGAGGATGGAATCAGTCGCATTATTTCCAATACAAAAAAGATAATTTTACCAATCTCCAACTAAAAAATGACCGTTCATTCCGTTTTTTGGATGATTTGAAAAACATATATATTCGAGTAGATGGATCTTCGAATACGTATGAAGTAGAATGGTATCTCAATGCGGCTAGATTACAAGTACTCAGAGAAGCGGGAAGAATTGGTTCAGGATTGAATGTGATATGGATCGATGGGAAAACAGGTATAGCTAAACAAAGTATGGATGTCGTAATCAACGGCACACGATATGGCAGTTATGGTTCTATACAATTTGGCTATGATGGCATTCCTAGAGAAGGCTTTGTATTTCCAGATACGGGTCTTACGCCTGCTACACATCCATTGCCAAACACAAAATGGACTACGGTACTGATGAATTTCATCAATCAAGTACCTACAGGAGATTATCTAATTTTCTATACCCTCAAAAAACCAGACTATACCAAATGGGACAATACACTTACGTCTTATTTCACCAATGCAGGCCTACAAAACATCACTAATTTCACCAACGGCACCATCAAAGCCCCTCTTATATTTGGATATAGAAAAAATGACCCTAGCTATATACCCTATCAAACAAATGGGACTGATTTTATAACCAAAACGTATGGAAATATTAATATTTCTGGCAATTGGAATGAAGGAGGCATGAGCTCTACTATTATTGGTCCTGTAAAAAAATGGGGATCGTATCATCATAAATTGTTGCCCATGGAGTCACCAAGTAAAGATACCAACATGGTTTATATTTATGGACTAGACAATGCCAATAGAGAAAATTTACTCTTTTCTTTGAATTCTGATGTGGTGGACACGTCGTTAAGTTCCATTTCGGCAAGCCAATATCCAAAGCTAAAACTAAAATATTACTCAAAAGACAATACGAATCGTAATCCTTCACAAATCGGCTATTGGAGAGTATTATACGAAGAAGATGTTCCCGAAATATTGGTAAACAAAGATTTCTATTTTGAGCTAAAGGACTCTATTTATTCAGGAGAATCTACACAATTGGGATTTGGTGTCACCAATGTATCGCCTGCCAATATGGATAGTTTTTGGGTTAAAATGATATTGACAAGTGGCTCGCAGAATCAAACGTTTATGCAAAAAGTAGCACCGATCAACTCGCTTCAAAACGGCAAAATTAATTTTACCATCCCTTACCCCAATTATTTTATCAAAAACAATCAAATTCAAGTAGAGCTCAACCCAAAAGGGGCTGAATATTTGACCGAAAAATATGACTTCAACAATTATCTTCAAGCCTCATTCTATGCTAGACCCGACGAAGTAAATCCATTATTGGATGTAACCTTTGATGGCGTTCATATTCTCAACAATGAATTGGTATCTTCCAAGCCTCAAATTCAAATTCAACTAAAAGATGAAAATGAATTTTTGCTACTCAATGACACCTCTTTAATTCAACTTTATTTGAAAGATCCTCAAGGCAATACCAATCCAGTATACTTTGCTCAAAACAACATTCAATTTACAGCAGCTACCAATTCCAAAAACAACGTAGCCATCATCCAATTCACACCTACACTTACCGATGGCAAATATGAATTAATAGTAAAAGACGCCGATAAAAGTGGCAATAGCAGCGGCAAAAATGCTCGATACGACTACAAAATTGGATTTAGAGTTATAACCAAAATGCAAGTGAGCCAAGTACTAAACTACCCTAATCCTTTCAGCACGTCTACGCAGTTTATTTTTACTCTAACGGGCGAAAAAATCCCTGATAGAATCAAAATCCAAATCCTCAACATTAGAGGACAAGTGGTTCGAGAAATCCAAAAAGAAGAATTGGGGCCACTCAAAATTGGACTCAATCGAACGGCTTTTGCATGGAATGGCACGGATCAATATGGCGATAGATTGGCCAATGGAGTATACTTATACAAAGTCGTTGTAATGGATAATAACAAACCTGTAGATATGCTCAACAGTACCGATTTCAAAGACATAAACAATTCCAAATCCGACATCAGCAAATATTTTGAACACAATTATGGCAAAATGGTGATATTGAGGTAGAAGCTAGGTTTTAGTGATTAGTAATTAGTGATTAGTAATTAGCCCTCTACGTCATTCCGTAAAAATAAAATGCAACGCACAGCAAATTTTCATTTTATTTTATGCGGAATCTCATGTTTAACCAATTTCAATCCTTGTAGGGGCGAAATATTTTTCGCCATTCAGTAGTATCAGGCATCAGGCATTGACAAGTCCATCT
>Ga0208597_1000414_pt1 | contig 16734 bp, 16 predicted proteins | sample LakMenEpi05May12_FD_150673 | JGI IMG/M metagenome (GOLD analysis project Ga0208597, IMG submission 150673) | Freshwater microbial communities from Lake Mendota, WI - 05MAY2012 deep hole epilimnion (SPAdes) | ecosystem: Environmental > Aquatic > Freshwater > Lake > Epilimnion/Euphotic zone ...
GCAAGCATGGTTGAAAGATTAGGGAACTCATGTTCCATCTCACGAGCACGAAGGGCGACCTCAGGGGTAATGATGATTTCTCTTGCTGGATAGATAGCTAGTTCATCTGGTCTGCCATCAAGAGATCTCTGATCAGCAACGCTGAACTCTCTCATCTGCTCAAGTTCATCACCGAAGAACTCAAGCCTTATGGCATGAGTTGAAGTCGTTGGGAAGATATCCAGAATGCCACCACGAACGGCAAACTCGCCACGCTTAGTAACCATGTCAACTCTTTGGTAAGCAATCTCCACTAGCTTCAAAGTCAACTCAGGAAGTAAGTACTCTCCACCCACCTTTAGTTCCAGTGGCGGATAGTCAGCTAAACCTAAAACAACCGGCTGCAGAGCAGACCTGATAGAGGCAATAACAAAGATCTGCTTTGTGTTCTTTTCTTTGTTGAGTTGATTGAGCCTATGCAGGGTCTTTAGTCTTCGACCAACAGTTTCAGCAGAAGGAGAAAGCCTCTCGTGAGGCAGGGTTTCCCAGGAGGCAAACTCTAGAACTTCAGCATCTGGGTTAGTGGTGTTTAGAAACTCAACCAGATCTTCTGCTTCTCGACCTGAGCTAACAACAACTAAACACTGCTGAGATAACTTCTTAGACTCACGCAGTTCAGCAACAGCACTCAAAATCCAAGGCTGGGCACCGGTTGGTGCAACTATCTCCACACGCTTGTTTTGTAAGGCTTTACTGACCTGAACGAATGGATATGCATCTGAAACGCGTGCGACAAGGCGCGAGCACCCCTCAGAAACTCTTATCGCGTCCATGGCATCAAGTCTATGTCTAGGCATGCACAGGTAAACTCAAAGTGTTTCTACCGCCAAAAGTAAAGGTGAGTCAATGGAGTCACAAGATTCAGGAACCACCCCTAAAGCAAGCTCCCCTAAGCGCTTTAGATCAGTGCTTATTGCTAGCACCGCTGTAGCTGCTATTGCTGTTGGCTTCTTTGCCTTCCAGATGCTTACCAATAGCAACGCAGAGAAGATTGCAATACTTCCTACTAGTTGTGAACTTCCTCAACTTCAAGCTGACTATGGCTTGTTAGCCGAAGGTGGAGCTCCTTCTGAAGAAGGCATAGATCCGAGTACTTTTTACTGCACTGGAGATTCTGTAGGAAATTGGATGGGTGAAACCTTTATTGGTATTGGCCCTCAGGTTCATTACTCAGACGTCAACTATTACACCCCTGAGATTGACAAGGACCAGGCTTGGCTTTCTTCCATCGAACAGCGTAAGAGCGGTGGCCCTTATGAGTACATTGAAACATCTTTAGATGATTACCCGCTGCTATACGACTGCTACGTACCTAACGAAGGTGATCCAGAAGTTATGACCGCAGCTTTATACGTAAATGGAATTGTCGTGGATTACTGGAATGAAGGCTGCCTAGAGCAGAACCAGAAGTATCTTCTAGAAGCAGCTTCAAGCATTCCAGTGAACTAATTCGGGGAATGGTATTTCTGTTGAGCTTCAGCTAAACCAAGGGTTGCTATTGCTTCAACCATGTCTGCTGCTATTTCAAGTGTGGTTGGTAGTTCTTCTCTTTCGGTTGAGTTGAAGTTTTGGAGAACAAAGTCTGAAGTTTCCATGCGTCCCGGTGGTCTACCAATACCAACTCTGACTCTGATGAAGTCATTACCTATGGCGCTGATGATATCTCTAAGTCCATTGTGGCCACCGTGTCCACCGGAGAATTTGATCTTTAGAGTTGCTGCATCAATGTCTAGTTCGTCATGAATAACAATTAGGTTCTCTGGCTTCATATCATAAAACTTTAGAAGGTTAGCTACTGGTCCACCTGAGGTATTCATGTATCCGAGTGATTTAGCTAGCACTAGCTTTGGTGCATCAAAGCCAACACCTAGTTTGCCTTCGGCAACTAGAGCATGAGCTTTGTGTTGTTTGTATGTTGCACTTGTTCTTTGAGCCAGAACGTCTAAGACCATCTGACCGACGTTATGCCGGTTGTGAGAATAGTCGGGCCCGGGGTTACCGAGCCCGACTATTAGATAAGTCTTAGTAGAGATAACTACTCTGCCTTAGGTGCTTCTGCTGCAGGAGCTGCTTCTTCAGCTGCACCAGCACCGGTTCCAACTACAGATGCGATTAACTCATCTGGAGCGAAGTCCAGCTTTGCACCAGCAGGAAGAACGATGTCCTTAGCGGTTACGTGGAAGCCTAGACCTTCCTTGTTGAATACAACTTCAACGTATTCAGGAATGGTGATTGCATCTACTTCTAGCTTTAGAGTCTTGTGCTCTAGATCGATAACGGTTCCTGACATTGACTCTCCAACAACGTGCACTGGAACTTCAACGTGAACTCTTTCACCCTTGACGATTTCAACAAGGTCAACGTGTTCAATAACCTGAGTAACAACATCCTTAGATGCGCTCTTTACTAGAACAGTTTCCTTCTTGCCGTTTAGCTCTAGCTCGATGATTGCGTTCTTGTGACGAAGCACAAGTGCGATCTCGTGAGCTGGAAGTGTGATGTGACGTGGCTCTGAGCCGTGACCGTAGATAACTGCAGGAGTTCTGCCGGCTGCTCTTGACTTACGGGCTGATCCTTTACCAAAGCTGGTACGGAATTCGCCGACTAGTTTGTTTTCTGACATGAGTTATTCCATTTCTTTAGGTGTTCAACTCAAGCGTGTTACGCGAGGAACCCTGGCCCTAAAGCCTTGACCCCGTCGATTACGGTTACGATTTGTAACCCTCGCCGTTGTTTCTACTGAAGTCTATTGGGCTTATAGCCTTATTGGCAACCTCAGGTTTAGACGTGACCGTCAAACAGGCTAGTTACGCTGTCATCGTTGAATACTGATGAGATAGCTCTAGCAATAAGAGGTGCAATAGATAGAACAGTTAGCTTGTCAAACATCTTTGATGGGTCAATTGGCAAGGTGTTGGTAACAATCACATTGTCAACATCTGCTCCAGAAAGTCTCTCCACTGCTGGATCACTGAACACTGCGTGGGTTGAAGCTACGATGATTCGCCCCGCACCGTTATCTCTAAGTGCCTTAGCAGCAGCCACGATAGTGCCTGCTGTGTCAATCATGTCGTCAACTAGAACACAGATACGACCTTCAACTTCACCAACAAGTTCGTTGACCTGAACCTGGTTTGGCTTGTTAGGGTCACGTCTCTTGTGGATGATGGCTAGTGGAGCACCAAGTCTGTCTGCCCAGATGTCAGCGACTCTTACGCGGCCTGAGTCAGGAGAAACAACGGTTAGGTTTTCTCCGCCGAAAGTTTCCTTCACATAGTCGGCTAGCAGAGGTAGTGCCCAAAGGTGATCTACCGGTCCATCGAAGAATCCTTGAATCTGTGGTGAGTGAAGATCAACCGACATCAGACGGTCTGCTCCAGCTGCTTTGTATAGGTCAGCTACCAGACGAGCAGAGATAGGCTCGCGACCCTTGTGCTTCTTGTCCTGTCTTGCGTAAGGGAAGAACGGAGAAACAACTGTGATGCGCTTAGCGCTTGCTCTTTTTAGAGCATCAATCATGATTAGTTGTTCCATCAACTGGTCGTTGATAGGAGCTGAGTGAGACTGGATTACGAAAGCATCAACACCACGTACGCTCTCATCGAAGCGAACAAAGATTTCACCGTTGGCAAAGTCATAGGAAGTAGTTGGCACGATAGGAGTGTCAAGCAAGATAGCAATCTCTTGAGCAAGAGCTGGGTGAGCTCTTCCGCTAGCTAGAAGTAAACGCTTTTCTCCAGTTGCTTTCTTCGGCATTGCTACTCTCGTTTCCTAATTACTCGGTTGCTTTTTTAGCAGCATCTGCTGATGCTGTATTTGGTCTATTTGCTATTACCCACCCTGCAAGATTACGTTGCGGAGCAACGTTCATCCCTAGCGAGCCTGATTCAACATCTTTTCTTACTACTGTTCCAGCTGCTGTGTAAGAGCCGTCAGATATGGTTACTGGAGCCACGAATACGTTGTGAGAGCCTGATCTAACGTGTGAACCAATGACTGTGTGGTGCTTGTTGACACCATCGTAGTTAGCGAAGATGGTTCCAGCCCCGATGTTGGTGTGCTCACCGATGGTGGCATCGCCTACATAGCTCAAGTGTGGAATCTTAGAACCAACACCAATAACAGCATTCTTGGTTTCAACAAAGGTCCCGATCTTGCCACCAGCACCTAGGTGTGTGCCAGGTCTTAGGTAACTGAATGGACCAACAGTTGCTTCATCATCAATTACTGATCCTGCTATCTGAGATTTAGTGATGGTTACGTTTGAACCAACCTGAGTATCAGTAATAACTACCTCTGGCCCAATAGTTGAACCGCTACCAATTCTTGTAATTCCCTTTAGGTGAGTACCAGGAAGCAGGGTCACATCTTCAGCTAAAGCAGCTGTGATATCAATGAATGTTGTTTCGGGGTGAGTAATTGTCACTCCAGCCAACATCCAGCCCTGACAGATTCTTCTGTTTAGTTCAGCGCTAACTTCTTGTAACTGGACTCTGTTGTTGACCCCTGCTACTAGCCAGTTGTCAGAAACCTCAAGAGCCTGAACTTCACTACCTGACTTTAGAATCTCAACAGCAGCATCGGTTAGGTATTTCTCCCCTGCTGCATTATGTGAACCAATAGCTGCTAGAGCGCTCTTTAGTAACTTGAAGTCAAAGACATAAACACCTGCATTGACTTCAGTGATCTCACGCTCTTCTTCTGTTGCATCGCGTTCTTCAACGATTGATCTAAATGAACCTGAGTCATCTCTAACGATTCGACCATAACCAGTTGGGTTATCAAATGTTGCAGTTAGCAGAGTTGCACCTGCACCAGTTGAAAGATGAACATCAATCATTGATTCAATGGTTTGAACATCAAGTAGTGGAACATCTCCACTGGTTACAACTACTGCTCCAGAGAAATCATCAGGGAAAGCATTTAGTGCACACTCAACAGCACGACCTGTACCTGGAATCTCATCCTGGTGAACGATCTGTGCGTTTGGGTAGAAAGCATTAATGTATGCCTCTAGCTTGTCTTTTTCATGTCTAATAACAGGAACTACTTTTTGAGCACCTAGGGCAGTTGCTGTAGCAAGAGCATGACCCAACATAGGTAGGCCAGCTATTTCATGAAGAACTTTAGGAGTTGATGAGCGCATTCTGGTGCCTTCACCAGCGGCTAGCACGATTACGGCTAAGTGCTGCTCGCTCATCTAACCTCCTTTATGTGCTTTGTTGCTGCTCCCCCAGGATTCGAACCTGGACCGAACACCTCCAAAGGGTGCCGTGCTGCCGTTACACTAGGGAGCATTGTGAACCACCTAGGCGATTAACACATGCTTAGTCTGCCAGAAGTTAGGGCTCTTTTTTCTTTAGTTAGCCATCTAGTCTGGAGCCTTGAGCCCCACCCTTAGCCGTCAAGGCAACGAAGCCCTGATCAACCAATACCTTAGACACCTCTTCAGCCTTAGCCTCAGAGTCAAAAAGAGCTGCAATGGTTGGCCCGGATCCAGAGACCATAGCCCTAGTTGCCCCTAGCTCTTGAAGCTGGTGAACTAGTTCACTTAGAGCAGGCATCAAAGAGAAGGCTGCTGGCTCTAGGTCATTACTCATCCTTGAACCTAACTCCTGAACGCTTGAGAGTTCAGAACTGTCACTGAGGTCAGTGAAGGCACTGTGTTGGCCTATCTCATCAAAGGCAGCATAAACAGTTGGAGTTGAGAGCCCCTTACTACTCGCACACAAAACCCAGTTGGTTTCAAACTCCAGGTTTGCAAGTGGTGTGATCACATCTCCGTGACCTGTACCAATTGCCATTCCTCCATAGAGGCAGAATGGAACATCAGATCCTAGTTCTGCTCCAATGACTGCTAGCTCTTCTATAGACAGTTTTGCTGTTCCATGTTCTTGATGCATGAACTCATTCATGGCAACTAACATTGCTGCTGCATCAGCAGAACCACCTGCCATACCACCAGCAACTGGAATGCGCTTATGAATATCAATCATTAGATCAGGGGTTGGCGTACCTAGCTTCTCAGCGAACAGCACTGCTGTTTTGTGAACTAGGTTGCTTTGATCGGTTGGCACTGAATTGATGTGTGCTTCAGGAAGTGAATCACCGTGAACATAAATGCTGATGCCTGTACCTGCTTCGCCTCTAACCAAAGTTAGATTTTCACGCAGGTCTAAAGCAAAATACAAAGAGTTGACTGGGTGATAGCCGTCACTGGCTAACTGCCCAACCTCAAAAACTAGGTTCACCTTAGCCGGAGCAGAAGCTCTAATGATTCTGTTCATCGAGATACCTGACTTGCAACCTGATTGAGTAGTGAACTCCAGAATACAGTTCTGTTCTTAACAGTTGCTTTACCCTGAATGAATTCATGCTCGACCAAGACATCGCAATCACTGCCAGCAGCCTGAAAGGTGATAGTTGCTCGCGTCTCATCTTCAAAACTAAGTACTAGTCGCTCAGAGTCAACTTGCTTGAGAAAGCGTTTGAAATCTTCACCGTAGAGCTTTTCAGAATTGAGGATACTGAAGGCCCTAGATGCAGACGCTTCTATTCTCTGGGAGACTCTCAGCACAGAGTCACTACCAGTATTGGTCTTAGGCGCTTCTCGCCACTTCAAATACATCAGCGCTATCGAGTTAGCCCACCACTTCTGAACCCGATAAGAGTTTTGAAGCCAAGTTGCGATATCTTTCTGTTTTGATTCACGATGAGCTGATTGATAGATAATCTCTAGCCAGTCCTCGCGTTGTCTACCGGTGTTGGTAAATAGTTGATCTGAACTTAGATCTGCTGTGGCTGGCTTATCTGGGATGAGCATAGCCCTGCGACCAGATTTCTTGACTTCTTCTCTTTGAGTTGAAGGATGACCTTGGAAGACAGGAAGGTCATCGAAGATACCGGTGTCTTTGACTTTCTTCTTGAACATCTAGCCCTGCCTTGCTTTGGCTATAGAAACAAAGTCAAGAATAGTTAGCGCTTCGCCACGTTTAGTTGGATCAATTCCTGCTCTAACAAGAATCTCCTCAGCATTAGTTGCTGACCCTGCCCATTCAGCAAGAGCTTGACGCAAAGTCTTTCTTCTTTGCGCAAAGGCATTATCGATAACAGCAAAGGTCTCTAACCTAAGTTCTTCTGAACCAAGGGCTACATCTCTTTTCACAAAGTAAACAAGAGCTGAATCAACATTCGGTGCCGGCCAGAATATGTTTCTACCGATGTTGCCTGCAAGATTCGCATTGGCATACCAAGCAAGCTTTGCTGAAGGAACACCGTAAACCTTTGAACCAGGAACTGCTGCAAGTCGATGAGCAACTTCCGCTTGAACTAGAACAAGACCTGAGTGAATAGATGGGAACTGCTCTAGAAAGTGAAGTAACACCGGAACTGAGATGTTGTATGGCAGGTTGGCTACCAATGCATCTGGATCTAAGGGTAGTTCAGTAACCTTTAGAGCATCTGCTGAAACAAGATGAAATGACTTTCCTTGAGCACGCTCTTGAACTGTCTGTTCAATAGCAGCTGCCATCTTGTTATCTATCTCAACTGCAATCACACTCTTGGCTTGCTCTAAAAGACCTAGTGTTAGTGAGCCTAAGCCAGGGCCAATTTCAACGACTGTTTCTGATCCAGTTAGTTTTGCTGCCTGAACAATTCTTCTAATGGTGTTTGGGTCAGTAACAAAGTTCTGACCTAGCTTCTTAGTAGGAACTACTCCTAGCGACTGCGCTAGGGCTCTGATGTCTGCTGCTCCTAGTAACTCAACCATTTAGGCCTTCTGCCCATGAACCATACACGTTCTCGGTGTTCTTGGTGATCTGAGCGGCTAGGTCATTTACACTCACATCTCTTACCTTGGCCATGGCCCTAAGGGTGATGCCAATCAAATAAGGAGAGTTAGGTCTTCCTCTAAGTGGTTCTGGGGTTAGGAACGGAGCATCTGTTTCAACCAAGATAAGTTCTGGAGGAAGTAGTTCAAGAGCAGCTCTTAGTTCTACGTTCTTTTTGAAGGTAACCGTTCCAGCAAAGGATGCATACCAGCCGTTATCAATAAGTATCTGAGCTAGTTCTCTATCGCCACTGAAGCAGTGAAACACTGTTCGATCTGGAGCTCCAACTCGAAGCAGGGTTTCAACAACATCGGCATGAGCATCACGGTCATGGATCTGCATAGCGATGTTGTTCTCTTTAGCTATTTGAATGTGTTCTTCGAAACTGTGCTGCTGAAGGAACTGAAACTCTTCTGAGGTTCTAAAGTAATCAAGACCAGTTTCACCGATTGCTCGAACTCGAGGTTCTTTAGCCAATGTTGCTATTTCAGAAATAGCAACATCTAGTTCTTTGACGTTTGGATACTCAGCAGAAACGTTTGGATGTAGTGCTACTGCTGCGAGAAGTCTTGGTTCTATGGATGCAGTTCTTGCTGACCATTTCGAGGTTTCAACTGAACCGCCAACTTGAACTGCACCAAGAATTCCTGCTTGGTCAGAGAGTTCTAGATGCTCACGGTAATCCATAGGGTTTTCACCATCAGCTATTTCTAGGTGAGTGTGATTATCGTAAGTGCCAACTTCTAGTGGTTCTGGAACATCTGGGTAACTTAGATCTCTTGATGAACCATCTTCTGCTTTGCGATGTCTAACCCGAATATAGTTTTCGCTAGGTAGGTCTTGGTTTGGCTCTGTGCCCATGAGGTTAGTTAGCTGTTTCTGCTTCAATGCGAGGGAAAAGAACATCAAGTTCTGAAACAGTTATGCCTGGAAGTAGTTGACCCCAGTTACCTGCTTCACTCAGTGGCTGATCTGCTAGTTCGCCTAACTTACCTTCAGTAAGAGCAGCCCATAGCTTTGCTGTTGCCTTAGGGATTACTGGAGCGAGCAGAACTGATAGAACTCTCAATCCTTCTGAGCATACGTACAGCACTGTTTCGAGTCGAGCCTTGTTGGCTTCGTCTTTAGCTAGTGCCCAAGGTTCTTGAGAGGTGATGTATCCATTGAGTTCATCAACCAGTGTCCAAACGCTGTTAATGGCTTCATGGATAGCCACCTCATCGATTGCTCTATCTGCATTTAGAACTGCATCTTCCGCCACCTTGATAACTTGCTTGTCTATGTCTGTGTAATCAGATGGGGTTGGAATAACACCGTCAAAGTATTTTCTAACCATGGCAAGAGTTCTGGAGGCTAGGTTTCCAAAACCGTTGGCAAGTTCTGCTTGGTATCTAGCAGATAGGTCTTCCCAGCTAAATGAACCATCTGAACCAAAAGCAATAGCTGACATGAAGTAATAACGGAAAGCATCGCTTCCAAAGATGTCGGTGATTTGGTTAGGAGCAATACCGGTGAGCTTAGATTTAGACATCTTCTCACCACCGACTAGTAACCAGCCGTGACCAAAGATCTGCTGAGGTGGTTTGATTTCTGCTGCCATCAACATCGCAGGCCAGATAACAGCGTGGAATCTAAGAATGTCTTTACCAACAATTTGAACTGTTGCAGGCCAGCGCTTTTCAAACTCTGCTTCATCCTGACCGTAGCCAATAGCGGTTATGTAATTCAGAAGAGCATCGAACCAAACATAGGTAATGTGTGAATCATCCCAAGGAATATCGATTCCCCAATCGAACTTCTCTTTTGATCTACTGATAGAAAGATCTTCTAGTCCTCTTCTGACAAAAGAGACAACTTCATTCTTTGCGGATTCAGGCTGAATGAAGGTTGGGTTCTGCTCATAGAAATCTAGTAGTGGTTGTTCAAACTCGCTTAGCTTGAAGAAGTAGTTGTTCTCTTCTAGCTGTTCAACCGGCTTTGAGTGAATGGCACAAACATCCTGTCCTTCAAACTCACCTGTTCCATCAATAAGATCTGCCTTGTTCTTGTATTCTTCACAGCCAACACAGTATGCACCCTTGAAAGAACCTTGGTAGATGAACCCAGTGTCATAAAGCTTCTGCATGAACTTCTGCACGTTTACTTCGTGACGCTCTTCAGTTGTTCTAATGAAGTCTTGGTTATCAATGTCAATGGTTTCAAGTAGTGGGAGCCAAGCATCGTGAACTAACTTGTCAGTCCAGTCCTTAGGTGAAACCTTGTTAGCAGCTGCTGTTCTTAGAACCTTTTCACCGTGCTCATCGGTACCGGTCAAAAGGAAGCTATCTGACCCTCTTTGACGGTGCCATCTAGCCAAGACATCTGCAGCGACCTCGGTATAGGCATGGCCGATGTGAGGAGCATCGTTGACATAGAAGATAGGGGTCGTTACATAGAACGACTGACCATTTGAGTTTGTTGACATTAGTTCAATCTTAACTGTCCCTGGAATCAAGCACCTGTTGATACAGATCACTTTTGCTCAAAGCGTGCTTATCAGCAACCTTTGCAACCGACAGTTTCAGAGATAGGCCCTCTGACCTTGATTTCTCAACCTCAGCTAATAGGTCTTCTAATGAGGCAGAAGTAGTGGTTGCTTCAGTGTTACCTGCAATAACCAGCACTAACTCACCCTTAGTTGGGTTAGCACTCCATTCCAATAGCTCAGGCAGTGTTCCTCTAATCGTCTGTTCAAACTTCTTGGTCAGTTCCCTAGAGACACTTGCCTGACGTGTTTCACCAAAGACGCTTAGGGCGTCTTTCAAAGAATCATCGATGCGGTGCGGAGATTCGAAGAACACCATTGTTCTAGTTTCCAAAAGCAAAGATTGAAAGAGTTTCTTACGTTCACCTGATTTGCGAGGTAAGAAGCCTTCAAAGCTAAACCTGTCGGTTGGTAATCCTGAAACTGCTAATGCGGACAACACTGCCGATGGTCCAGGAATTATGGTGACATCTATTCCTGCCTCTATTGCTGCTCTGACTAGAACAAAGCCAGGATCTGAAACTGTTGGCATACCGGCATCGCTAACCACCAAGACATCTTCAGTGGCTGCTATTTCAAGAAGTTGTTGAACCCGTTCTGCCTCATTGTGTTCATGAAGGCTAAAGAGTTTGGCATCTAGTTTGACCCCTAGCCCTCTGGCTAGTTTCAGCAGGGTCCTGGTGTCTTCGGCTGCAATGAACTTGGATGTTCCCAGATGCTCAATTAACCTCGCAGACGCGTCTGAAAGATTACCTATGGGAGTTGCAGCAAGAATGAGCACACTCCATTCTCGCAACTACCATTTAGATGTGCTCACACTTTTTCAAAGATTTAGCCTTAGCCCTAGAAGGCTCTACCAAATAGAGTCCTGGGGTCCACTGGTCATAATCTTCCTAGCCTTGGTTCTTAGGCTCTATAACCTCGGCTACCCACAGACTTTGAACTTTGATGAGACCTATTACGTCAAAGACGCCTACGCCCTACTAAACGGTGGCTACGAGCGTGAATGGTCTTCAAGTGCTGATGACAGCTTTGCATCTGGTAACCCAGCTGGTTTACTAGGTGGTCCTTCTTTTGTGGTTCACCCACCACTTGGTAAATGGCTCATAGGTTTAGGCATGCTGATCTTTGGGGCAGGGTCTCCTATTGGTTGGCGAATTGTTGTTGCCCTGTTGGGTGTTTCAACTGTATGGCTAACCATGAAGGCAGCCAGATTGATTTTCCATTCCAAGATCTGGGCATTAGTAGCTGGTTTCCTCATGGCCATCGATGGAGTTGGCATTGTTTTATCTAGAGCAGCACTGCTAGATCAAATACTTGGATTCTTTGTCATTCTGGCTTTTTTCTTCCTACTCAAAGATCGTAAGCAGGTTAGATTACAGAGCTGGAATAGACCATGGCTAGTAGCCATGGGTGTTGCTCTTGGTTTAGCGACAGCGGTGAAATGGTCAGGGTTGTATTTCATTGTGGTCTTTGGTTTATACATCGTGCTCGGTGAAGCTCACCTGAACTATCGAGTTCAAAAGAATGTTGAAGCAAAGCTAGAAAGCACTCTGCCTAAATCATTCTGGTTAGTGCCATCAATTACCCAAGCAGTTAGAAACGGTGTGCTGGTAGTTGTTCCTGCCTTCTTTGTCTATCTATCTAGCTGGACTGGCTGGTTGTTATCTAAAGATGCTTGGAGTCGTAACTGGGCAGATCAAGCTGGCAATGCTCTTACTGGGTTCTTCTCTTGGATCCCGACTCCCCTGCAATCGCTTTGGCACTATCACACTGAGATTTATAACTTCCACATCAACCTGACTTCTTCGCACGTGTATGCCTCCCCTGCATACACCTGGTTATTCATGTTGCGACCAACTGCTTTCTTCTGGGAAGACCAAGACTCTGGTTGTCTTTTTGACACAGCTAGTTCTGACTGTGTTTCTGCAATCACTGCCTTAGGTAATCCACTTATTTGGTGGGGTGCTGTTTTGGCAATGAGTGTTTTGATTGCCTCTTGGTTTAGAACTAGGGACAAGACCATTGTTCTTCTAGCTACTGGATTATTTGCCGGATATGTTCCTTGGCTATTGCTACCAAATAGAACCATGTTTGAGTTCTATGTGATTTCCTTCTCACCTTGGATCATGCTGATCCTGGTAGCAGGGCTTAGGGCTTGGTTCCAGAACTCTGCAAAGCCTAAAACAGCTGCTCACTGGATTGCTGTATACCTGAGCATTGCAGCCCTGACTAGCGCTTTCTTCTATCCAATCTGGACTGGAATGTGGATTAGCTATGACTTCTGGCGGCTCTACATGTGGCTACCCTCTTGGATTTAGGCTAAAAAGGCATCTATCAGTGGCCTCGGTTAGGCTTGACGGATGCGCACTTATGCAGAACTTTTCAAAAACCCTGGAGTCGCGACAGTCCTACTTGCTCAACTACTAGCCCGTTTCCCTTTCGGAATGCAGACAATTACCTTTGCAATCCACCTAGAGCACATCTTTGGTAACTACACCGTTGCAGGTTTAGCTATTGCCGCATCAACCGTTGGAGCAGCTTTCTCTGCCCCGATACTGGGTCGATTAGTAGCCCTCTATGGCATCAAGGTGATCGTGATCAGCTGCTCCTTGATTTCACCGATCGGTTTCCTACTATTAGCCTTTGCTCCACTTACTGAAGGTCAGGCAATTCTTACAGCCCTAGCACTAGGTCTCTTTGTTCCACCAATTGGGCCTGCTGCCAGAGCTGTTTACCCGACCCTGGTGAAATCAGAATCTGTAAGAAACAACTTGTTTTCTGTGGATGCAATCCTGCAGGAAGTAATTTGGATTGTTGGTCCTGTTCTAACCACAATCCTGATTGCAACAACTAACACTGTTGTTCCACTGGTTGTGATGGTGTTTGTTCAAATTATTGGTGGTCTCTGGTTTGCTCTGCTACCTCAGGTCCAAGGAGCTCCTATTCCTAGGTCAAAGAAGAAAATGGGTAGCGTTCTTCGCACACCACTTGTTCGAATCATGATTGTTGTGAATCTTTTGTTTGTGGGGTCATTCTCTGCTTTGGAAATCGGAGCGGTTGCTGCTGTTGGTGACGCTGGCGCAGGATTTGTTTTAGCCATGCTTTCGATTGGATCTGTGGTTGGTGCTCTTGCCTTTGGACACAGAGCGAGATCACCTATGGCTCTAACCAAGCAACTTGGTGTTGTTCTAATCGGTGACCTACTAATCTTCTTCAACGCTAAAGATCCACTATGGCTGGGTATCTGTCTATTTATCTCAGGTATCGGTGTTGCTCTCGCCTTTGCAACTATGAGCGCCATCATCGCTAAGTCAATTCCTTTAGAAGACACTCCTGAGGTCTATGGCTGGATTGGTAGCGGACAGAACATCGGTTATGGCTTCGGTGCAGCCCTTGCTGGAGTATTAGTCGATAATCTTTCAAGCACGGCATCATTCGCCTTCGCTTCAGGATTGGATGGTCTAGCGATGCTGGTTGCCTTCGCAGCGGTAGCAATCACCCCTAGTCTTCTAGACAGCAAAGCAGAAAAGAAAGCAAAGTAATGTACACATACGCAGTTACCTATAGCTTCAGCGCAGAGCCTGAAGAAGTACAACAGATTAGACCTACCCACCGTGAGTGGTTAGCCAGTCAATTAGCTGAAGGAAACCTTCTAGCTAGCGGACCAATGGTCGATAGGCCTGCCGCTTTACTTATATTTAGATCAGGTTCTATTGAAGAGTTGAACGCACTTTTAGAACAAGACCCTTATGAAATTGCCGGAGTTATCGGTGAGCGCACCATCGAGGCGTGGAACCCGGTCTTCGGCCCATTTAGTAGTTAGGAGCAGTGATGCGAGTTCTCATCTCAGGAGCAAGTGGACTAGTTGGAACAGAACTACAAAAACAACTCTTAGCCCTTGGTCACACCCCAATTGTCTTAGTTCGAGGTAAAGCCACCAAAGAGAACCAGGTGCACTGGAATCCAACTACAGGTGAGTTAGATCACTCAGTCATGGAAACCGTTGACGCAGTTGTGAACATGGCAGGAGCCACCACCGGCAAACTTCCTTGGACTAAGAATTACAAAAAAGAACTTATAAACTCCAGACTCGACTCAACTAGAACTCTCGTTCAAGCCATGGTCAAGGCAACAAATAAACCAAAGGTATTTGTCAGCGGTTCTGCTTCTGGGTTCTATGGTGACACTGCCGATGTGTTACTGAATGAAACCGCTCCTCGTGGAGCTGGTTTTCTGGCAGACCTTGCTGTTGCTTGGGAAAGTGAAGCAATGAAAGCTCCATCTGGAGTTCGCATAGTGCTTGCTAGAACAACAATGGTGCTCTCTAGAAAAAAGGGTGCGCTTGGAAGATTGCTTCCAATTCTTCGAGCAGGTGTTGGCGGCAAGCTTGGTAACGGTAAACAGTGGTGGGCTTGGATTTCACTTCCAGACCAGGCAAGAGCAATCATTCACCTAATCAACACAGGCTCAGCAAGTGGTCCATACAACCTAACCGCTCCTGAGCCTGCTACCTGTGAAACGCTAATCAAGCAATTAGGGAAATCTCTCAACAAGCCAACTCTTATTCCTGTTCCTGCTTTTGCGTTGAAGCTTGCCTTCTGGGAAGGTGCTCAAGAGTTACTGCTTTGCAGTCAAAAGATGAGCGCTGACAGATTGCTTGCAACCGGATTTGTCTTTGAACACCCAACTCTAAAAAGTGCCTGCGATTGGGTTGCTGCTAAGTCCTAATCGACTTCATAAATCGGTAAGAAGAAGCCGCAATGAGGGTTCCTGCTATGCCACCAACAATCAGCGGCAGGGTGATGTCCACTCGACCGATAAAGCCACCAACCAAGCCACCGATAGGCATTAGCCCCCAGACTATGGTTCTTCTAGTGCCATGGATACGACCAAAGATTTCATTAGGGATCATGGCGTGATAGGTGGACATCAGAAGAATGTTCCACTGAGCAATAAAGAGCCCATGCACAAAGCTGGCAATTAGATACCAGGTGATGTTTGGAGCAAGGCCACCAACTAATAGCGAGAAAGAAGATAATGGAAGGCTAATGGCTAGCGTCTGAGCCCTACCAAAGCGAGCTGAGAGCTTTGGTGAGAGGAATGCTCCTAATAGAGCTCCTAAGGCTAGGGGAATCATTACTAAGCCGTATTCGACTTCTTTGACCTTGAGGTGATCTAGAAGGAATAGTACAAGAGTTGCCTGGCCAATTGCGTAACAGAAGCCGACCGCTCCTGTAGTCATCACCAATCTAAAAAGCACTTTGTGTTGCCATAGATACACGAGTCCCTCTTTGATCTCAGTCTTCAGAGGAGCGCGTTTAGGAGCGTCTGCAGCTCTTGGAGGCTGCATGGAGTTAGAGGGAATGGTACTAATGAGAATCATCGCTGCAATGTAACAAGCAGCTAGCCCCAGGAATGGTGAATAAGCAGCGCTGACGAAGATGACCGCCCCAAGAGGGATACCGATGAAACTCTGCATGATGGTGTCAGCAATCTGAAGCCTCGAGTTACCTCGTTCAAGCTGACTGTCTTTTAGCAGAGACGGGATTGTGGACTGAGTGGCAGTGTCATAAACAACCTCAGAGATACCGAAGATGAAAGTCAAGATCATTAGGGCAACCAGGTTCATTTGACCAGAGATTATTAGCGAAGCCAAAGATATTCCGATACCAACACGAGTGGCTTGGACGAAGATCATCGAAAGTCTTCTGTTGACCCTATCCAGCAGAGCTCCAAGCGGAATGGCAAAAAGCAGCCAAGGAAGTAACAGCATGTTGGTCTGGATTGCGATAAGAACAGAGTCCCTGGTAAGAGTTGCGGCAAGAAGAGGAATAGCGGCCATTGCCAATCCGTCAGCAAACTTACTGATCATTGCTGCGGACCAAATCTTGTTGAAAGTTATCCCTAAACTCTCATTTGATTTATCTGACACTTTGCTCCTTCGCGTTTGATAAGCCTAGCGAAAAAAGAAAAACCCCAGTCTCTCGACTGGGGCTTCTCTTTGAAAAAAGAATTTACTTCTTCTTTGCAGCCTTCTTAGCTGGAGCCTTCTTTGCAACTGCCTTCTTAGGCGCTGCCTTCTTCGCTACAGTCTTCTTTGCAACAGCCTTCTTAGGCGCTGCCTTCTTAGCTGGAGCCTTCTTTGCAACAGCCTTCTTAGGCGCTGCCTTCTTGACTACCTTCTTAGCAACTGCCTTCTTAGCTGGAGCCTTCTTTGCAACTGCCTTCTTAGGCGCTGCCTTCTTAGCTACAGTCTTCTTTGCAACTGCCTTCTTAGGTGCAGCCTTCTTAGCTACAGTCTTCTTTGCAACTGCCTTCTTAGGTGCAGCCTTCTTA
>Ga0208597_1000415_pt1 | contig 16679 bp, 15 predicted proteins | sample LakMenEpi05May12_FD_150673 | JGI IMG/M metagenome (GOLD analysis project Ga0208597, IMG submission 150673) | Freshwater microbial communities from Lake Mendota, WI - 05MAY2012 deep hole epilimnion (SPAdes) | ecosystem: Environmental > Aquatic > Freshwater > Lake > Epilimnion/Euphotic zone ...
GACTAGAAAACTCGGGGTGTGCTGCATTTACTCCCGAGTCAACGATGTATGCCTTAACGCCAGTGCCATCGGTTGTGTATGTGAACGAATTATCACGGCCTGTGCGCGAATCAATTCGGTCTAGGCCCCACGGCATTACATCGTTCGGAGCCAAAAAACCTGATGGCCCTGATGTCTGAGTAGTTAACTTGCGCGCAATTAATTCGGGTTCAGGTGCAATGTGTGCTGCACGAACAGGAACTGGCACTGCGAGCACCACCAGCGAAGAACTCGCGAGTGCAAATACAGCTACAAGACGACGCATCAGACGCGCACACCCTGCATTGCGGCTGCATTAACTGTGTTCTCCATGAGGCATGCAACAGTCATGATGCCGGTACCACCAGGCATCGGTGTCAGCGCACCAGCAATACCAGTGACTGATACTGCGTCAACATCACCAACTAGTCCGGCCTCGGTTCGTGAGATACCAACATCAATCACAGTTGCACCCGGTGCAACATGTTCTGCAGTAATTGAACGCGCAACGCCAGTCGCCGAAATAACAATGTCTGCTGTTTGGCATATTGCTGCGAGGTTGTCGGTGCGTGAATGCGCCAACGTGACAGTGGCGTCAATACCTTTGCGTGCCAACAAAACAGACAGTGGAAGACCCACAAGTGTTGAACGACCAATCACGACTGCGTGTTTGCCGCTCGTTGTAATTCCGTAATGCTGCAACAAACGCAAAACGCCAAGTGGCGTACAACTGATATGCCCTGGCACATCGCGAACGAGGCGGCCCAGCGATTGTTCCGTGAGACCATCAACATCTTTATCTGCCGGGATAAGACGCAGAACTGCATCAGTATCAAGGTGTGAAGGAAGTGGCAGTTGCACCAAGATGCCATGGACTCGCGGATCGTTAGCCAAGCGAGATACTGCGGCTTCTAGTTCTGCTTGAGTGGCAGTTGCTGGAAGTTCTACTTGCACTGATTCGATTCCGATTGATTGCGCAGTAGTGTGCTTGCTGGCTACATATTTGCGGCTGGGGGCATCGTCTCCCACCAGAACAGTGGCAAGCGCAATGTGAGGTGAACCAGCCTTTTGAATTCGCTGTGAAAGCCCGGCAAGAATCGCATCGCGCGCTGGGGCGCCCGCCATAACAACGGTAGAAATTGGGGCGCCAGACATGACTCTTATCGTACTTGCGCCCCTCTCAGAGCGAGTTCAGAGTTACCTAAGAATTACTTAATCCTTGTCAGTTCCAGGTGACGACGGCAGCAGAACGAGGGCAATAACAGACCCAACAAGAGCAACCGCCGAGGCAACTACACACGCAGTTCTGAACCCATGGATAAAGGAATCACTGACTGCTTCTTGGACTTGCCCTTGAATCGCAGCAGGCGATCTACCCGCCACTTGATACGCGGCCCCAACAGACTTTTGAGCAATCTCATAGACGCCAGCTGGAAGATTCTGAACAAGGTTCGGAATACCAGCAAAAGTACTTGCAAGTTTTGGCGTGTACAGACTGACGAACACTGAACCAACGATTGCAACACCTAATGTCCCACCGACTTCACGACCAACATCGTTGATGGCTGAGCCAACACCGGCTTTATCACGATTCAGCGTTCCCATAATTGCATCGGTACTTGGTGATGTCACCAGTGAAAGGCCATTAGCCATGAAGACCATGCCGATGATTATGTGACCCCAGTATGAAGAGTGCTGATCCATTCGACTTGCAATTGCGAGGCCAATTGCCATGTTCAATAGCCCCATTGCAACAATGCGCTTTGTACCAAACCGTAAAGCAGCACGTGCCGCAAACGGCGCAGTAACACCAGCACCAATCGCAAATGGGATGGTGTGAATGCCTGACTTCAACGTGTCATAGCCCAACACAAATTGGAAATACTGAGTTACTAAGAATGTGAAACCGAAGAGGCAGAAGAATGCTACGAAGATGCTTCCTGCAGCAGCGCTAAGGCGGGGGTTAGAGAAAACACGCACGTCAAGTAAAGGTTCTTTGTTACGCATTTCAGCTGAAATAAAGGCTGCAAAGGCAATAACCGCAATCACGAAACCAGCATTTGATTTGAATGAACCCCAACCCCAGACGGGTGATTCAATCACAGTGAAAACAAGCATTCCCACAGCAATGATCGACAACATGAAACCAGGAATGTCAATGCGATGCGGATTCTCATCACGCGATTTCGGAATAAGGAATTTTCCTGCGACTAACGCAATGGCAACGATCGGAATATTGACCAAAAATACTGAGCCCCACCAGTAATGCTGCAACAGCGCGCCGCCGACGATGGGACCGAACGCCACTGCCATACCTGACACTGCAGACCACAAGCCAATAGCTTTTGCGCGCTCTATCGGGTCAACAAAAACGTTTGTGAGGATGGCAAGAGTCGCGGGGAAAACAAGAGCCGCACCAACGCCCATGGCGCCGCGCCAAAAAATCAGTTGATTGCTAGTGGTTGCGAATGCTGCAAACGTGCTGCAGATCACAAACAACACAAGACCAATTTGCAACGCACCTTTGCGACCGAAACGGTCACCGAGGCCACCACCGGCAAGAAGTAAACCTGCAAAAACCAATGGGTACGAATCAACTATCCATTGCAAGGAAGTTGTGGTCGCATTCAATTCGCTTTGCAAAGTGGGTAGAGCCACGTTCACGATGAGGTTGTCGACGACAACGAGGAACACACTGATGGCAAGTACTCCGAGCACCCACCAACGACGGTCATAAGTTTTCTGATCAATAGTCACTTGACAGTGTCTAGTCGTTGTACTTGACACTGTCAAGTTGTACTGTGAGGGCATGGTTCCCGCCCCATCCGAACAACATGGCGATGTTCGTCGTCTCGTGCTCGACGCCGCCATTGCCATCATTGAATTGGACGGCGCTGAATCACTTTCGATGCGAGAAGTAGCACGACGCGCCGGGGTAAGCCACCAGGCGCCGTACCACTACTTCGGTGATCGCAGTGGAATTTTGGCGGCGATTTCTGAAGAAGGTTTTACCGCATTGGCACAAGCATTTCGAGATGTGCATGAGACCGAAATGCCGGCAGCTAAGGCTGGTTTCATTGCCTATTTGAACTTTGCACGCGAACATGTTGGACATTTCCGTGTGATGTTTCGAAATGACATTTGCGGAGTCTCTACTCATGCATCAACGCAGACCGCGGCGGATTATGCATTCGAAGAATTGCGACTAATGGTCTCGCGCATCACGGGCCCAGAAATTGACACAAACAAGGCATTCACCTTTGCCGCCATGTTGTGGTCACTCTCTCATGGCCTTGCCACTTTGGTCATTGACGGACCCCTTCCGAACAAGGTCCCTCCCGGCACAGATCTCGAGAGCCAGATTCAGTCAGTCATAGATCTGTCGTCACACATGGTGGCCCTTGAGGTAGCTGAAATGGGACTTCTCACTCGCTGATAGTAATTCCCGACCAAAGTTGTCGGGTTTTGGAATTTCACCCATATCCTTTGGGTAGACACCTACTTCAAGGAGAACATCATGACTGTCCGTTTAGGCGACACCGCACCCGATTTCACAGCAGAGACCACACAAGGAACCATCAACTTCCACGAGTGGTTGGGCGACTCATGGGGCGTTCTCTTTAGCCATCCGAAGGACTTCACACCGGTCTGCACAACAGAACTTGGATATGTCGCTCGCATCAAACCAGATTTCGACAAGCGCAACGTAAAGGTAATCGGTCTTTCTGTTGACCCAGTTGACAGCCACGTGAAGTGGGAAGCAGATATTGCTGAGACTCAGGGCACACCAGTGAACTTCCCGATGATCGGTGACGGAGACAAGAAAGTCTCTGATCTGTACGAAATGATTCACCCAAATGCAAGCGACACAATGACCGTTCGTTCAGTATTCATCATTGGGCCAGACAAGAAAATCAAGTTGTCACTCACCTACCCAGCATCAACTGGTCGCAACTTCGATGAGATCCTTCGCGTAATTGACTCGTTGCAATTGACGGCCAAATTCAAGGTCGCAACACCAGCTAACTGGGTGAATGGCGGCGACGTCATTATTGGTGCTGCAGTTTCTGATGAAGATGCAAAAACCCTGTTCCCACAGGGTTGGAAGACCGTGAAGCCATATCTTCGCGTTCTTGCACAACCTAAGTAAAACTGCCTTAGTAACATGGGGTAATGACCCCCCAGACAACAACAGTCGCTGCTTCCACCACCTCTGCAACAAAGGTGTACGGCTCCGGCGATGACGCCGTGTACGCACTTCGTGATGTTTCAGTTGACTTCTACGAAGGACAATTCACAGCCATCATGGGCCCTAGTGGTTCCGGCAAATCAACACTGATGCATTGCATAGCTGGCCTTGATGAACTGTCATCAGGCTCGGCAATTATTGACGGAACTGACTTGTCCACACTGAAAGATAAGGAACTCACTGAACTTCGTCGCGAAAAGATTGGCTTCGTATTTCAGTCGTTCAACCTTGTGCCCACCTTGACAGCTAATGAGAACATTCGCCTTCCGTTGATGTTGGGAAACAATAAAGGCGATGAAGCGTGGATTCAAAAAGTCATTGACACTGTTCACCTGCAAGATCGTCTTACACATCGTCCAAGCGAGCTATCTGGTGGACAACAACAGCGTGTTGCCGTTGCGCGTGCACTTGCATCGCGGCCGCGCATTATTTTTGCGGATGAACCAACCGGAAACCTTGACTCCATTACTGGTGCCGAAATTCTCACCTTCATGCGCAAAGCTGTTGACGATCTTGGTCAAACAATCGTGATGGTGACACATGACCCTGTTGCTGCCGCTTATGCAGACCGCATCATCTTTTTGGCCGACGGCCACATTGTCAACGAAATGACAGAGCCAACAGCCGATCGCGTTCTTGACCTCATGAAGAGCATCGGACACTAAGTCGTGTTTCGAATTGCACTCAAGGGCATTTTGGGTAGAAAAGCCCGCCTGATACTCACATCACTTGCCGTCATTCTCGGCACTTCCTTCTTGGCGGGTACGTCAGTATTTTCTGACACCTTGAACCGCACATTCGACAACTTGTTTTCTGATGTGTTCAAGAATGTTGATGCCTATGTTCGATCAACACAAGTGATTGACGCCGACTTCGGCCAAGAAGAGCGCCAACGTATTTCTGCAGACCTGGTTTCAATAGTTGAGAAAGTGCCAGGTGTCAGAGACGCTTCTCCTGATATTCAGGCATTCGCGCGCATCATCGGAAAAGATGGCAAGCCAATTGGTTCAGACGGTCAAGGCCCGCCAACATTCGGCAGTATCGGTGAAGAATTTGCAGGTGCCCTATGGAGCACTGCAAAAGGAGACTGGCCGAATGGTCCAACCGAAGTAGTCATTGACGAAGCGTCGGCGAAAGCCGGAAAGTACGAACTTGGTGACACTGTAAAAGTGGTGGCGCAATCTGGCAGCCGTGAATTCACTCTGGTTGGTATTGCTTCATACGGAGATGTTCGTTCCCCAGGTGGCGCCACATTTGCTTTATTCGATTCAGTGACCGCAGCTGAATTTCTCACAAAACCTGGCTTTATTGACGCAATTCTTGTAAGCGGAGACGGATCTGTCTCAGACGAAGAACTGTCAAAAGCAATTCAGGATGCACTGCCAACAACTTCGAAAACAGAAACCCTCACAGGTGCTGAGATAACTCTAGAGACACAAGATCAAATTGGTTCTGCACTCGATTTCTTCGGCATCTTGCTAAGTACCTTCAGTTTCATTGCCCTTGGCGTTGGATGCTTTGTTATCTACAACGTCTTTTCCATCAGCGCTGCACAACGCCAACGTGAGAACGCCTTGTTGCGTGCTATTGGTGCAAGCCGCAAGCAGATCACTCGTGCGATGTTGATTGAAGCAACCGTGGTTGGCCTTATTGGTTCTGTTGTTGGTCTTGTAGCCGGAATCGGTTTGTCTGCTGGCCTCAGTGCGCTCTTGCGCGCCGTGAATATTGATATTCCAAGTGGCGGACTTGTCTTGTCACAGAACACAGTGACTTCAACCATCATTATTGGCTTAATCGTCACAGTGCTTTCAGCCATCTTGCCTGCACGACGAGCTGGCAAAGTTCCGCCGCTAGCGGCCATGCGTGCAACTGCACTGGAGATTGCTGAACCAGGCCGTAAGCGTCTGTACACGGGCCTGATATCTATTGCACTTGGTCTTGCAATAATTGTCGCCGTTGTCATGGGAGCTAGTAACAACTACCTAGGAATCGGCATCTTGTTCGTATTCATTGGGACAATAGTTTTGGGGCCGATCATTGCTCGACCCGTAGCTATGTTCCTCGGAAGACCTGCTGCTCGCTTCCGCGGCGTTACCGGAGTAATGGCGCGCCAGAACTCTGCCCGCAACCCAAAGCGCACATCACGTACTGCATCTCCAGTACTAATCGGTGTAGCACTGGTTACCGCGGTCACTGCACTTGCAGCATCAATTAAAGGCCAGATTGATGATGTCTTTACTGCTCAATTTAAGGGTGACTACGCAATCAGTACTGATGCCAGAGGATTCGGTGGACTTAGTCCGTCGCTAGCAGTTGATCTGAACAAAATGCCGCAAGTAGAGAAAGCAACTGGCTTCGGATTTCTTACCGTCAAGATTGAAGACAATGGCCAATACCTCACCACAATTACACCAAAAACCATTGAGGGCCTATGGGACATCGGTCTCATTAATGCAACATATTCGGATCTGACGACTTCAGACATCTTTGTTTCAGAAAAGACCGCAAAGAAGAAGAACATTGCACTCGGGTCTGTTCTGCAAACAACCTTTGGTGATGGCTCAACACGTCCACTGAAGGTTGCTGGCTTTTTCGTAAATGATGAGATTGGTAACTACATCGCCAACAGTGCTCTTGTAGATGGTTCAGCAATCATCATGTTCGATATTGGTGTGTACATCAAAACAAAAGACAACGTAGATAAAGCAGAGGCTTTCACCGCACTAGAAAACGCCGTGAAGAAATACGGTCAAGGCGAACTGTTGACGAAGCAGGAATACATCAACAAGCAGTCAGGACAAGTGAACCAGCTGCTTGGGCTCATCTACGGCCTACTGATGTTGTCTGTCATCATCTCGATTGTTGGCATCATTATTACCCTGCTTCTCAGCGTGTTTGAACGCCAGCGTGAGCTTGCACTTCTCCGGGCAGTCGGAATGACTCGGTCTCAGGTACGCACCACGGTGCGCTGGGAAAGCGTCATCACGTCACTCCTTGGAGCCGTGCTCGGAATCATTCTTGGTATTGGCCTCGGATGGGTCATCGTCTTTGCACTGAAGGACCAAGGTCTTACTTCGTTCAAACTGCCTGTTGGCCCAACAATCGTCATCATGGTTATGTCGTTCATCGTGGGACTCTTTGCCGCTATCTACCCAGCATGGCGTGCGACCCGCGTCAACATTCTTGACGCACTGAACACGAACTAATCATGAGTTCTGCACCACTAGTCACTGAAGAGATGCTGGCGTTTCTCAGCGAGTACCATCTTGCATCACTCACAACTCTGCGCTCTGACGGTTCTCCACATGTAGTTCCTGTTGGGTTTTCTTATGATGCCGAATTGCATATTGTGCGCGTGATTACATTTCCATCATCTGTGAAATACAAGAATGCATTGCGCGGTGGACGAGCTGTTGTTTCACAAGTAGATGGTGGCAGGTGGCTTAGCCTTGAAGGTACAGTCAGCGGAACAACTGACCCCGTACGTGTTGCTGCTGCAGTAGCGGGCTATGCGGCTCGTTACCGAGATCCAAAAGAACGTGAAGACCGAGTAGCAATTGAAATTGCTGTTGACCGAATTTTAGGTCGCGCCTAAATCTACGAAGCTGGTCGACGGCGAAGAATATCGCTGATGAACTGTGCCCCAGCTGGGTGAGAATCCATGGTGCGTGCAATGGGGTCTGAATCATCTCGCACTGGGTACGGTTCGCAACCCACCTGGCACCCTGGGCACCAGTACAACAATCGTGCTGATTCGCCCATTTTTGTTAAGCGAATCACGTCTCCGCAACGAACACACTTTTGACCATTACGGCCATAGACAGCTAAACCACCCGGCACATCAGGAGTAGTTACTCGCACCGGTGAATACTGATTCGCACGCAATTGCGCAGCTGATGTCAACACAAGATCAAGACATGTTGATTGTGGAACCTCAGATACTTTTGCCCACGGGTGAACGCCACACGCCCACAACACTTCACATCGGTATACATTGCCAACTCCGCCCATTACGCGAGAGTCGAGCATTGCATCAGCAACTGTTGTGTTTGGTTTGTCGTAATGAAAAAGACGCGCAGCACATTCGTGTAAATCTGCTTCGAGGTTTGTTAAGTCCGGGCCACGCCGTCCGGCACGCGGATGACGTGTCTGATCAAACTCACGGTACGTCTCAACAGTGGGGACCCTGAAAGCAACAGCAACCCATTCTTCGGTTTCAATAATGACGCGCGCTAAATGTCGACGTGTGCGCCATTTCTGTCCGCGGTGATACAGGTTCCACTTACCGCGGAAACCCATCTTTGTATGCAGAACAATGCCGTCATCAAAAATGAGCTCAACATATTTTCCGTGACTAGTCACACTTTCAACGGCTGAACCTAATTGTGGAACTGGGCCATCAAGATGAGACGCCTCAAATCGGGAGATAGTTTTCCCCACTAATGCCGTACGCAGCGCTGCGGCTGCTCGATAGTTGGTGTCGCCCTCTGGCACACACCAAATCTAGTTCAGGGAAGTTGACCGACAGAGGCAAGCGCTAAACGAATCAGACGGTCGTGACCGCTTGTCATTTCGCGAATTACTTTGTCGCTCACAGCTTCCTTCGGAGTGAACCACGCAAGGTCGAGAGCTTGCTGGCTTGGCTGGCACTCTCCTGTCACGGGAACCACATACGCCAAGCTGACCGCATGATGCCGTGGATCATAAAACCCTGAGACAGATGGGTCTTGGAAGTACTCAATCACGGTGAATGGTGCTGGCTCTGGCGGAACGCGAGGCAAAGCCAATGGACCAAGGTCTTTCTCGAGGTGGCGCATCAGAGCATCACGGATGCGCTCATTCAACATCACGCGGCCAGACACGACCATGCGGCTGATGCTGCCGTCAGCGGCTTGGCGCAAGAGCATTCCGATATGGGTGACTTCACCATCAGGGTTAACCCGCACTGGCACCGCATCGACATAGATGATGGGAACTTGGTTACGAACCTGTGCGATGTCCTCAGGAGACAGCCATGCGTTCTGAGTATCAGTTTTCTGGTCGCTCACCCATGCGACATTACTATGCCAAATGCATCGTGGCTAGAGACTCAGCCAAGTTTCACCATTCGGTGGACACGTACTTCGTTTCCATAAATGCAAGGAGGCCATCGTGACCACCTTCTCGACCAAGGCCGGACTGTTTCACTCCGCCGAACGGCGCTGCAGGGTCTGACACCAAACCACGATTGAGCCCCACCATTCCTGTTTCCAAAGCGTTAGCAATTCGCATACCACGGCCATGATTCCGTGTGTAGATGTATGACACCAGCCCGTGATCAACAGCGTTATACAAAGGAATTGAATCTTCAATATTTGATACCTCGATGATTGGTGCAACGGGCCCAAAAACTTCTTGTTGCACGATGTAATGGTCCTGCTTAACGCCGGTTAAAACTGTTGCGGCATACCCATGCATTGGTGCTGATGTTGCGGTGCCGCCACAGATTGCTGTTGCGCCGTCAGCAATTGCACGCTCCACAAGTTCGACAACACGCTTTTGTTGAGCTGAACTAACAAGCGGCCCCAGAGTTGTCGTTGCATCCAGTCCGTTACCAAGTACCAACGCCGACATGCGCGCAGTGAACTTTGACGTGAATTCATCAAGCACTGACGACTGCACATAGAACCTATTTGCTGCGGTACACGCTGCTCCGCCGTTACGCATTTTTGCAATCATTGCGCCGTCAACAGCCGCGTCAATATCTGCATCATCACACACAATGAACGGACCATTGCCACCCAGTTCCATTGAACAGTTCACAATCTTCTCTGCGGCTTGCGCAAGCAATACAGAACCCACTCGCGTGCTACCTGTGAATGACAACTTGCGCACAAGACCAGACGACAACAACGCCTGTACAGCATCCCCTGGTGGGTCTGGAGTAAGCACTTGCACAACGCCATCTGGCAACCCCGCGCGTTTCAGAATGTCTGCAATTGCATAGGCCGTCATGGGCGTTTCATGCGCCGCCTTCAACAGCACAGTGCAGCCCGCTGCCAGTGCTGGCCCTATCTTGCGAGTTGCCATGGCAGCAGGGAAATTCCACGGGGTGATGCACAGGGCAACACCCACAGGTTCACGAGTAACGGCTAACCAATTGGTGCCGTTCGGCGCCTGACGTAGGTCTCCATCGATGCGTACAGCCTCTTCGCTGAACCAGCGAAAGAACTCAGCTGCGTACGCCACTTCTGCACGGGCATCAGACAGAACTTTGCCGTTCTCACGCACGATCAGGGTGGCCAGCTGCTCTTGCTCGGTAATCATGATCTCAAAGGCGCGACGCAGGATCTCAGCGCGTTGACGAGGAAATGTGGTGCGCCAGGTAACGAAGGCGTCATTGGCCTTCTGAGCAGCCTCTAGGCACTGCGCCACCGTGTGGTTCGGTACTTCTCCTTCGAGGTTTCCGGTTGCTGGGTTCACGATGCGAATAGTTGCCATATCTCTATTCTGCCTCAGAATGCCAAAAGGGCCCGGTGCTTTCGCACCGGGCCCTTTACGGTCGTTCGGGGGTGAACTAAATCAGCCTGCGTTGACTTTTGCTACTTGAGCAAGTGCCTTTGTAAGGATTGCACCGGTAAGCGGGGTGTAACCAGCTCCGGCACCATTCTTAGGAACACATTGGTTCAAGAAGTATGAGAAGAACGACTTAACAGAAGCATTCGTTGCCGAAACTGCTGTTGTTGACAAACCGTACGAAACCGCATTGATTGGGTACGCATCTGCAGCTTTTGCTGTGTAGTCCTGAGTGACAAGACCTGCTGCATCAACAGCAGCGGCATCAAGCCATACTGCTGAAGCAGTTGGTGATGGCAAAACATACTTGCCAGCTGGGTTGCTTACTGCAGCAGCTTTCACGCCACGCTCCTCGAGGAATGACAATTCTGCATATGTGATTGAACCATTGTTGTCACGAACATAGTTAGCAAGTCCTTCGTTACCACGGGCAGACTGGAATGAACCATCTGTCGGCAATGTGGTTGGAAAACCAGTTGAGAAAGTATCGCTAGTTGGCTTTGTCCAGATTGCAGGGAATGTCTTGTTCAAAAAGTTGACGAAGTTGTTCGTGGTACCTGATCCGTCGCTGCGATGCACAACGCGAATTGGTGTATCCGGGAACGTAATTGTCTCACCATCTTTTGCAGCTTCTGTTGCAAGTGTTCCAACAAGTGTCTTTCCAACCTTAACCGTGTACACGGTGTTTGCAGCATATGCAACTTTCTTTGAAAGCTTTGCAGCCGACTTTGCTGAGTAGATGCTCTTTGTCTCTCCACCAAGCACTGCTGCAGAAATGGTTACCTTTGCATTCTTGTACTTCTTTGCTGCAGCTGGTGTCATTGACACTGCGAACTCAACGTTTGAAGCTTTCTTTGCAACAGAAACTGTTACGCCATCTTTGGTTGCCTTCAGGTTCTTAGCAACAGTTGTTGCCTTGTTTGCAGCTGCAATAGCTGGGTCACTCCACTTTGTGATCTGGCCAGCAAAGATTTTTGCGACAAGTTCACCTGGGAGACGTACAGTTGCACCTGCAGGAGAAATTCCATCGAGACGGTAACCGATTGCGATTGCACCACCAACGAGAGGAACGTATACCAATCCAGCTGGGGCACCTGAAGTGTAAGCGGACTCAGACCCACCAAATTTGTAGGTTCCACTTGCAAAACCACTTCTACCAGAGCTAGATCCGACTGAAGCATAAGTGAACACGTCTGCTGCGGTATTGAACTGAGTGTTGCGGTTGTATTGAGCAGCACAGATATCCATCATGTTGGCAAGGAAGCTTGCTCCGCCGCCGCCGATTGACGCAGCATTGGCTTGGCCTACGCCAGCAACACTTGCGAGTGAGATTGCCGCAATTGCTATTGCAGCCTTCTGTCGTAATTTCATTTTTTCTCCTGTTTAGATAGGGCATTACTTATTCCCTCCCCAGAGCATAAGTAGGCCTCTTAACAGGCATGTATCGAATCACCAAACCCCGAGGGTACAGAAGATTAACAATGAGTTAACTGGTCAGCCGAAGCGGCCTTGCACGTAATCAGCAGTTCGCGTATCAGATGGGTTAGAGAAGATGTTTGTAGTGAGATCTGCTTCAACAAGTTTACCTGGGCCACCATCTGAAAGGAAGAAAGCACAATAATCACTAACGCGAGCGGCTTGTTGCATGTTGTGGGTAACAATGACGATGGTCATTGACGCAGACAACTGAACAATTGTTTCTTCCACTCGAAGTGTTGAGCCCGGGTCGAGGGCTGAGCATGGCTCATCCAACAACAAGACTTCAGGGTTAAGAGCCAACGCGCGCGCGATACACAAACGCTGTTGCTGGCCACCCGAAAGCGACCCACCGGCAGAACCAAGCCTGTCTTTGACTTCTTTCCAAAGCCCGGCCCGTGTGAGGCAATCTTCAATCAAGGCATCTTTGTTTGATGTCTTGACACGTGACAGCTTCAACCCAGCTACAACGTTCTCGCCAATGTTCATGGCAGGAAATGGGTTTGGCTTCTGAAACACCATTCCGATTCGGCGACGAATATCAATTGGGTTTACGCCAGGTGCATAAATATCGTTACCAGCGAAGAGAACTTCACCAGCCATTGCAGCTCTTGGGATGAACTCATGCATGCGATTGAGGAGACGAAGGAAAGTTGACTTACCGCAACCAGAAGGACCGATAAGACCTGTCACTGTGTTCTTTGGGAAATGTAACGAGATGTCTGCCAATGCATGATGCTTGTCGAACCACGCGTGCACATTTCGTGTTTCAAGTCCTGATTCTGACTTCACCATTTTGTCGACCTGCAAATCTTCAGTGTGTAGTTTACTTCGCTGCTCCGGAATCTCGACCTTAGCTGTGATGTGGGGGCGAGTTGTGTCGCTAACTTGGCTTTCAATCTGATTGTTATCCATCATATTACTTTCGCTTGATTCGGGAACTAAAGAGTCGGGTGAGAAGGAAGAAGAAAAAGACCAATCCGAGCAGCACCAGTGCGCCACCCCAAGCACGAGCAGTGGCATTTTGATCGCCCAACCCAAGACTTGAGAAAATGTAGATTGGCAAACTTGCAATTGGTTCGTTCAGGTTTGTACTTGTTGCAACGAAATATGAGGAAGTAAGAATCAGGGGGGCGGTCTCGCCCACAACTCGCGCTACACCAAGCACGGCGGCTGTAATCAAACCTGACGCCACTGTCGGTATCACGACGGTGAACACTGTGCGAGCCTGAGTCGCGCCGAGTGCTGCACTCGACGTGCGTAGATCAACCGACACCAATTTCAATACTTCCTCTGAAGTACGGGCAACTGTCGGAAGCATGAGAATGCTCAACGCGACGGCACCTGCCCAAGCACTGAAACCACCGAAGAATATTACGACGGTTGAATAGACAAACAGACCAGCCACAATCGATGGCACTCCACTCATTGCCTGAACTAGGAATCTGATGAGGCCCGCAAAGCGGCCTTTTACTTCAACGATGTAAACAGCAGCGATGATTCCAAACGGCACGGAGATGACGGTGGCAACGAGAACCATCAACATTGTTCCGACAATCGCATGTGCGATTCCGCCGTACTGCAAGTCATCACCTGATGGAGTGATTCTCATGTCATCAGTGAGATACGAGGAGTGAAAAGCTTCAGAACCCTTTTGAAATACTGTAAAGAAGATAGAGAACCACGGAATAGTCACGGCTACGAATGCAACGGCGATTACCGCGGATGCAAGGCGGTCGATAACTACGTTTGCACCACGTTTCAGGTTCAAAAGGCCAACAAATACAGGCATCAAAATGCCCACGACCAGGAAAAGTCCTAAATACCCACTCAAGCCTGTGACTTGAACTACTAATCCACCACAAACCAGCGCCAACGTTAACGAAACTAGATTCCGCAGCCCCGTGGCTTTTGAATTACGCCATGGCCTAATCGGAGTGGGTATCGATGTCTCAATCACAACACTCATACAATTTTCCTCGACTTATTGACGATCATCGTTGCTCCGAAGTTAACGAGCAACGTCACCAAGAACAGAACAAGCCCAGCTGCCATCAATGCTTTAAGTTCGTATTCAGTTGCTTCACCAAATTTTGTGGCAATCAAAGATGCGACATTGCCGCCGGCACTCGCAAGGATCTTGAAGTTGACTTCGAAAACTAGATTCAGTGTCAGGTACACAGCCACTGTCTCGCCTAAGGCGCGCCCAAGACCCAACATTGTTCCGCCAACAAGACCACTTCGTCCAAATGGAAGAACCACGGCACGCAAAGCGCCCCAACGAGTACTGCCTAAAGCCGATGCAGCATCGACGAGTTCACGAGGAGCTTGGCTGTAGACCTCACGCGCTACTGATGTGATGATAGGGACAATCATTAGCGCTAGAAGTAGGCCGGCAAGTAACGGCGAGCGACCAAAGATTCCTGATGGAACGTTAAAGATTGGAATCCAACCCAGATAGTGCTCGAGAGTTTTTGACCAACTCTCGACCAAAGGTAGAAGCACTGCGTAACCCCAAATACCAAATACAACGGACGGTAACGCAGCCACTAGATCAAGAATCGAAACAAGAATTGTCTTGAACCAATTGGGAATATAGAACTCGATCAACAGTGCAGTTGCAACAGCAAAAGGCACTGAAATTAGAACCGCGATGATGGCCGTGAGAACAGAGCCGAAAAGCATCGCGCCGATCCCAAGAATTGCAGTGCTGGTGTCTTCGGGATTACCAATATCCCACTTAGAACCAGTAATAAATGAGAAGCCGAAGTCCTTGAAAATTTCAAAGCCCCGATACAGCAAAAATCCGCCAATGGCTGCAAGAACCACCATTGATACAAAAGCTCCGGCCGTTACTGAAGACTGGAAGACCTTGTCTACTCGAGTGAGATTGTTTTCAATTGCACGTTTCTCAGGGGTCGCCGTTTGCACCCCGTAATGCTCGCAGGGCCCCGTGAACCCAAAACCACTACTTCATGAACACAAGGTGAACGAAGGGTCAGATTTTGGTGATTTATGGGCTAGTTCAGGCTGAGATTGGCCGTTGCCATGGCTTCGACGTCCCCCAGGTCATGGGTGACCAGAATCGTGGCACCGGCGAAGCTGCCAAGGACCTCTGGCAATAGCTCGCGCAGGGCGGCACGCGAGGCGCTGTCGACAGCCGAGAGCGGCTCATCAAGAAGCAACACTCGTGGTTCAAGAACGAGAGCACGAGCGAGTGCAACACGCTGGCGTTCACCACCACTGAGATCATACGGCAATCGTTTATCAAATGATGTCAATCCGACGCGCGTCAACATTTTTTGTGAGCGCTCTATTGCTTCGTCCTTATTCACTCCGCGAGCACGAAGACCGTATGCAACGTTCGACATCACATTCATGTGTGGAAAGAGTCGAAGGTCCTGGAACACCACTGCACATGTTCTGTTCTCTGGTGCAACCCATTGTTTTGAATCCGGTGTATCCCACATTGCGCCGTCTGATTCCACGTGTCCGCTTCGTAACGGAACCAGACCAGCAATGGTGTGAATGACAGTTGATTTACCAGAACCGTTCGGACCAGTAATCGCTAAGACTTCTCCGTCAGCAATAGTGAAATCAAATGAGCGCTCAAAGTCTCCTCTGCCCACGGAACCATTAAGAGAAATACTCATCAGCCCGCCATCCATCGATCACGCATCGCAGCTAATACGCCTACTGAAATGAAAATCAGAACCAACGACAACACCAATGACAAGCGGTAATCAACCGACACCAATTCGTACACAGCCATCGGAAGTGTTTGCGTGCGGCCAGGAAAACTGCCAGCAAATGTTATTGATGCGCCAAACTCGCCAAGAGATCGTGCCCATGCAAGAGCAAGACCCGCAATGATTGCTGGCCGTGCCGCCGGGATTCCAATTGTGAAGAACACACGACTCGGAGATGCTCCCATCGTGCGTGCTGCATCTTCTAGCCCCCTGTCGTTTTGACGAAATGCAGCTTCAACGGCCAGAACCAAGAACGGCATTGCAACAAATACTTGAGCCATAACAACTGCGGTTCGAGTGAACGGCAACGAGATATTGAACCAGTCATACAAATACTGTCCGGCAATCCCCTGACGTCCGAATGCAGTGAGCAAGGCAATACCGCCAACTACTGGTGGGAGAACCATAGGCGTAATACAAACAACTCGTAATGCTGAGAGGCCACGTGATTCTGAACGAGCCAGCAGCCACGCCAACGGCACGCCAAAAAGGCAAGAGATGAGGGCGGCAATGATTGATGTTTGCAGTGAGATCAATAGCGCTTCTCTGGTGGACTTCTGCGACAACATGTCACCCAAGTCAGACCATGGCACACGTACAAAAATTGACAACAGCGGAAGCGCAACAAAAAT
>Ga0208597_1000416_pt1 | contig 16673 bp, 21 predicted proteins | sample LakMenEpi05May12_FD_150673 | JGI IMG/M metagenome (GOLD analysis project Ga0208597, IMG submission 150673) | Freshwater microbial communities from Lake Mendota, WI - 05MAY2012 deep hole epilimnion (SPAdes) | ecosystem: Environmental > Aquatic > Freshwater > Lake > Epilimnion/Euphotic zone ...
TGCCATTTTTACAAATTCAAATTTCTTATTGTTCCAAGCCATTTTCTTAAACTTCTCAAATTGTGCTGTATGATACTGATAATTAGCATATTCTGTAGTAAGAAACTTTGCATCTTTAGAGCCTGCTTCAATATACTTGTTAGTAGCATCTAATGTAACAGGTACTAAGATAATTTCATAATCAGCAACAATGCCCATCTCTATAGCTTGTTCTATAGTAAATTCAAATATTTTCTGAAGACCTAATTCTAACTTTAAAGTTTTTTCAGTTTCTTTTGAAATAGAACCTGAAGCACCTAATAGTCTTCCTTTAAAATCTTTTAACAATAACATTTGTGCATCACTAAGAGTATGTACTTCATCACATATTATTACATCATACTTAGATAAGTCTTCTTTACTTAAACTTCTCTGATTAATAAGTGTAATATTTTTTGGATTCATTCTCCATTTTTCAAATTCTTTTTTCCAAGATTCTAAAATTGTATTATATGGTGCTGTAATAAGAAACTTTTTAGTTTTCATAGGTTTGATTGCATCACATATAATCTTACTTTTACCTACTCTTGGTGCTATACAAATAATTCCAGTAAAGGAATTGTCTAAGATTGCAAGTGTAGCATCACTTTGCAGCTTTTTTCTTTTTCCTGCCGTTAGAGATTCCATCTATGATTTTGTTTATTTGTAAGAGATAATATTCTAAGTTTAGATTCTGTTTTAATTCTTCTAAATTCATTGTAGTCAAATTATTACATGGTGTACACTTCCAACCTGCTTCAACTTCAGATTCTCTCTCTTTCACCTTTATTGGTGGCATAATTTTAATAAGAGAGCATCCTGTATTTGTAATAAGATATCTTGTAACTCTTTGTTGTGGTATATCTTCATCTTCATACCTTGCTACAAGTTTGTGATCTCTCTGTATTTTTACTTTTGAGTAAAATTTAGATAAACCATTCTCTAACTCTTGCATAAGATATTGTATTGGTGGTGTATTGGAAATGTAATATGCTGATATAGCTTCCTGAACTACTACACAAGATAAATTCTCATGCATTTCAAGTTCTGTTAAAGTTTTAAATGCAGCACCCTTTCTCTTTACCTTGTTATTAGTATAAACAGCTAAGTAATTAGATACATCTTTGATAACCATCTTAGAATAACTTGCACTTTCCAAAGTAAGCTGAGTAAGTTTTTGCCACCATTCAATGATAGCATTTACATTTTCCTTTTGTGATTTATGAACTCTAATAGTTACACCATCAGTATTTATCTGAAGTATCTGACTAATTTTCATAAGTTGTTCAGCAAGCATTGTAAGTAAAAGCTGTCCATTAATGGTAATGGCCATAGTATACTTGGGGTCATAGAATGGTGAGAATTTAGAATTACTCTTACCATATACTCCATTGAGTTCAAGCTTGATAGAAGTATTTGTAACACTACCTTTAGGATATATACCACGTTCTTCATATCTCTCACCATAAACATCACAAAACTCTATACCCAAATGTTCAGGATATAATTTGTTCTTGATACCTAAGTTAGGATAATAAGAAGATACATCAATATCATCAATAGTGTGTTCATCATCTACAAGATATACTCCTGGATCAATACAACCATGTACTCCACCTGTACCAAATACAAACTCAAATCCATCGTGTACAATATTGAGATTCTTTTGTACACCTTTAGTTTTATATACATTGTAATGACCTTCTATTTCTGTTAGTTCTTCAAATGGTAACTCACTAAAAACTTTGTAAGTATCAGTGATTACCTTTTTTTTCAAATAGGATAGTAATTTTTGAAATCCTACTGTTTCAAACTGTATATAAGGGAAGATAATGTCACCAATAGCTATAGATTTACGAGGACTTTTCTTCTGTAATTTTGCAGGACCAATTCTTTCTGCTAACTTAAATGCAAAACTTTGTTCACCTATTTTAGGTGAGTTCCAAGAAAGCATATCTACACCATAAGTATTAGATAAACTTTCTCTTAATGATAAAGCTTCTTGAGATCTGTCATACAATATTTGAGTAGCATCAATATCATTCCAACAATAGTCTACAAGAATAGACATTTGTGCAAGAGTAACAGGTTTAGTATAATCAAAAGGTAACTCTTGAATATTAGGCATATTGAATACAAACTCTAAATCTTTTAGAGAAGTTCTTCTTGCATCATTATCAAAATGATGTAGTAAAAATAAGTCTACATTAGGTTTTTGTGTAAACTTACGAGAAAATTTAGCATAGGTTTCATCTAATATCAGTCTATCTGAATGCTTCTTCAGTACTTTTATTAAATCTTTACCTTTTAAGTAAGTATGCTCTAATAACTTTTGTAGTATTTTACCATCATAGGCTATGCAGTTAAATCCAAATAACCTGATGTTAGTAGATAACCAATCCACTAACTTAACAGTTTCTACTTTTCTCTGAGATATTTCAAAAGATATTCTCTCTTTAGTCTTAGTGTTTTGTGCACATAAAAGAAAGAAATTTGAATATAACTCAATGTCATATACATAGTCTATCATATAGAGTAATAATTAATGGCTGACTAAATAAAAAAGAAAACCTATCAGCAAGCAAACTATAAATGTAAGTCTTCATTTGGATATTTCCATTTGAATATTACATTTAATAGTTTACTTGAGATAAGTTTTTTAGTTAAATTGTTTGTTCGTAAGAGATACCTGCTCCTTGTAATTCTTCTAAAATTGCATCAGTTACATATTCATCTCCGTTTCCACGAAGGTCAATATCTTCTTTAGCAATCTTAGAGAAGAAAGTTCTACGATATTGCACTTTACCTGCATCATCAAGAATAACTTCTCCTTCTAACTCAGAACCTTTTGGATATCTTGCTACTTGAGAGTTTGCAAAATCTTCCAAATCTTTCAGACCATTATCAATAGCTGTTTTCTGATTTGAATCAAGAATTGGAGCATTAGAAAGAATTTTGTAAATGCAGGAATTAGGTAATGCAATAAGCATTCTCTTCATTTCTGCTTCATTTTTTCCTTCAGGTACTTGAATCCAAGCTACACGAGTTTCATTACTCTTGTATTCTTTTTCTTCAGCACCAAATGCAGAATCATCAAAAAGTCCATCCTGAAGATCAGAATTAAATTTTTTTGCTGCATAATAAGATGTTTTGGTAATAATTTGTTTGACTTCCAATGTCAAGCTGCCTTCTTTTTGATATGCTGCTTTGTGAAGTCTTGAGAAAAGAACTTTTCCCTTTACTGATGATTCTCTGCTTGCGTTGCTCATAATTTTTTGATTGAATTGTTTAATAAATATGTTTAATAAATTGTTGACATACAAAAAGCCACTGTATTACTACAATGGCCAAAACTAAATACACACAGATGGAAATTGTGATTCTGTTAGGATTCAAACCTAAAACCTACTACTTAGAAAATAGTTGCTCTATTCAGTTGAGCTACAGAATCTAAAAAGAGAGGATTTCTCCTCTCAATGATAACAACATTCATTAACCTAAAACCCTGTGATTCTGATTGGACTTGAACCAATATCTCAACTACTAAAGTGCACTGTATTTGATACTCTACCATTAAGCTACAGAATCAAAAACACCCTTACTTTCATAAGGGTATCCAAATTGACATTTTACCAAACCTTTAAACGCTGCAAGTTTAAAATTTGTTTTTGTAAGAACTTTTTCTGTAATATTGTAAATATAGTGCTTTATTGAATATTCACAAAGAAATGCAAAATAATAATAGCAAAAATAAGGGGGGGTGTTTAGTTAAGGATTACAGAAAAAATAACAAGGGATTTCTCCCTTGCTATGTTAAAATGGTATTGGGTCTACTATTGGTTCTTTTGACCAAATCACCTTATTATACCAATAAGAATCTTTAATGTGTTCATCATCAGATTCAATTTTATAATAAGTTTGATTCAGTTCTGTATTTACTCCAAATAATGAAACATTGATTATAGATGCTTCACATTCAAAGAACAAGAAACTAAACATTCTTGTTACATTTTCTGATAATACATAATATGTGTTCATTATTCTTCAAGTTTAATTCCAAATAAATTTCTTTTACCCAAGTAAGGCATTGGCATCACCATATCAGGATTATTTTCCCAACTTGTAATTACCTTTATACCTTTGTTGATGCAGGCTTGTAAAAATAAAAAGTTGTTATGCTTTTTAATAGCCTTGTTTCTGAGTGAACGAAGTTTACCCCTTGAAGTATAACTCCATTGTTTTCCAGCTAATGTAGTTAATTCTTTAGCAAGAGTATCCGGTACTCTTACAATGTTGTTTTCTTTACTCTTAACATTTTTCATAATATATGGATTTAAAGTGAATAAATAGCATTTTCTACAAACTCTTCAACAGATTCCTGAGTATGTAATTTAGAAAATCTCCATTCAGCAAATGAAAGTTCTCTTCTAATGTTTAAAACAGGAATAAAAAAAGTAGGATTAGTAATTTCCACCAATAGGTAAGAAACTACTAATCCATTATTATCCAACACTTCCCTTATAGTGTATTCTTCACCTTTCTTGGGAAATGTCAGATTAAGTCCTTTAGATTCTTCCAATAATGTTTGTAAGACTTTACTGAAATCATCATTTATACACAGTACTTTCATTGTAGTTCAATAGGTATTTTAGGACAAAAATGATGTTGCCATCCTTCACTTCCATCATATTCCCAACGGGAAAACCAAGTTCCATCATTTAACCACACTCTACCAAATAATTCTTGAGTACCATAACCTGCATCATACTCAACATCAATTGTATTTAAAAACTCTTGCTTTTCCTGTTCAGTATAACCAATTTTAAGTTTGGCTGCTATTTGCAAATCTTCATTCGAGATAGATATTGCTGCACATTTTACACCTAAGCCAAATGCTCTTTCAATTTCTTTTCTTGCATTCATTTCTTTGAATTTAAATTAAAAAATAAAAAGTGTTAGGATTGCTCCTAACACTATATTTTACACTGCCTGTTCAAGTTGTTCTTTCTCTGTATTCCAATTATGAAAATTCATTACATCATACTCTGCATCTTCATATCCCTTAGCTTGTCTAAGGAAATTGTTATACAAAGATAATTTAGAACTATCAATTGTCAAAGGAATCATAGAAACATTTTCCAATACACCTTTCCACATTTGATGTAATGTAGGTGTAATATTGGATTCTCTTTCCAATTTGTACTTATTTCCCCTTACATTACGTAAGTAAGTAAGTTGTAGCATTGACAGTACACCTTCGTGTCTGTCATTGAACTCAATATCTCTTGCATTTACTCTTTCCCAATATTCTTTCTCAATAACACCAAAATAATGGATGTCATCAAGTAAAGAAAGTTTGTATTCAGCCTTATGCCATTTTGTGAGAGAGATTGTAGGTACATAATTATACCTTTTATCAACTCTTCTGTTAATAGCATCAGTTTCCCAAAATACAAATAGCTTTGGTACTATAATAGGTACATATTCTTCAATATTAAAGTATGACCTGTTAAAACTTTCAGCAAATTTCTTAATAGCTGCATAATGTTCTTGTAAAAACATTGTATGTTGTTGTTCTCCTGATTGAAAAGCATAAAGATATGCTGAAATGAAATCTGCAGTACTGTTACCTTCTTCAGATAAAACTTCAGCAAGGTCTAAGAATCTTAACCTTGATTCTACTACTGACATTGCTGTTAGAAAATCTAATACTGCTAAGTTGATTTTATAGCTTTTACGAGTTTTCATAATGTGTGTGTTTAAAGTTTAAAGTAAATATCCGACATAAAGGGGGGTGTTTAGTTAAGGAACTCTTAAAAATATAACTATTTAAAAAAGAAAGGAACTTAATTTTCAGAATAAATGTTGAAATAACTTTCTTTAGTTCACTAAAGAAACCTGAAAATTTCAGAGGTTTATGAGGTATTTTGAAAGAGGGGAGTGTGAGGGGAGAAAACTTTTTAACCTTTTTAGAGAAAAATAATAGTAATACTATCATTAATGTAATGTGTTCTGTTTCAGTGACTAAAGAAAAAAATAACTCAATCCATAATAGGATTGAGTTATTTTAGTTAGTAATCAAACATATCATCTTCAATATCTTGGATGGCACAATCCAAGAAACGATTTTCAATGTTGCCTAAACCTGTTTCTTTAGGAACAGGTTTATTTGCTTGTAGTTTTTCATAATAAGAAATTACAGCCATAACTGAATTTCCTTGTCTTACACAACCATCATAAAGATTTGTAAATCTTCTGATAGTTTCTGCTAATGCTTCTTGCTTATTCATTTGAGTTTAATTTAAAACATCATAGTGAAATGTAGTCTTTTCAGGACTATCACCTATTATGTGTTTGTTAGTAAATTTGATAAATTGTTTCCAACTCATAATATGTCCATTCTTTGTAAATGGTACAAGAATATGAATAAGGTTAAAATCATCTTTGGTTATCTTGTAACCTTTTTTCTGTAATTCCTTTTTATACTTTGCCTGATACAACTCTAAATTAAGTTGTACAATTTCAGGATTAGTATTGTAATAATGAGAATAGCATTTTACTTCATCATTACTCTCAATGAGTTCTGATAAGCTAAATGCTGCTATTGGTTGTTGTGCAGATATAGAATCTGCAAAAATACATAATAGAATAATATATCCTACTATAAGAATTGTGGCTGCTATAGTTTTCATTGTGTTTAGTTTTTAAATGATGAATAAATAAAAAAATCTCTACTCTTGTGAGTAGAGATTGTATGTTTAGAGAGATTGAATTTCTTCAATTCTCTTGGTGAGAGTCAATTTCAGGTTGTTTTCCTGATACATAACTCTTACAAACTTTGCTGTAGTTTCAATAATTTCTACTACTACATTAGCATAGAATTTGCCATTATTTGAAAAACTTGTTGTGTAAAGCATACTTGTAGGTTTTAGTATGATGAAAAATGAATATTTGTGAAACTGCTGAGAATCGAACTCAGTATTCTATGATGACACATAGCCCCTGCGACTTATTGCATTCTTTAATCTTATTTTCATAAGATTCCTTTTTCAGGAAGTAAGTGCTGTATATAGTTATAACTCCCGTAGGATTATAACTCACTTAAATCAGTCAATGCCTTTGTGGAAGTAGTCTAATCTCCCCTTGCAGTGCTCTACCAATGAGCTACAGTTTCTTTTGTTGTAATTAAAAAAACATTAACAGAGCATACATTATTTCCTTTGGATTTTATAGGATGCATTTTCCCTGTAGCAGTAGGACTAACCCCTTTCGTTATATGTTTGTGCACAACATATAAGTACTTTTAGCTTACTACGATATTCCTTACGGTTTATCTTAATCCAACATAGTATGTTGTTAATGTTAACACAAAGATGTTTATTTTACGGCTTATATTATCCGAATTACTAAACATTTAGGGATTATTGTTAACACAAATTAATTTGTGTTTATTCTTGAAGGTGTACCTATTACAAATAGTGTAATAAGTACTCCACTAATGAGTATAAATGTTAATGTTTCCATACTTGCAGCGTTTTTTAAACTTGTACTAAAAAAACTATTTCACATCTCACTTGCAATGACTATGCAATTGTATAGGGTACAGAGCCTATATGAGAATGTGAAATAGTGTAATACTTTAGCTTTAGAATATGTCTAAAGTTTCTAATGGAGAAGTTCTGTCTACGTTGACCAGGCATCCTTCTTCAAGGATATCTTCAAACATAAACGCCATCTCAAGAGATGGATCTAAGTCCTGCTGGACTTTGTAAAATGCTTTGCCTGCAAGCAAAGAGTATTTGCCTGTGTTGGAATTTAATACTCTTTTGAAAGAAGTAACGCCAATTGCTTCTTTGAACTCGGAAACTGAAATGAAATTCATAATCTTGTGGTTTTTGAAATGTGAAAATTACTATCCTAAATTAAGGGGGGTGTTTAGCTATGGAAGTGTTTAATGTGTATGTATATATAATGGTGTAGTTTTTCAGTTTCACGTGAATGTGTTTAGAAGTTTCAAATGAATATGTATAATTTTTCAGTTCCAAGTGAATGTGTTTAAAAGTAAGTATACATATATGTATATATGTACACGTTTCAAGTTTCAAGTGTATGCGTGAATGTGTAAAAAAATAAGTGAACTCGTTAGAGTTCACTTATTTTTGTGTAAGTAGGGGAGTGTCCAGTTAAGGACTGAGAAAAGTATAAGGTGCTACGAGAACACCTTATACTTGAAACTTACAATAGATCAATTACATTCCATACTTTTTGCTCATCTATGAGCAAAGAATATTGGTAACTAATCAATACCATTATCCTATCATACTCTTCTTCAGACTCTTGCTGAACAAGTTCAGCATTTAATCTGTGAATAGTTTCACGGACTTGTTCATTATGCAAATGTTTGTCCATTATTTCAGGACTAACCAATTGCATTCCCAGTTTTTCAATTTGTTCTTCAATTGCTTGTAATTGAAGATTGAGGGATCTGATTTCCCAATTAACCAACTCATTGTGGTTATGAATCTCTGACTTTGTCATAGAGATATATATTTAAAAGATTAAATAATAATTTGAAAATACCCACACCTATCAATGACAATGATAGTTAACAGGGAACAGAGCCTGAATGTGGGTAATTTAGTTCTTAGAATACGTCACCCGTATCTTCGAACTTGCTTGTGCAATTTATCAAGCAACCATCAATGATTTCTTCATCGTCACCGATGATGAAGACCATATCTTTGGTTGTGTCCAAATCCTGTTGGACTTTGACAAACTTGCCATTGTCCAATAAGAGTGAGTATTTACCCGTAGTTGGGTTTAATACTCTTTTGAAAGAGTTCACACCTGTGAACTGCTTGAACTCTGCAATGCTAATAAACTGTGCCATCTGTGGTGGAAGTTTAATTGGTGACAACATTATCACCAAACATAAAGGGGAGTGTCCTGCTAAGGACATTTAATTTTGTGGCTCAATTTAGACCACTATCCCGAAGGGTAGGGGTATTGAATTGAACCAAAAATTAAGGGGGGTGTTTTTTAAGGGGAATCACACACTTATTATTCAGACCAATTTTTAAATTTTATAAAATTTTTTCACACATCAATGAAACACACCTATTTTTAAATTTTATAAAAAATTTTTTAGAACCCTTTAATTACAAGTGAAAAAGAATTACATTTGTATCTAAAGAATATTAAAGAAAAAACTGAAAGATATGAAAGCACTAAGTAAGAAGTTAGTATTACCTAACAAGGATTATTACATTGTACATTTGTCTATTATTAATGCCCTGATTCCCAGTAATAAATTAACACCAAAGGAGATTGAAGTACTTGCTTCTTTTATGATGTTGCAAGGTGATATTGCTGAAGATAGGTTTGGTTCTACTGCTAAAAAGAAGATAAGGTCTGAACTTAATTTATCTGATGCAGGATTATCTAATTACATTAAGAGTTTAAAGGCTAAAGGATTTGTCACTAACTCTAATACTATTTTGCAGATGCTTATTCCTAATGATGTAAGTCAGGATTATTATTTACAGGTTATAAATAAGGATTATGGCACTACAGAGAAATCAGCTGATTAGTCAGTATTATGAAAAGGTAAAACAATTATACCCTAATTTGACTGAAGATGATTTTCATTCTACTGTCCTTGATTCTTTTAAGTATTTTAGACAAAAGATGATTGGTGAAGATTTACCTAATATAAGGTTAAAGGGTTTTGGCAGTTTTCAAATATTTCCTACACCTATACTTGCTAAGTTAAAGGAAGTAAAGTGTGATGTTGATTTTAGAGCAGCTCAAAATTACAATATTAGGGAAGATGATATGTATGTAAAGCAATTGAATATATTAACTAATTATGTAAGCAAATATGAAGAATCATTTAAAAAAGTTGCTGAAAGGAGAAATACCATTAAGTGATGTTTACTATTATTTTCAAGGGCATCTAAGAGAAAAGCTCTATTATTCTAAATTTAAGTTTCTAATAAGGAAACATATTCAGGAACAGTTTGAATATAGGATGAAAGTAATGGATAAAGATTGTTATCTTGCAGGACAATGTAAGATTTGTCAGTGCTCTATACCTGCACTTACTCTCTGTAACAAGGAATGTCATGGTAAATGTTATCCTGTAATGATGTCTGCTTCAAATTGGAAAAACTTTAAAAAAACTATTAGAGATGTGGAATAAAACAGTTCATGATTTTGGTAATGCTAAACCTAAAACTACTATTGAAGCTACTTTTAAATACTCAGGTGCATTAACTATTAGTGAAATAGCTGTAGCTTGTGGTTGTACTACTTCAAAGTATAATAAAGGATCTAATGAGGTTATTTTAAAATATACCACTACAGATATTCCTAAGCATTTAGAAAAACTTGGTCAAAAAACAATGGAAGTTGCAAAGACTGCTACTGTAACTTTTAATGATAATTCAAAACAGGTGTTGTTTATTAAAGGTGTAATTAAAAAATAAAATTATGAGATTAGAATATGGTAGTAAAGGAGAGTTTGTATTACAGTTACAGGTAGCTCTTAGAGAAACAGGACTTTACAAGTTTCCTATTAATAGTTTGTTTGATTCTTCTACACTTATTGCGGTAAAAGAATTTCAAAAAGCTGCTAATTTATCACAAGATGGTGTAGTAGGACCTATGACATGGGAAGCACTTAATAATAAGACTTCTGTATTGGGTAATAAGTTGATGTATTTGATGATACATTGTACTGCTTCAAGAGAAGGACAAGAATGGACTAAAGGTGCTATTGAAGAAACACATATGGGGCCTGCTGATATTATAGGTGGTGTAAGATATAAGGGTAAAACTTACCCTAATAGGAATGCACTTCCACAAGAGTTTATTAATAATAAGCCTATTAGAACCATGGTAGGTAGAGGTTGGTCTAAATGTGGATATTATAAGATGGTGCATCTTGATGGCTCTACTACTGTTATTAATCCTGTTAATGAGAATGCTGTAGTAGAAGGATTTGAAGTAACTTTTGGTGCACTTGGGTTTAATAATAATTGTAGGCATATTGTGTATGTTGGTGGAGCTGAAAAAGTTAATTGGCAAATACCAAAAGATACACGTACTCCTGAACAGACTAATACTCTCATTAAAGAAGTATTTGATACTATAAAATTACATCCTAAAATCAAAATCTTAGGGCATCATCAAGTAGCAAATAAGGCTTGTCCAAGTTTTGATGTACCATCATGGTTAAGAGATATTGATGTTCCTGAAGAAAATATTTTTTAACATGGTAGAGATATTTGAAGTACATAATTCGTTTGTTAAACCTGTTAAAGAACTTTTACTTATATCTCCTTTTAAGGAAATATGGGATAGAGATACTACTAAGCATAAGGATAATGCAATAAGAGAATTTTCTTATGTTTATTTTGTGGTGTCACCTAAGAAGAATAATCCTTATTCAGGTTATAAGGAAGATGAAAGAGAAAGTAAGGTGATAAAAGGTTTATGGAAAGATGAAAGTTGGGAACCTGATACACTCATATTTAATGCTATTGAAACTTACAATCAATGGTTATCTGATGCTTCACCATCTATGAGGTATTTTAAGGCTGTTAAAGCAGGTATAGAAGAAACTATTAATTTCTTTCAGAGTGTTGATTTTAGTGAAAGAAATGATAAAGGATTACCTGTGTATAAGATTGGAGAAGTTATTGCTGCATTAAAATCTGCTAATGAAGTACTTAGATCTATGTCAGATTTACAGGAAAGAGTTGAGCAGGAAATTTATGAATCCTCTAAAACCAAAGCTGGTAAAGAGATAAACCAATTTGAAAGATGAAAAACAATTTTATTGATGCATTTGATGATTCTACATCAAACAAAGTTTCACAGTCTTCTTCACAGAAGCATCATGAGTCATGTTCTAAGTTTATATCTATGCTTTTTAAAGCAAAAGAAGATGCTCACATTAGTCATATAGAGCAAAGAGTAAAATCTTCAGCTTCACATGAAGCACTTGGAATGTTTTATGATGCTTTAGATGGTTTACTTGATACATTTGCTGAAACAGTAATGGCAGTACATGGTCAACTTACTCTGTCATTTCAGGCATCAGGTATATCTAATCTTGTATCTTACTTTGAAGGTTTGTATAAACAGGTAGAATCTGCTAAATCTATGTTTAAGGAAACTTGGATTCTAAATCAGGTTGATGAAATGAGTCAACTTATAGCTCACACTCTTTATAGATTGAAATATGTAACAGCAGCTCCTGCACAATAAACTGTATGAAAGTAGAATCAGTAAGAAATCCTAATGGACACTGGGTTAATACAGAAGTATTTAGGGAAGAAGCAAGGCATTTTGAGAAATATGGTTATTATTGTCCTGACCCTTGGGGTTCACCATCATGGCAGATATATTGGGAAGAACAACTTAGAAGGACAGTTGAAGGATATGATGTAGGAGGAGTTAAGATAACAGGTGATCATTACTTTTATCTTAACTTCTGTCCTATTATGAGGGTAGAGAAAAATGCAGCAGGTAGGAAAGCTAAGAAATTAGATGGTTTTCCTGACTTTTGGGATGGTGATTATAATTATTATTGGGCAAGTGAGATAGCTTATAATGGTATTACACTACAGGATTATAAAGATCTTAATCTTCAAATTACTATTGAAGAAGAATTTCTTGATGGTGGTAGACATGTTATTGTAGGTAAATCAAGAAGAAAAGGTTACTCTTATAAGAATGGTTCTAAAGTAGTTAATAAGTATAATAATACAAGAGATTCATTGTCTATTATTGGTGCATTTGAAAAGAAATATTTATACCCTGAAGGAACAATGGGTATGGCAAGTGACTATATTAACTTTTTAAATCAACATACCGGGTGGAGAAAGAATAGAGATTTTATTGATAAACAAGATCATAGAAAGGCATCATTTAAAGAAGTAGTTAATGGTGTATCCATTGAGAAAGGTTATGGTTCTCAGGTAATGGCAGTTACTTTTGCAGATAATCCTGATGCTGCTCGTGGTAAAGATGCTGTTTATGTACTGTTAGAAGAAGCAGGTAAGTTTCCTAATCTTAAAAGTTCATATATGGCTACTGAACCTACACTAAAAGCAGGTAAGTTTATAACAGGACAGATTATTATATTTGGTACAGGTGGTGATATGGAAGGTGGTACTATTGATTTTGCTGAAATGTTTTATGACCCTGCTACTTATAACTTATTACCATTTACTAATGTATGGGATGACAATGCAGAGAATACAAAGTGTGGATTCTTTCATCCTATATTTTGGAATATGGATGGTTTTTATGATAAACAAGGTAATTCTCAGGTAGAAGAAGCTACTGAATATGAGTTGGTAGAAAGAGCAAAGATATTAAAGAACTCTTCTAATGGTACTGGTGTTATTCAAAAGAGAGTACAGGAATATCCATTAAAACCAAGTGAAGCTTTTCTTACAGTATCAACTAATGACTTCCCTATTACTGAACTTCGTAATAGATTAAACATTGTAGAAAGAGAAAAGTTACATGATAAGAAAGGACAGGCAGTAAGTCTTATAAGAGGAGAAGATACTAAGGTAAGAGCTATACCTGATTTAAAGAATGAGTTAGAACCTGTTTGGCATTATAAACCAAAAACACTTAATCTTAGTGGTGCACCAACAATATTTGAATACCCTATACCTAATGCACCTAAAGGTTTATATAAGATTGGATATGACCCTTATCAACAGGATCAAAGTAGTGGTTCATCATTAGGTGCTGTATATGTTTATAAAGGTCACTCTACATTTTCTTACAGTAGAGATATGATAGTGGCTAATTATGTAGGAAGAATGAATACTGCTGATGATACACATAGAGTTGTAGAGATGTTAGCAGAACTTTATAGTGCAGAAATAATGCATGAGAATATGGTAAGAGATGTTAAATCTTACTTTGAAAAGAAAAGAAAATTACATTTATTAGCTGCACAACCTGATGCTGTAATATCTAAAAATATTAGAAATTCTAAGGTAGCAAGGGTGTTTGGCATTCACATGAATGATCAATTAAAAGATGCAGGAGCAAAATATATAAAACAATGGTTATTAAGAGAGAGAGATGTAGATGAATTTGGAAATAAAATATTAAATTTGGACACAATTTCAGATCCCGGACTTTTGGAAGAATTAATACTGTTTAATAGGAAAGGAAACTTTGATAGGGTAATGGCATTTATGATGATCATGTTTCAATTAGAAGAAGAAGGAGAAAAGAAGTGGGATGAAGATACAGGTAAAAATAAAGCTGCAACATCATTACTAAACTCATTTAAAAATTGGTATAAAAAATCATGAGTAATACAGGCAATTATAATGTAGCTATGCCAAAACATAGACTTACAAGAGCAAAAAAAGATGAAGATGACAAACAATGGTATAAACAGAATTTAGATTTTTTAGATAAAAGATCTTTTGCACAGATAGGATTTAATGGTTCAGGATTTGATACATTTGATGCTAACAGTGTATCAGATTATAAAAGAATGAAAGTTAATTACGATCTCTTTAATAATATTATTAATATTAAGGATTTTGAATATGTAATTAAACCATTTGGTGCACAGGCAGGTGAGTTACCTGCTAACTTTGTTAATAGGGATATTATATCACCTAAGATAAAGGTGCTTTTAGGTATGGAAATGAAAAGACCTTTTTCTTGGAAAGTGTTAGCAGTTAATGAAGAAGCTACTACAAGAAGAGAGGAAACTGAATTTGGTATGCTTAGGGATTATGTAATTTCAGAAATAATGAAACCTATTAGAACTGAGATAGAGCAGAAGAAACAAGCAGAAGCTCAAGGTAAAGAACTTACTCCTGAACAACAACAGCAAATACAGCAACAAATAGAACAGGAGTTAGAAGCTAAAACTCCTGAAGAAGTTAGGAAGTATATGCAAAGAGAACATCAGGATCCTGCTGAAGCACTTGCACATCAACTACTTGAGTATTTAGTACAAAAAGAAAATATAGCTACTAAGTTTAACTTAGGTTTTAAGCATCTTAATATATCTGCTAAAGAAATTTTTTGGGTAGGTATAATGAATGATGAACCTGTAATGACAGTAGTTAATCCACTATATTTTGATTATGATAAATCACCTGATATTGAATACATTGAAGATGGTGAATGGGCAGTATGTGTATATAGAATGTCACCATCACAAGTAATATCTTATTTTGGTGATGAGCTTTCAGAAGATGATATAGATAAGGTTTACTCTTACTATACTCAGAATGTTAATCATGTTATTGATGCTAACTTTTCTTTTAACATCAATAAAGAAGATGATGGTTGGACAGTAAGGGTAGTGCATGCTACTTGGAAGGCTTTAAGAAAGATAGGGTTTTTGGTATATACTGATGAGAATGGTGAAATACAAGAGTCTATTGTAGATGAAGGTTACACTATTAATAAAACTCAAGGAGATATTTCAGTAACTTGGGAATGGATTCCTGAAGTTTATGAAGGATATAAAATTGGTCAAAGTATTTATGTTTCCCTTAGACCTGTACCAGGTCAGTTTAAAGATATATCTAATCTTTACTATTGTAAGTTGCCTTATATTGGTGGAGTAATGGATTGTACTAACTCATTACCTACTTCTGTTATTGATAGGATTAAAGCATATCAGTACTATTATAATATTATTATGTATAGGATAGAACTGTTAATGGCATCAGATAAAGGTAAGATAATGCTAATGAATATTGGTATGATTCCTGAAAGTGCAGGTATTGATACTGAGAAATGGTTATACTTTATGGAATCTTCTAAAATAGGATTTATGAATCCTAATGAAGAAGGTAATAAAGGTGATGGAAGTATAACTAATGCTGTTAAAGAAATAGATATGTCTTTAGCTTCTGATATTCAAAAATATATTAACTTAGCTGAATATATTGAAAGGAGAGCTGGGGTGTCTATTGGTCTACCCCCTGAAGCTGAAGGACAAATTGGACCTAATGCTGCTGTAACAAATACTAAGCAAACAATGGTTCAGAGTTCTCATATTTTAGAACCTATATTTGAGTTGCACAATGTTGTTAAAAGAAATGTACTTCAAAGATTAGTAGAATGTGCTAAAGTAGCCTATACTGAAAAACCTAATCAGAAACTTTACTATATCTTAGATGACTTTTCAAGACAACTTCTTACTATTGATGCAGAATTGTTAGATAATTCAAGTTATGGTATTTTTATATCTAACTCATCTAAAGCACATGAAGTAAAAGAACTTGTATCTCAACTTGCTCATGCAGCTATGCAGTCACAGAAAATAGACTTAAGTGATGTTGTTAAAGTTATTAGAGCTGAAGGTGTTCAAGAAGCTGAAGAAATGCTTGAAACTTCTGAAGCTAAGAAAAGAGAAGAGATGGAAAAATCACAAATGCAACAGTTAGAGAAACAACAGGAAATGCAACAACAGACATTAGCACATGAAAAAGAAGTAATGGCATACAATAGAGAAACTGAAATGATGAAGGAAAAAGAGAAGACAAATAGAGAGGTTCAAAAACAAACTATTATGTCTTTAGGTTTTGCAATGGATAAAGATGCTGACAATGATGGAGAGATAGATGTAATAGAAGTTGCAAGAG
>Ga0208597_1000419_pt1 | contig 16594 bp, 11 predicted proteins | sample LakMenEpi05May12_FD_150673 | JGI IMG/M metagenome (GOLD analysis project Ga0208597, IMG submission 150673) | Freshwater microbial communities from Lake Mendota, WI - 05MAY2012 deep hole epilimnion (SPAdes) | ecosystem: Environmental > Aquatic > Freshwater > Lake > Epilimnion/Euphotic zone ...
TGTCGAAGCATCGCGATAAACGAAATTCAATCCACCATAGCTCATCGCCCGGCCACGAGAAGTGATTGTTGCGGATACTTGGAAGCGATCATTCACTCCACGCGTTGGTTGCTTCACAGCATAATCAACGTGAATCAAGTCCGTAGCTTTCAAGCCCATTACACCTTGGTTGTTGTCGGTCTGTTGACCAGAACTAACGTTCGGAGGAGTGGTCCAGTCCACATCAAAGCCTACAGCCTTACCGGCAAATCCTGGTCGAGCCTTGATTGGCAGTGTAACATTCCCAGCTGAATCGACTCCAGTGAGGTTGTTTTGCCAGTCGAAAAAAGGCGTTCCTTTGTTATCGTTAAAGCTTGCAGCTGGATCAAGGTAGGGTCCACAAACAAGAGATTGTCCTGGACGCAAGGTAATTGCACCCGTCGTGGAACTGCTCGTGGGGCTCGACCAATTGGCAATATCAAGAGCAAAAGATTTTTCACCTTTGCCGTTCGCACCGTCATAAACAAACATCTCGTTGATCGAGCAAAGACCATTGCTCTGCGGTTTGCCATTCACATGAAAATTGAATGCCACAGGAATGTTGCGAAGCACGATTTGCATTTTATCAAATTGCACAGTGACATTGTAAGGATTGTGCAAGGTGATCAGGGGCGCATATACAAGGTGTCCCATATACTTCATCTCCGGGCTCACAGCAGCTAAGGTTCCGACCCAGTTGGAATGCGAATCACGAGTTACATAACTGAACAACACCTCGACTTTCGCAATGACAGGCGCTGGATAGAAATTCCGTGGCGGAGTCAGTGTCGTAGTCGTGATCGATTCGGTAGCCGCGCGATAGTATGTGGGCTGGCCATCTGGGGTGGTGATGTCTTTATAGATATTGTAGTAGCTGCGAAGTGCCGACCAGTTCGGATCAGAAACACCGGTGATTCCGTGTGTCGATTGATAGAGCTTCTTGCCATTGTATTCCGTAGGCAATGCTGCGGCCTCAAACATCGCAGTAAGGTCTTGCTTTAGTCCACCATTGCGCACATCCGTCAATAAACCCATGGAATAAGGGGTGATGTGTTTGCGGAATTTTCCAACCTCTTTTGATGAATCATACAGGTCAAATTGATTGATGTTCACGAAGCGCTCTTCAAAGCCTACGGCTTTTCCGTAAGCCATGCTATTCGTGTCATTCGGCAAGAAATCCAGACGACTACCGTCACGAGCCTTGATCACATCGACAACCGGCCGCTGCCCCACGAGCAAGGCACGTTTTTTGGCAAGTGTTTCATTTTGCTCGGGGTCACGATAGGAGTTGATGCGAGCTTTCACAGCCTCGTCTGCTACATGATAAGCAAAGTTGCCTTGCTTCTTGCCTGCGCTTGAGATCGATACCAATCCTGCCGTGATTCGATCTTCTTCAGGGATATTGCTATCGCTAAAAGTGTTTTTGCCCGCTAGCTCAATAGGATTTTCGAAAGTCCCAGTCGTTGTGTAATTCAACAAGCTCGTCTGCTCACGATTCGTGTCTGAAACCAACCATTTTTGAAACAGCTCAGCTTTGACAACGCCTGCACCAGTAGCACCAGGAGCTCTGTCCGATGATGACCAAACTCCCGTGAGGTTGTATTTAGATGGATTCTCGCTGATAATTTCAGAGGTAGCAGTGATCGCTTTATCGGGGCCGATGCTTTTTTGCAAATCACCGAGCGCGATCATCAGAGCAAGCTTGGCATTACTGCGAGCGATCGACATCGCGTTGCCTTGAGTTGAGGAACGCAGCGTTACTGATGAAAGAGAGAGAACGCCAACTGCGACCATCGTCAACAACACCAGAAGACTGATGGTAATAATGAGTGTGAATCCTTTTTTTCTCTTCGCGATCCGCATCTGAGAAATTTTTGAGGGTAGTAGTTTCATAACGTGGGTTTGTTTCGTCGCAGGAACAAAAGAAAATTAACACAGAGTCATCAGATGTAAATACAAAAGATTGCAAAAATCAGATTTTTGAAAAATGCATTGTATTTACGCTTCATTTTCTTTCCCATTTCTCTGCAACAGCAGCAATTGTCGCGCCAAGTGTCGGGCTAGAGCATAAATCCGCAAAGCAATCAACATCAAGAATTTTTTTCATACCGCATTCGGGTAGGTGCAGACAAAACTAGCGCTCGCACGAATCACCACGCCATGCTATTCTTGTCGGCCGTGAGACCATTTGCCCAAGACCTCGAAGACATCCGTGAAGCTGGATTATGGCGGGAATTGCGATCATGGGATCATAGCAATGGTAAAATCCAGGCTGCCGAATCGGACCAATCATTGTGGAACTTTGCCGCCAATGATTATTTGGGACTCAGCCACGATGAATCCCTCCGCGCAGCATTCCAAGAGGGACTCCAGCGCTATGGTCATGGCTCGGGTGCATCACGCCTAGTCAGTGGTAGCTCACCCGCACATCGCGATCTGGAGCAAGCGATCGCCGAGCACAAAAAAAAGCAATCATCACTGTTATTTAGTACAGGGTTCGCCGTCGCGATGGGAATCATTCCTGCACTACTCACTAAGACTGATTTCGTCGTGCTGGATAAACTGAGTCACGCTTGCTTGATCGATGCTGCACGCCTTTCCGGAGCCACCATCCGTGTTTTCCCCCACAATGATGTTCCCAAACTCCGCAAAATTCTCGCCTCGATTCGCGCCACTCATGGCTCATCGCCACGCATTCTGATCGTTACTGAATCTGTTTTCAGTATGGACGGCGACATCGCCCCGCTCACGGAATTGGTCCAAGCGAAGGAAGAATTTGAAGCGTTACTTCTCGTCGATGAAGCCCACGGCTACGGTGTACTTGGCGCGACCGGTGGCGGATTAGCCGAAGCCTGTGGACTGCAAGAGCGGATCGATTTACAGATGGGCACTCTGAGCAAAGCCGCAGGACTGGCGGGAGGTTTTATCGCTGCAGATGGAGAAATTATCCAACTTCTGATCAATCGAGCACGCTCTTTCATTTATTCCACGGCTCCTCCGCCGGCTCTTGCCTTTGCCGCGAGTCACGCCGTAGCCATCATCCGCTCCGAAAAAGGACATGAATTGCGCGAAAAGCTTGCAGCAAATATTCGTTTGTTTGATGAGGGCTCACAGCACAAAAGCGCAATTTTCCCGCACGTCATCGGCAACAACCAAGCTGCGCTCAACGCTGCAAGCAGACTTCGTGAGCAAGGCTTCCTCGTTCCCGCAATTCGCTACCCCACCGTGCCGCGCAATACAGCACGACTGCGCATATCCCTCTCTGCTGCGCACCCGGCAGAAGCCATTCTTTCTCTGCGCACTCAAATTCAAGACCTTCCCCGTTGATTCAATTCCGCTTTCTCTTGCTTTCCTACCCAAGTGTAGCAAAATCGCCGCCGACCAATACCATGAAAAAAATCCATCAACTCATCACCGCCCTTCTTTTCCTCAGCTTCGCCCAAGCTCAAGAAGGCTTCGTCCCACTATACAACGGCAAAGACCTCAGTGGTTGGAAAGTCGTCAACGGCGAGGGAAAATTTACAGCTGAAGGCGAATGCATCGTCGGCACTGGAAAAAACGTCCGTAATAATACCTTTTTGCGCACCGAAAAAACCTACAAGAACTTCGATTTCCGCTTCGAGATGAAATTCGATGACCTCAGCGGCAACTCTGGCATGATGTTTCGTGGTCTACAAAAAACCGGCAAAGACGGTCGTGTTCACGGCTACCAATGCGAACACGACAACGGCAAAGGCCGCGCTTGGACAGCTGGTCTTTATGATGAAGCACGCCGTGGTTGGCTCCAGCCATCTCCACTCAACCCGAAAAGCACCGATGCCCAAAAAGCCGTGCAAAAAGCCTTCACCGCTCAGGGCCAAAAGATCATGAAATGGGACGACTGGAATGAAATCCGCATCGTTTGTGAAGATCGCCACATCCAAATTTGGCTCAACGGAGAAAAGCGCGTGGACTACACTGACAACGATCCCGCCTTTACACACGAAGGATTTTTCGCCCTCCAAGTACACGGCGGCAAGTCCTGCAACGTGCGTTGGCGCAATATCAAAATCAAAAATCTCTAACATTTTTCGCATTCACTCATGGGTTTCTTCAAATCACTTTTCAATAAAATCACCAACCGCGCTGAGATCGAATGGGATGAGGTCGAGGCCGAACTCATTGCCGCCGACCTCGGAGTGCGCGGAGCGATGGAGATCATCGACGAACTCAAAGAACTCGGTCGCAAAATCACCGCTCAAGACGTCATCGACGTCGCCCGCGCCCACATCAACAAGCGCCTTCCCGCGAGTTATCCCCTACCCACCAAACGCGAGGATGGGCAGCCCTGCGTGATCCTCGTCGTTGGCGTCAATGGCGTCGGTAAAACAACATCTTCTGCCAAACTGGCCCATTGGCTGCAAAATCAAGGCAATTCCGTGGTTCTTGCCGCAGCCGATACCTTCCGCGCTGCAGCCGTAGAGCAGTTGGAGCGCTGGGGTCAACGACTCGAAATCCCCGTCGTCAAAGGCAATACCAATGCCGACCCCTCCTCAGTCTGCTTCACCGCGCACCAAAAAGCCATTGCGCAAAAGACAGACTTCTTGATTTGCGATACCGCAGGCCGACTGCACACGCGGCACAATCTGATGGAAGAGCTGACGAAAATTCGCCGCGTCATCGCCAAAAACGATGAATCCGCGCCGCATCTCACGCTGCTCGTCGTCGATGCCACCACGGGAGCCAATGCGCTGCAACAGGCAAAAGAATTTCACAAAGCATGTCCGCTCGATGGTCTCATCATCACCAAAATGGACGGCTCGGGTCGTGGAGGCATCGCAGTCACCATCCAAGAGCAACTCAAGATCCCGACTTGCTTTATTGGCTCTGGAGAAGAACCCGATGCCTTCGCCCCGTTCAATCGCGAACGCTTTGTCAACGAGGTGATTTAAGCCAATAAAAAAGAAACCGATCAGTCGGTATTACCCGTTACAGAAAGCCATCAAGGCACTCTTTCGCAGCCTTTTGGCAACTCGATTCCGCTCTTTACCGACCCATCAGTTTGTTTTTCGTGACGAACACGAATGATGCCCAAAGGAGTCGGAAAGGTGCCCTCAGCCCACTTCAGTGATCCAAGCTGTGGCTCGATGCGTACTTTGGTAAAACCAGGTGCAGCAGGTGAAATGCCGAGCACAGTCTGGCTCATCCACGCCGTTGGACCACTGGCCCAACCATGGCAAAGGCTGTGGCGAAAGTTTTCGTAACAATAGGCACCGAAATCGCCGTGAATGTCCTTTTTACCCGTAGGGACGACTTCATCAATGCGGCCACTCCCTTCCAGCCACGCTTCCTCGAAATCTTCCCAAAATGTCGTCGCTCCGCGATCCAGCATGCCACCCCAGTAGCTGCGTATGATTCCCATCGCCGCATCAGTTTGACCAGCTTTCGATAGAGCCTGAAGCACATAGTAACCGTAAAAAGTGCTCACACCTTGGGATTCACCTGGCAGCAACACCGCGCGCGCGGTCTCCTTGGCATCGACCATGCCCGCAAGAACTTGCAAAGCTGCGCCGGACTTGGAGCCATTCGGCGCGGGCACTTGTGTGAGGGCCAGTTTTGCCTTTTCCGCGCATATTTTTGCCAACTCGGGATCTTCAAGAACCGTCATCATCGCCGCACCGCGTTCGAGTGTCATCGCTAGCAAGGCCTGCAATCCCGCAGTCACCCCTTGTTGGTTCGGCGAGCTTGGCCAATCGAGAAAGCGCATGCCATCGATTTTTTCCTTCCCGTCAGGCCCGACTAATCCACAGAGCTTCTTCAGCAGCGCCTGCATGTAGCTTTTCTGCTCTTTCAAGTAGTCGAGCTTACCATAGTGCTGATACCACTGATCGTGAATTAACACCCACCACATCGAGTAGCTGCTGATGTCATTCATCCACTTGTCCACTGGAGTCACGTCGCGTGTCAGATCGAGACTTTTTTCCACCACATCATTGTGGCCAAAAACCGCGGCAATCGTGCTGACTTCGGGGTGCATGTCGCCAATCCAAACCAATCGATCGCGCTTGATGCCATCCCACAAATACTCCTGCATATTCAAATGCACGGTCCAAGCACCAGTTGCCCAAATCTTGTTAAGCCGATCATCGTTGCAGCGAAACGAGCCCAAATACGGCAAGTCGCGCACGCTGCAAATCGCCCGAATTTCCGAAATCTCCACGGGGATTTTTGGATCGGCGGCCTCGATGTAGCAAAAACGGAAACCAGTGCGACCGACTGTGATGCTGCCCAGCCACGGCAAAATGACCACTTGATCGCGAATCGCGTGATCATTGGTCGCGCCTTTTTCGCCCACAGGCGTGAGGCATTCCATCACGGATTCTCCCGTGCGAATACGCAGAGTCGGTGCGCCTTTTTTTGCTGTCATTGGGGTATAAATTTCCACCGAGCCCTGAATCTCCACGCCAAAGTCCAACACAATCCCTGCAGGCTTGCCCTCGGCGCTCGTCAGCACACACGCGGCGACAGGATCATGCAACACCGATTGACCACGCGATTTTTTCAGCAAATTCTCTGCACGCTCCACTCCCGTCGGGCTTTTCCACACCACCCGAGTCGGCGCGATCACATACTGACGCATCGGCGAAATCTCAGCATTCCCCGCTAAAGCAGGAGGCACAGAATTTGAATCCTGCGCCCATACTTGGAAGCAAAAAACAATCGATGATAGAAACAAGAAAGGTTTCATAAGCGAAAACATAGCGCCAATACGGATGCCGACAAGAACGACTTTCAAATAATGCCGATTTCCTCTGGCAGATTCGCCCGTTCTCACCTATGTTGCCAACAACATGAAGAAAGTTTTGATCATCGGCGGCGGTTTTGGCGGCTTAGAATGCGCACTGGGCCTTGCCAACCAACCTGGGATCGACGTCACACTCATCGATCGCACCAACCATCACCTCTTTCAACCCCTGCTTTATCAAGTCGCCTCCGCATCTCTCACCGCTCCAGACATTGCCCAATCGATCCGCCAAATCCTCTGCGATGCCAATAATGTCACGGTGTTGATGGATGAAATTACCGAACTCAATGCCGCTGAACATACCGCTACCAGTGCCACGGGACATGTGCATCACTACGATTACCTCGTGCTCGCCACTGGTGCCCGCACCGGATATTTTGGCAACGACCACTGGGCCCAACACACTCTCTGTCTGAAATCACTCGCCGATGCTCAAGACATTCGTCGCACCGTTTTAACAAATTTAGAAAAAGCCGAGTTGAGCACGGACCCTACGGAGCGCCAACGCTTGATGACCATTGCCATCGTTGGCGGCGGCCCCACCGGAGTCGAGTTGGCCGGTGCTTTTGCTGACCTGATGAATCGCTCGTTGCGCAACAATTTCCGCAACATCGATACCACCGAGCTACGCATTGTCTTGATCGAGGGATCAGAGCGCATCCTCGAGGCCTATTCGGAAGATCAATCCGCCTATGCGCGCCGTCGACTCGAAAAACTCGGTGTCAATGTGCGTTGCAACACTCGGGTGACCGATATCCAACCGCAGATGTTGCATTTCAAAGAAGGCGAACCGCTCACAGCTGCAGCGATCATTTGGGCCGCAGGTGTTGCAGCCAGCAGCCTTGCCGCTCAACTCGCCACACCAGCAGATCGCGGTGGCCGCATCGCTCCCCTGCCCGATCTTTCTATATCGGGATTTCCCCACGCCTTCGTTGCTGGCGACCTCGTCAGTTTACGCGATGCCAAACAGCAACCGATCCCAGGCATTGCGCCCGCAGCTATGCAGATGGGCCGCCACATTGCAAAAATCATCTGCAAAGAAATCAGCTCACGTGATCCCATCGATGTCGCCGCAAGACCTGCATTCAGCTACACCGACAAAGGTTTCATGGCCATCATCGGCAAAAATCATGCCGTCGTCAAATCCGGCGGCATCGAACTCCAAGGCTTTATTGCCTGGCTGATGTGGCTCTTCATTCACATCCTCTTCCTCGTCGGCTTCCGCAACAAACTAGCTGTTTTGTTAGGCTGGGCCTTTGCCTACCTGCGCGACAATCCCTCAGCGCGCGTCGTCGCCCAACCTGTTGATTTGAGCCGAGTAACACCAACAAATCACTCAAAGTAAATCACGAGATGATCGCCAACCATTCACCGAGGTTGTTGACGACGAAATCGGCACCGTGAGCGCGCAGTTGGTCGGCGGAAAAATGCCCCGTAGCCACTGCGAGACAGCATGCTCCCATGGCATGAGCGCAGGCGATATCTTTCGGCGTATCGCCGATGACAAGAGTGCGCGTTGCTGCATATTCGCGCCCAGTGTGATGGGCGGCACGACTCTGGGCTACAGGACCTAAACGATTGCGGTCTGCATGATCATCACCATAGGCTCCAAAGCCAAAGTGGTGGTCGAGTCCGAAGTGTCGCATCTTGATCGCCGCTCCCTGCGCCGTATTACCCGTGAGCAGACCAATGGCCGCACCGCGTTGTTGATCGGAGAGTAAGCATTGCTCCACATAGGGCAAAACTTTGCCTGCATACTGCTGCGAGCACAAACTTTGCTCCAGTAGCGGGTGATAGATGCCGAAAAATTCTTCCACATCCATCAATTCAGCACTGTGGCCATAGTGATCGAGTAAATTTTTTACAATCCCCAAGTCCGTGCTTCCCGCAAGATCAAGAGCGGGCGATGGCGCACCGAAGTAGCGTTCCGCTGCGGTCATGATCGCATGCATTCCGGCACCACCTGTATCCACAAGGGTGCCGTCAATGTCATACAACACGAGATCGAAGGATAATTCCAAGGAACTGCGCTGACTCATATCGATGCCTTAGTCTTTCGATTCCTCAGCAGTTGGTGTTCCTGCATCGTCGGAAGCATCGTCTTCGTCCAACTCAAGATGGGACTCGTCGAATTCATCAACATCTTCATCATGATCGTCGTCTTCTTCCATCAATTCACCATGGAACAAATGGAACTTGCGCTTGCGTTGACCTTGCGGCAACGGCGAGAGCGTCATCGCAATCACACGACCGCCCAAGCGCGGAGCTTGGTCCACGTTGGACATGGTCTTGAGGTCTTCGATGATTTTCGTCATCGCCACAAATCCCAAGTCTTTGTGCGCGTTTTCACGGCCTTTGAACTGAATGATCACGCGCACCTTGTGGCCTGTATCGAGGAAGCCCTCGACGCGGCCCATTTTGATGTTGTAGTCGTGTGCACCAGTGCCCACGCGCAACTTGATTTCCTTCATCCGTGTCGCGGATTTGGATTTCTGCTTTTTGAGCTTGGCTTGCTCATACTTGAACTTTCCGTAGTCGATGATCTTGCACACTGGCGGATCCGCCTGTGCTGCGATTTCGACGAGATCGAGTCCGACAGATTGTGCCTTGAGCAAGGCATCCCGCACGTTCATTACGCCGAGTTGCTGACCATCAGGCCCGACCACGCGGATCTTCGGCGCACGGATTCGGTCATTGACACGTGTTTGATCGCGGTTGCCCATGCGACCGCCCTTCGATTGGTTTGATTTCGTTTGTTTGCTTATGGCTTTAGTCCTCCAGTGGGTTCATGCTGCGCCCCAATGACTGAGACATCGAAGTGATGCCGCCAACAGGGCGAGAGTGGTGCGTGCAGGTCTCTGATCATGACACTTGATGTGGGATCAATGAAGCATGATTGTCCACCCAACTCATTGGGGGGATCAGGAATTCATGCGTGGAACCTGCGGTAAAATTCATCAAAAAAAATCTTTCAGCCATTCGGATGATTACATCCATACGCTGCACAGATACATAGATAACTAATCTTCCACGCGAAAGCAAGCGAAAAATCAAAACGATTGATTTTCTGAAAATCGAAAAAATATACTCGCTCACGACTGACTTTATGGAGCCTCTGGCACGCCCAAAATCACACGAGTTTCTTTGCCCAAACTCACCGCGATTTCGCCTAACAAGGCATGCTCTTTGTATTTCCCTCTGACACCCACGTCCATCGTGGCATAAGTCAAAGTTGTATTTGGATCTCTAAACTCTCCCTGACGCACAAATACTGCTGATTGCAAAAGATTGACCGCTTCTTGCTCGCTCGCCGCGCCCCACTTACTTTGCAGACCTACTTGAGCTACTACTTTTGCCATAACCTCTGGCTTAGTCAGTTGTTCCTCAAGGCGCTTTTGCAACTCTGCACGTTGTTCGCTTGATGTCTTATCATTCAACGGAAAGGGCACCCATTGACTATCTGCACGATTTTGCCGCATCCACCAAATACCGCCAACCCCCGCGATTCCCAGAAGAACACAGACAGCTAAACCAATCAAAATCAATCGTTGCATCTATCTCGATAATAAAGCATCACCAGCCCGCGCCAAGCACATTTTTTCCCATGACGTTTCCACCGACCACTGCCACCGTTCACACTCTTCCCAACGGGCTCACTCTGATTCTCGATCCCCATCACGATCATCCTGTCATCAGCACACAATTGTGGGTGGAGACAGGCTCGATTCACGAAAACCAACTACTCGGCGCAGGTCTCTCCCATTTTCTCGAACACATGGTTTTCAAAGGCACCGCCGCCTATGATGGTACCGCTCTCGCCTCCGTCGTGCAAGCAGCTGGTGGTCACTGGAATGCCTACACCACCTTTGATCGCACCGTTTATTACATCGATGGCCCCGCCACAGGTATGGAGAAATTTCTCCACGTTCTCACCGAAATGGTCTATCGGCCTACGCTGCCCGAAGATGAATTCGAGATGGAAAAAGACGTCATCCGCCGTGAAATCGATATGGGGCTCGATGACCCATCGCAAGCCGGAATGCGCTTGCTGCTCGATACCGCCTTTCGCCACGACCCGCGCCGCCTCCCAGTCATTGGTTATCGCGCCAGCTTCGATGCTGTCACCCATCAAGACCTTGTCGGATATCATCGCGAACGCTACACCACCAATCGCACGTTTTTTGTACTATCTGGTGATTTCGATGCCACAGAAGCGATCGCCATGATCACCAAGCTCACGGCTGATCTTAAGCCCGGACCGGCGCGCGAGCCTTTTTACGCCATCGATCCTCCGCAATGTTCACTTCGCCAAGCTGCGGACGTTTTTGCCATCCCTTCGAGTCGCCTCTGCCTCGCCTGGAAAATCCCCGCCATGGGTCATCCGGATGCTCCGATCTACGATGTTCTCGCTGCGATGTTGGGACGCGGTCAATCGTCCCACCTCTACACCGAACTCCGAGAAAAACAGGAACTCGCTCTCGAAATCGCCGCCTGGTCATGGAGTGGCAACATCGGCGATGGACTCTTTGCCATTTCCGCCGAGTGCCAACCCGAGCAGCGCGAACGCTTGATTGCAGCAATCCGCGAGGAAATGATCCACTACCAACAAGTCGATTTCACCGAAGCGCTCGAACGCGCCAAGCGTCAAATCATGGTCTCGCAATTCCGCTCACTCACGACCGCTTCTGGACGGGCCGCTGATCTCGCCGGCAATTGGCACGAAGCTCGCGATCTCCAATTCACCAAAAACTATCTCGCACTAATTGAGCAAGTCGATGCCACTGCCGTTTTGCGTTGCTTGCGCGATCTGGATGACCGCAAGCTGACCATCACCCAGCTCAATCCCCTCAGTGAAGCCAACGCAAAATCAACCAGCGTCGCCGCACTTAGCAAAGTCGCCCATCAATCGATCACCCTCCGCAATGGCATCAAAGTTGCGCTCTTTCCTGATTCGCGCCTGCCCATTCTCAGCCTGCAAACGGTCGTCCGCGGTGGACTATCACACGAGACTGCTGAAATCGCAGGCATCAGTGCGCTCCTTGCATCCACATTGACTCAGGGCACCACCTCGCGATCAGCCTATCAGATTTCCTCAACCCTTGATCGACTCGGTGCCTCCTTGCACGCCTCCACCGGAAACAACTCCGTCTTGCTCCACGGCTCATGCCTGACACCAGACCTCGATGTTTTGCTCGGAATCTGGTCCGATGTTCTACTGCATCCAACATTTCCCGAAGACTCTTTGCTGCGCGAAAAAGCCTCGCAGCTATCAAGCATCCGCGAGTCGCTCGAAGATCCGTTAGATACCGCTTTTCACCAAATGCGCGGCATGCTTTTCTCCGGAAAATCCTACGGCGTACCTGCCATCGGCACCGTCGAGAGCATCACCTCGATTCAGCAAAGCGACCTCATCCATCTGCATCGTGAGCTTTTTTGTGCACAAAACATGACCATCGCCTTGGCGGGAGATTTTGATCCCGCCCGCATCATTCCCTTGCTAGAAGAACACCTCGCGCCTCTCCCCTCAGGAAAATCGCTGCCACTTCCTGCCAGCGAACTTGCTCACGATCGCAGCGAAACATTTCACCGCGAGAAAAAACAAGCCGTCATCGCCATCGGTTACCCAGGCCTCTCCGCCGCAGATCCCCGACGTTTCGCCAGCTCGATGTTGCTCGAATACTGCTCCGACATGGCCGGCCCGCTCTTCACTCGCATCCGCGAAGAACTCGGTCTCGCCTATCAAGTCGGTGCGACTCAGTTTCATGGACACGATGTCGGCATGGTCGCCTTTTACGTTTCCACAGCTCCCGAACAACTTGCGCTCGCACACAGTGAATTGATCAGTGAAATTGCAAAAATCGCCGCGCAAGGAATCCCCGATGCCGAATTCGAAAACGTCCGCGCCACGGTGCTTTCGGCACTTGTGTTGCAACAACAAAGCCCCGGAGCCATCGCCCGCCAAGCCGCTGTGGACCTCCTCTTCGATCTCCCCGCAGATCACCACCGCCACGTTCACGAAATTATTCGACAACTCACTCCCCAAGACATCCGCAACCTGGCACGCGATCTCTTTCAAGGAATCAAGCCCGTCACAGCACTAGTGACGCAAAAACAAACAGCTTCCATCATCTAATACGGCACAGCACTTGGACTGCGGCAGCCTGCTGCGAGCGCATCAATCGAAGGCGTCCTCAAAAAAATACTACCCTTACACTAGCGCCTTACCCTTTGCTCAATTGTATTCCGATTTAGAAAATAGTTGACTAGTCGTCTAGTAATACTAATTTTCGTGCATGGGCAGAACGAGCGATGCGCGTGAACGACTGATTGGAGCCATGAACGAGTTAATTTGGCTCGGCTCGTATGGCAGCACCAGCGTGGATCACATTTGCGAACGTGCCGAAGTGAGAAAAGGCAGCTTCTACCATTACTTCCCTGGGAAAGCCGATCTCGCCCTTGCCGCGATTGATGAAGCTGCGATTGAGATTTTTGCAACACTTGATCACATTTATTCACCTACGGTTCCTCCCCTCGAGCGCATACGCAACGAAGCTCGCTGGGGCTACGAGCACCAAGCCAAAATTACCAAGCGTTTTGGCCGTGTCTTGGGTTGCCCGCTGTTTTCCCTAGGAGCCGAAATCGGCACGCTGGATGAAGCGCTGTGCCTGAAAGTGAAAGAGATCCTCGACAAGCATCTGCACTATTACGAATCCGCTCTACGCGATGCCCAGAGAGAAAAACTCATCGCTCCAGGCCCCGTGGCCCCTGTGGCTCGCCGTCTGCTCGCTTATGCCGAGGGCATGCTCACTCAGGCCCGCATTAACAATGATTTGAGCTATGTCAAAGAAATCGAACAAGGTTTCAGCGCCATGCTCGACATCCTCGCCCTTCGTAAAAAAGCCTAATTTTTTCGTCATTACTTTACCAACTAGTCAACTATGAAATCACCACTCATTTTCGCTCTACCCTTGCTGTTGTTTTCCTGCAAGAAGCCACCAGCCGCAGCACCGATGCAAATGCCGCCTTCCGCTGTTGGCGTTGTCACAATCAAGCCCGAACCATTTGTCGAATGGGAAGAATTTTCTGCCCGCGTCGAAGCTATGGAATCGGTGCAACTCAGCCCTCGTGTCTCGGGTTACCTCGATGAGGTTCTTTTTCAATCAGGCCAAGTCGTGAAAAAAGACGCCGTGCTGTTCCAAATCGATCCCCTGCCCTATCAAGCACGCCGGGCACAAACCAAAGCTCTTGTGACGCAAGCGGAAGCCGCATTGAGCAGCGCGAAGACCGAATGGGAACGCGTGCCGCAATTGTTAGTCGCTCGTGCCATGACCGCCGAGGAAGCCGACGCCCGCCAATCCGCATTTCTTCAGGCCGAAGCAGCGCATGCTGCCGCACTTGCGCAAGATCAAGCCGCCCAACTGGACCTCGATCGCACCAAAGTCCGCGCGCCGATTGCCGGGAAAATTTCCCGCGCACTGATCACTGCGGGCAATCAAGTGACACCCGCCACCACCTTGACGAGCATCGTCAGCATGGACCCGATGTTTGCCTATGCCGACATTGATGAAAACACATTGCTCCGAGCGCAGGCCTTGATTTCAGGCAAAAAAGTCACGCTCGATGCCGAGGGGCGCATTCCCGTGGAGCTCAAGCTCGGCGATGAAACGGAGTTCACTCACAAGGGCTGGTTCGAGTCGCTCGACAACCGCGTCATGGCTGGCACCGGCAGCATTGTGCTCCGCGCCATCATCCCGAATCCCGAGGGCAAGTTGGTGCCTGGCATGTTTGCCCGCATTCGCCTGCCGCTCAGCGAAAAACAAGCGACCATTCTCGTCGAAGAAACAGCCATCAAGACCGACCAAGGCCAGAAATTTGTCTATGTGATCGATGAAAAATCGCTCGCCCAGTATCGACCCGTCGTTCTCGGTCCCTCGGTGCAGGGCAAGCGCATCATTCGTTCCGGACTCAAAGAAGGTGATGTTGTGGTGGTCAATGGCCTCGCCAAAATCTTCATGCCCGGCATGCCCGTCGTTCCCGAACCTGCCACCGCAGCAGAAAAACAATAAGCGTTATGAACATTGCAGGATTTTTCATCAAACGACCGATTTTCGCCGGCGTTCTCTCTGTCATCATCTTGGTGCTCGGTAGCATCTCGATGTTTAAGTTGCCAATTTCGGAATATCCGGAAATTGTGCCGCCGACAGTGATCGTCACCGCGACCTATCCCGGCGCGAACCCTAAGACCATTGCCGAAACCGTGGCCTCGCCGCTGGAACAAGCGATCAATGGCACGGAAAACATGCTCTATATGAGCTCGCAAAGTACCGCCAATGGCGTCAGCACCTTGACTGTAACTTTCAAGCTCGGCACCGACATCGATACCGCGCAGGTGCAGGTGCAAAACCGCGTCGCTCAGGCCTTGCCGAAGCTGCCGGAAGAAGTGCGTCGCATCGGCGTCACCACCATCAAGAGTTCGCCGAACCTAACCATGGTCGTGCATTTGCTCTCACCCACGGATCGCTACGATTCGCTCTACCTCCGCAACTACGCGATCCTCAACGTCAAGGATGAGCTCGCGCGTTTGCCCGGCGTCGGACAAGTCGAGCTTTTTGGTGGCGGAAATTATGCCATGCGCATTTGGATCGATCCCGATAAAGCCGCCGCGCGCGGCATGACGTCCAGCGATATCGTCAACGCGATCCGCGAGCAAAACGTGCAGGTCGCCGCTGGTGCGATCGGCCAACAACCGCTCGCCAAAGAAGTTCCATACGAGCTCTCGGTCAATGCCAAGGGCCGACTCGTTACCGAGGAAGACTTTTCCGAAATCATTGTCAAAAATGGTCCCTTCGGCGAAAAAACAAAACTCAAGGATGTCGCTCGCATCGAACTCGGTGCCAGCGATTACAGCCTGCGCTCCCTCTTGAACAACAAGGAAGCCGTCGGCGTGCCGATCTTCCAATCACCCGGCTCGAATGCCCTCGAACTCTCAGACAATGTGCGCGCCAAGATGGAGGAATTGAAGAAAAAATTCCCCGAAGGTCTCGACTACCAAATCGCCTACGACCCCACTCGTTTCGTTAATAAATCGATCGACGCAGTGATTCACACCTTGTTAGAAGCGATCATTCTCGTCGTGCTGGTGGTGGTGCTTTTTTTGCAGACTTGGCGCGCCTCGATCATTCCACTTGCCGCCGTTCCCGTCTCGCTCATCGGCACTTTTGCGGTGATGCATCTGTTAGGTTTCTCTCTGAACAATTTATCACTGTTTGGACTCGTGCTTGCCATCGGCATCGTTGTCGATGACGCCATCGTGGTTGTGGAAAACGTCGAACGCAACATCGCTCTCGGCTTCAAGCCTTTTGAGGCGACACAGCGAGCGATGAAAGAAGTGACCGGTCCGATCATCGCCACTGCCTTAGTGCTCTGCGCCGTATTCATCCCCACTGCTTTCATCAGCGGCATCAGCGGACAGTTCTACAAGCAGTTCGCCGTCACCATCGCCATTTCTACCGTGATCTCGGCATTCAACTCGCTCACACTTAGCCCCGCGCTTTCTGCCTTGTTGCTGCGCGATCATGCAGCGAAAAAAGATCTCTTCACCCGCGGACTTGATTTTCTGTTAGGCTGGTTGTTCCGTCCGTTCAATCGATTTTTCGATTGGTCATCACGCACTTACGTGAACATCGTGCGACGCATCATTCGCTTCTCCGTTGTCGCGCTCATCCTCTACGGCGGCATGGTTTGGCTGACCTACAAGGCATTTGAAAAAACACCAACGGGCTTCGTGCCAGC
>Ga0208597_1000420_pt1 | contig 16559 bp, 19 predicted proteins | sample LakMenEpi05May12_FD_150673 | JGI IMG/M metagenome (GOLD analysis project Ga0208597, IMG submission 150673) | Freshwater microbial communities from Lake Mendota, WI - 05MAY2012 deep hole epilimnion (SPAdes) | ecosystem: Environmental > Aquatic > Freshwater > Lake > Epilimnion/Euphotic zone ...
AATCCGCATGTGCAGGTGGAGGCCCACCCCCTCGCCCTCGACGCGCAGAACGCCGCCCAGATCATCGACGGCTACGACCTCGTCATCGACGGCACGGACAGCTTCGCCGCCCGCTTCGCCGTGAACGCCGCCTGTTACGAGACCGGTCGGGTGCTGGTGTCGGGGGCCATCGGCCGCTGGACCGGCCAGGTGGGGGTGTTCCCAGCGGGGGACGATAAGGCGCGGCCGGAGGCCCTGCGCGGCCCCTGCTATCGCTGCCTCGTCCCGGAAACGCCCACCGACGCCGAGACCTGCGCCGCCGTGGGGGTGATGGGCGCCCTCGCCGGCGTGGTGGGGGCCATGACGGCGGTGGAGGCGATCAAGCTGATCACCGGGGCGGGGGAGCCTCTCACAGGTCGCCTGCTGCTCTACGATGCGCTGTCGGGGGAGACCCGCACCGTGCGCGTGCCCCGCGATCCGGCCTGCCCGGTGTGCGGCGGGTGATTTAGGCGGTCTTCTTCAGGCGGTCTTGGGCTTGCGTCTCAGGCGGGCGAGGCGACGCAGCCGGCGCCAGAAGCGGGTCTTTTCCGGCTCGGGATAGGGCTGCAGATTGCGCACAAAATCCTCGGTGCAGGCGCGCCAGGAGAAGGTCTCGGCATAGGCGCGCACCTTGGCGCGATCGAACTTCAGGCACTCAAGGCAGGCCTTCTGCAGGTCCTCGTCCACCACCCCGGCGTTGCTGCCAGGGATGAGGTCGATGGGACCAGGCGCTGGATAGCCGGCCACCGGCGAGCCCGTGGCCATGGCCTCGATGATGACGAGGCCGAAGGTGTCGGTGGTGGAGGGGAAGACGAACACGTCCGCCGCCGCGAAGAACCGCGCCAGCTCTTCGCCGAAGCGAGCCCCGGCGAACACCACGTTGGGATATTTGGTCTGCAACTCCTCGCGCGAGGGGCCGTCGCCCACCACCACTTTGGAGCCCGGCAGGTCGAGCTCAAGGAAGGCCTCGATGTTCTTCTCCACCGCCACGCGGCCGACATTGAGGAAGATCGGGCGCGGCAGATCGCGCATCTCCGGCGGATATTCCTCCGGCCCGCGCGGGCGGAACAGCTCGGTGTCCACGCCGCGCGACCAGGGCGACAGGTTGCGGAAGCCCCGCGCCTCCAGCTCCTTGCGGAAGGTGTCGGTGGCCACCATGATCCGCCCCGAGGAGCCATGGAACCAGCGCATATAGGCGTAGCCGAACGCCAGCGGCGCCGGGAATCGCGCCGCCACATATTCTGGAAAGCGGGTGTGGTAGCTGGTGGTGAAGGGCAGCTTCCATTCCAGGCAGATGCGGCGCGCCGCCAAGCCCACCGGCCCTTCGGTGGCGATGTGAATGGCTTCCGGCTCAAACGCCTTAAAGCGCTCCTGCATGGGCTCATAGGCTCCGAGCGCCAGGCGAATCTCCGGATAGGTGGGCATGGGGATGGTGCGGAACTGATCCGGCGTGATCACCTCCACCTGATGACCGAGGGCGCGGCACTCCTCCACCGTGCGGGTGAGGGTGCGCACCACGCCGTTCACCTGCGGCTCCCACGCGTCCGTCGCCAAGAGAATCCGCATCAGGCCTCAGCCTCTACTGGCGCCAGGGGCCGGCGCTCCACCATCGACCAGTCGCGCACCCGCGCCCATTCGATGATCTCGAAGCGGCCGTCGAAATGCTCCACCGCCGCGGTGCAGCTCTCCACCCAGTCGCCGTCGTTGATGTAGAGGATTCCGTCCATGTCGCGCATTTCGGCCTTGTGGATATGGCCGCAGATCACGCCGTCGACTCCCCGCCGCCGGGCTTCCCCCGCCACCGCCGCCTCGTAATTCTCGATGAATTGCAACGCGTTCTTCACCTTCAGCTTCACGAAGGCCGACAGGCTCCAATAGCCGAATCCCATCCGTCGCCGGATCAAATTCCAGGAGGTGTTGAGCCGCAGCAAGGCCCTATATGACCAATCCCCCAGGAAGGCGAGCCATTTCGCCTGGGTCACCACCCCGTCGAACTCATCGCCATGGGTGACCAGATAGCGCTTGCCGTCGGCGGCCTCATGGATGGCGTCGCGGGCCACCACCACCCCGCCGAAATGCACGCCGCAGAAGTCGCGCACTCGGTCGTCGTGATTGCCCGGAACGTAGATGACGTTCACCCCCTTGCGCGCCAGGCGCAGGATCTTCTGCACCACGTCATTGTGCGCCTGCGGCCAGTAGAGGCCGCTCTTCATCTTCCAGCCGTCGATGATGTCGCCCACCAGGTAAAGCGTGTCGCATTCCAGCTCGCGGATGAAGTCGAGCAGAAGCTCCGCCTGGCAGCCGCGGGCGCCGAGGTGGATATCGGAGAGGAATACCGCGCGATAGCGGCGAGGAGGGGCGCAGTCCATCCGACCTCGCCTAGATTGATTGCATGACGCCGCCATGACGCCCGAGCGCGCGGCGCCCGGAGAAAATGCAACATGAGCTGCGGATTCGAGCAAGGATTCTTGACATTGCACGCCTATATGGCGCTGCGGAGGGCCTAAGTGTCCGCTGGTAAGTTTGCGGATTTCATCCGTGAGTTGTGGAACCATGTCTGACGAAACCATTCTGGACGGCCTTGGCGCCTCGGCGCGACGGGCCGCCGACAGCCCGAAGTCCTTGCGCACCCGTCGCCGCATCCTGAAGGCGGCGGAGCGGCTGTTCGTGGAGGTCGGCTATCATGAGGCCACTAATGCGCGCATCGCCGAGGCGGCGCAGCTCACCCGCGGGGCCATGCTCTATCACTTCCCCACCCGCGAGAGCCTGGTGGAGGCGGCGGTGGATTATATCCAGTCCGAGCGCGCGCGCCTGTTCGAGCAGGCGGCGGCCGATGCGCCCCACGGCGCGGACCGCACTGACCACGCCATCGAGAGCTACTGGCGGCTCTTGTCCTCAGCGTCGTTTGTGGCCTTCGCCGAGCTGGAAAGCGCCGCCCGGGTCGATCCGCTGTTGCGCGAGCGACTGCGCCCGGCTCAGGAAGCCTTCGACCGCGCCCAGGTGGGCGACCATCTGTTTGATCTGGTGCAGGCCGGCGAAGGGCCGCGCTTCCAGGCCAGCCGCGACTTCGCCCGCTTCCTGCTCGAAGGGCTGGCCCGAGCGCACCTGGCCTATGACGCCGACGCCCGCACCGAGCGCATGCTGTCGCTGGCCAAGCGCGTGGCGCGCAACCTGAACCGCAAGGGCATGCAGGATTTGTGGGAAGACTAGTTCCGAAGGACGGCGGGTTCAGCGGCTAAGAGCCGTTACGGATCGACCCGCTCGTCCTCGTGCGCGTCATGGCTTTGCGCCACGAAACGGCGATCGCAATAGCCGCACTCCACATAGCCGGCCGGCCCGATCTCCAGATAGACCCGGGGATGGCCCAGCGCGCCGCCGCCGCCGTCGCACCACACCCGATGGCCGGTGACCGGGATGATCTCCGGCGGGGCGGGGACCTGCACGTTCTTGGCGGGGGTCAGCTGGGTGGACATAAGGGTCTCGAAGATGGCCGCGCGCACGGCTGGGAAACAGAAGGCGGCCGCAGTGCTTGGCGCCGCGACCGACCGGCCCTACCTATGCGTCACGGGTCCTAAGGCGTCAATGCTCGGGGCCGTCCCCCCCTCTCGCCGCCTTGTGGATCGCCGGTACATGTCCCTTCCCGACTTCGCCATTGAGGCCACGGGTCTCGTCAAGACCTATCCGGCCTCCAAGACCGCCCCGGCCAAGACGGCGCTGAAGGGGGTCGATCTGGTGGTGCCGCGGGGGTCGATGTTCGGGCTCCTCGGCCCCAACGGCGCGGGCAAGTCCACCTTCATCAACATCCTCGCCGGGCTCGTGAAAAAGACCGAGGGCGAGGTGAAGATCTGGGATATCGACATCGACCAGCACGCTCGCGACGCCCGCGCCGCCATCGGCGTGGTGCCGCAGGAACTGGCCGCCGACGTCTTCTTCACCCCGCGGGAGAGCCTGGAGGTGCAGGCGGGCCTCTATGGCGTGCCCAAGTCCGAGCGGCGGACCATGGAGATCCTCACCGCCCTCGGTCTCGCCGACAAGGCCGACGCCTATGTGCGCCAGCTCTCCGGCGGTATGAAGCGGCGCCTGATGGTGGCCAAGGCCATGGTGCACTCCCCGCCGATCCTCATTCTCGACGAACCAACCGCCGGGGTGGACGTGGAGCTGCGCCGGCAGCTGTGGGCCTATGTGCAGGAGCTGAACCAGAAGGGCGTGACCATCGTCCTCACCACCCACTATCTGGAAGAGGCCCAGGCCCTGTGCGACCGCATCGCCATCGTCAACCGCGGCGAGGTGGTGGCCTGCGAGCCCACCCGCGACCTTTTGCGCCGGCTCGACACCCGCGCGGTGGTGGTGACGCCCCAGGCTCCGCTCAGCGCCCCGCCGGCCCTGAACGGCTTCGAAGGCAAGCTGCGCAGCGACGGGCGCCTCGCCATCACCTTCAAGGCCGAGGCGGCCAGCGTGGAGGACGTGCTCTCCTCGGTGCGCGCCGCGGGGGTGACGATCAAGGACCTCTCCACCGAGGAGCCGGACCTGGAGGACGTGTTCCTCGCCCTCACCTACGACAATCCCGATCAGCCGAGCCCGACGGCCTATTGAGACGCGCCGGGCGCCGGGCGCCGGGTCTCGTTGGCGGGGCTGTTCGCCGGGGGGTCCTTTAGTCGGTCGGCCCGCCTGATCGCCCACTTGGTCTCGAGCTTGCCAGCCAGCCTGTTCGCCAGCCTGTTCGCCAGCCTGTTCGCCAGCCTGTTCGCCAGCCTTTTGGCTCGCTTGTCAGTTGGGCCGAAGCCTTGATTGCGAAGCGGTCGGGATTGGGCTACACGCAGCCCCTGGCCCAAAGGCACCCGTAGCTCAGCTGGATAGAGCGTTGCCCTCCGAAGGCAGAGGTAAGTCAAGCGGATTGTTATTGTGTGTTAGAAAAGTCGAGGAAAACCAGGTAATTGGCGAAACTCGACTGAAGCGTGAAAACCGCTTTTGTGGTCACGGAAGCACCACGGAAGCAAACTGAAAGGAGGTTGTTGCGAACGAACGGCGACGATCGGCGGTGGAAAGCCCAAGCTGTAGGAGCCGACTCGATACCTGGATTCGGGATTGACCCTGTTTGGTCTCGGACACTATCTGAGTATCAATGCACCCGTAGCTCAGCTGGATAGAGCGCCACCCTCCGAAGGTGGAGGCCACACGTTCGAATCGTGTCGGGGGCGCCACCCCCTCAAGGGGATGGCGGCAAAGGTTGAGCTACTGCTCCCGATCGCCAGTCTGTTTCGAAAGCTTGGCCGCGCGTTTTTGCAACAAGTTTGCTCATTGCGATCAGCCTGAAAAGGCTCGGATGCTGCGCGTCTCCCGCGCTACGAAGTCAGCGAACGCGCGTGCAGATGCTTTCGCTGCTCGCCCTGCTGGCAGGATTACATTGATATCGGATTTGCCGATCTGCCAGTCCGGCAAGACGAAAGCGAGTGTCCCTGCATCAATCTCCGCCTGAACGCTCCCCTGGCCGGTTGAGGCTATTCCAAGACCCGCCACCGCTGCGGCTGTGGCAGCCTCCGCTGCGTCCACCACAATGCGCCCCTCGGGGTGGATTGTTATCGCTTCCCCACCCTTATGGAATGTCCAGCCTGTTGAACCAACGCTGGCTGGACCAATGACGTGATCAACCTGCCGAAAGTTGCTCATCACCGACCGCCATAAATCATTGCCAACACCAACAAGATAAAGGTGTTCGAGGCCGCAGGGAATCCACCAACCGGCCAAAATCAGACAAAATCAAATCTTTGAGGTGATTAAGTCCGACAGGCTGCTAGTCAGAATTTCCGCACCGTCACGACCTACGGCGGCAAACGTCGTCGATTCATCCTCTTCGGCGCCAGGGCGGGTCGTCCGTTTGAAATAGGTCGGCTTGAATTGCCTCGCGAACCGCTGTCGCACCACTCAACTGGGGTGTGCCACAATCCATTTGATTCGGTCGCTGTGGTGATCGCCGCCAACGCCAGTCCTGGCTTCGCGCGCTCAATGGCGATGTGCGGCGTCCTGACCTCCATCGCCCAAGATCCCGAACCGCTCACAGCGGTACGGTTGTTCCTCATCGACGGCCCAGTCGGCTGTTGGCATGTCAGCGCTGACATCTGAGCTCGCCTTGAATGTCGGCGGCCGGGATGCTGGGAGGCCTTCCCCGGAGCTCATTAAACTGAATTACCACCGCATCAAACGCGACGCCGCGAGCCATCCGAGAGTCGACGACGCCACAAACCCTGCGCTGTACCAAAGCGCCATGAAGGCGAGGGTCGTTTCAGGGCAAGCAAACGCGTAGATGGCGGCTGCGATCGATGAGGACGCAAGACCAGCGGCGACGCCGGTAAGGCGCAGTCGCGTGGGCGCAAACTTGCGAAAAGCGATAACTAGGGCGAGCAAGATCGGCACGGAGAGAAGAGATATCGAGATCGCGCAGCGCGCCGCGGTGTGGCCGAACATGTCCTGGTGGACAAGGGTATCGGGCGTGTGAGCGAGCTCCCAAAGCGCGCCGACGACAACCATGGCGAACGGGGCCGCGATCCATAGCCAGACGAGACCGAGGCGCCCGATGGGGTTTGCTAGCCGGCGCACACAGAAGAATGCGCCCGTGGACACAACAAGCGTATAAATCCATTTGAGCCAAAAAGGTGCGGTGCGGCTGGCGTCGGCGATGTCAGGTCGAACGCCAAGAATCAACAACATCGCAATAAAGCTTGCGATCGCCCCAACCCCGAGGTGAAGGCCGAGGCGCCGATTAGCGGCATAGCGTGGAACTCGCTGAAGCTCGCCACTAAGATCGTTAATCAGGTCGTCAGTCTGCATCGCCTGAACCTTTACTGACGCGCGCCGTGAGGCGTTTGAGCGCACGATGCACGCTTACCTTGATCAAAGATTCCGATACGCCGCGTCGGCTTGCCGCTTCAGCCACTGAAAGCCCCTCGACTTTCACGTCATAGAGCGCGTGTCTTTGTGTCGTCGGCAGTTGTCGTGTGAGGGCGCCAAGGTCGCGCGCCGCGTCGGAAGCTTCGCTTGCATTAAATGGATCTGCGACGATGTCATCTTCCAGCGGCTCGGTCATGCGGATGCGCCGACGGCGGAGATGATCGATCATTTTGTAACGAGCGATGGCGAACGCCCACGGCAAGAATTTTTGGCTCGTGTCGTAGGACATGCGCCGTTCATGGATGGCGATCAGCGTGTCCTGCAAAATGTCCTCCAAGTCCGCGTGATCGCGGCCGATCCGCCTGGCGAAAAACGGTCGCAGGACGTGCGAAAGCTGCGTGAGAAGCGCGTGGTGGGATGCCCGGTCGCCGGACAGCCCTTTGAGCATCAACGCTCGCAATCGCTCCTCAAAGTCGTTCAATCAACACCCCTTGCATTCTGGGTTCGCGCAACATGGGCGCGACGTTACACGAAGATATTTTTAACGCCGTGCTTCGAAGCGCTTCCACTGGCCTAGGTTACCCTCGATCATCAAATAAATGAAACAATTCAATTGATTGACAACATTGGCTCCATCAAATGCTTTAGGCGAAGACGACTGTAACCGAAGCGGCGCCTCGGTCGAATACCTCAGAGCCATCCGGCATCCACAATCTGGGAGAACCAATATGCTGCACGTGAAGTCCACCGCCGCCACGGCCGCCGCCGCCGCCTTCTTCGCCCTGGCCTCCGCGGCCGTGGCCGCCAACGCCCCAGCCGGCAGCCAGGGTCCGGCTGTCGCTGCGGGCGATACCGTGCACTGTTACGGCGTCAACAGCTGCAAGGGCACGGCCGACTGCAAGACTTCCGAGCACGCCTGCAAGGGCCAAAACTCCTGCAAGGGGCAAGGCTTCAAGGCCCTCTCGGCGGGCGCCTGCCTCGCCAAGAAGGGCGTCATCGGCGACATCGGCGCGTAATTGGGCGCGGGAGCGGGCAAGCCCGCTCCCGCCTTCGGACCAAGGCAGGCCCACATGTTGCAACCGCACCCGCGATCGGCGCCCCAGGCTTCCGTGCGCCAGGCCTCGCCTGGATTCGGGCTTGGCCTTCGCCGCCCACACTATCAGGACTTCCTCGCCCGCCCCCAGCCAGTGGATTGGTTGGAGGTCATTTCGGAAAACTACATGGCGCTCGGCGGCAAGCCGCGCGAGGTTCTGTTCAAGATCCGCGCCCACTACCCCATAGCCCTGCACGGCGTTTCCATGTCGTTGGGATCGCCCGGCGCCCTCAACCCCGATTACCTGCGCGCGCTGAAGGCCTTGGCCGACGCCGTCGAGCCGTTGTGGGTCTCCGACCATCTGGCCTGGACCGGGATACATGGGTTCAACAGCCACGACCTGTTGCCGCTGCCCTACAACGCCGAGTCGCTGCGGCGGATGATCGAACATGTCGACGCGGCGCAGACCTGTCTTGGTCGCCGAATTCTGATCGAGAACCCGTCGAGTTATGTGGCGTTCAGGGCCTCGGACATGGACGAGGCCGACTTTCTCACCGAGCTTTGTCAGCGTACGGATTGTCTTCTGCTGCTCGACGTCAACAACGTGTTCGTGTCGAGCGTCAATCATGGCTTCGATCCGCGCGCCTATCTGCGCCGGTTGCCGGCGGGGCGGGTGCAGCAGATTCACGTGGCCGGCCATACTGACCGCGGCGATGTGATCATCGACACGCATGACCAGCCGGTGCGGGACGAGGTGTGGGCGCTCTATGCTGACGCGCTTCACCATGTGGGGGACGTGGCGACTATGATCGAGCGCGACGACCAGATTCCCGACCTCTCCGAACTGCTCACTGAGCTCGATCGGGCTCGCGAGATCGCCCGTCAGGTCAACGCCGCAGAGCTCGTCTGAACATGGCGACGCTCACACAGCTGCAAGCCGATTTCCGCGATTATCTGATCTCCGGCGGAGACGGGCTCGCATTGCATGTGGCGGTTCAGCCGGACGTTGACGGCGACGCCCGCATGGCGGTCTATTTCAACGCCTATCGCGCCCGCCTCATAGAAGCGCTGCAGGAAACCTATGAGAAGACCTGGGCCTATCTCGGCGACGAGCATTTCGCCGACGCCTGCGCCGCGGCCATAGCTGCAGGGTCGCCGTCATCTTGGACCTTGCGCGACTACGGCGGCCATCTTCCCGACGTGCTGCAAGGGTTGTGGGAGGCGGCGCCCGAGGTGAGCGAACTCGCGCGACTGGATTGGGCGATGCGCCATTGTTTCGACGGGCCGGAGGCTCAGCCCGCCAATGCGGCGGAGCTGGCCAAGGCGGCCGGCGACCGATGGGTGGACATGCATATCGGCCTTCATCCGACCTTGAGCTGGCTGCCGGTCCGTTGGAACGTTGCAGCGATCTGGGCGGCGATTGATCAGGGACGCCCGCCGCCGCCGGCGACGGCGCTGGACGAACCGCGGTGGGTGAAGATCTGGCGGCGAGATCTTCGTCCGCATTATCAAACCGTCGATCACGTCGAGGCGCAGGGCCTCGCCTTGCTGAGTTCCGGGGTGAGTTTTGGCGCGCTCTGCGAGCATCTTACCTCAAGGCTCGGCCAGGATGAGGGGACCTTGAGGGCCGGCGCCTTGCTGCGCAGCTGGCTGGAGGAAGACTTGATCGTCGCCTGCGTGTGGAATGGCGAGAAATTCCAGGTCTCGTGAGTGTAACCCATCGTCGGCTCGGTTCGTATTGATTCGTGAGTCTCAACGAGGCTCGCTCATAAATCTAAAAACGGATCGGAACATCATGACCCAGACCCGCGCGCTTTTAGCGACGGCAGTATTGCTCGCCACGAGCGGAATCGGCGCTTCGGCTGTGGCCGGGGAAAAAGCCAGCGCTACAGAAGCTTGCTACGGTGTCGCCAAGGCGCATCAGAACGACTGCAAGGCCGGGCCTGGCACGTCCTGCGCCGGTACGTCGGCGCGCGATTATCAGGGCGACGCCTGGAAGTTGGTGCCCAAGGGAACCTGCACCTCGATCAAGACGCCCAAGGGCCCCGGCTCGCTTGCCCCCATCGATCGCTGATCCCGCGCCATGCCCGTCCGCCCCACCGTCGGTCTTGGTCTCAAGCCGCAGCATTACGCCGAGGCGCTGGCGGCGTCGGCCGGCGGGCTTTGGTTTGAAATCCACCCGGAAAACTATTTTTGCGATGGCGGGCCACGGCTCGCCTGGCTCGAAGCGATCCGCCGCGACCACCCCCTGTCTCTGCATGGGGTTGGTCTTTCCCTGGCGTCGGACGAGGCCCCCCAGCCCCCCCACCTCGCCCGCTTGCGCCAGCTGGCGGATCGCTTCGAGCCGTTCCTCGTGTCGGAGCATCTCGCCTGGTCGTTCTGGCAGGGCGCCTACGCGCCGGACCTGTTGCCGTTCCCCCGCACCAAAGAGGCGCTTGATCGGATCGAGGCCAATATCGCCCGGACGCAAGACGCCCTTGGCCTAACCATCCTCATCGAGAATCCCTCCCACTATCTCGCCCTGCAGGGACACGAAATCAGTGAAATTGAATTCTTGAGCGAACTTTGCCGGCGCACCGGCTGCGGTCTGTTGGTGGACGTCAACAATGTCTTCGTGAGCGCCAACAATCTCAACACCTCGGCCGAGGACTATATCGACAACATCCCCGCGGCCTTGATTGGCGAGATCCACGTCGCGGGGCATCGCCCCGATCCGCGTTTTGGGCCTGAATTGCTGATCGATTCCCACGACGCCCCTGTCGATGATCGGGTGTGGCGCTTGCTGAGCCGGCTGACCGGGCGTTGCGGGGCTCGACCGGTGCTCATTGAGCGCGACGGTAATGTGCCCGAATTCGCCGCGCTGATGGCGGAGCGCGATCGGGCGCTGCGAGCCATCGGCCAGCCGGTGACGGCGGCGGCGTGAGCGGCCTTAGCGACTATCAAACCGCCTTCCTGGCGGCGCTTGACGGCGAGACGGCCGCGTTGGCGGCGTTCGGCGTCTGCGAGCGCGATATGAAGCGAGGTCTATCCGTACACCGCAACACCGTCGCCACGGGGCTGATCGAGGCGATCCTGGACGCCTATCCCACGGTGGTCGTTCTGATGGGGCGCGATTGGACCGCCGGCGCGGCGCGAGACTTCACGAGGGCGCATCGCCCCTCCGTCGCCGGCCTGATCGACTATGGCCGGACCTTTCCGACCTGGTTGGCGGAGTTCGAATTCGCCCGCGATTTTCCTTATCTGGCTGACGTGGCGCGCGCGGATCGCGCCTGGCTTGAGGCGCATCTCGCCGCGGATGCTGATGGCGTCGATGCTTCAAGTTTTGACTCGATGAGTGACGAGGCGCGCGTGGCGCTGCATCCGAGCGTGCGGCTTTTGTGGTCAATCGATAATGCGCCCACGATCTGGATGCGAAACCGGCCGCCCAATGTGATGGAGCAGGAGCTGGAGCATCAACGGCTTGCGGAGGGCCTTCTGCTGGTGCGGCGCGCCGGCGTGGTGGAGCATCAGCGGCTCGATCGGCAGCAGTTCGAGTTCTTGCGCAAGATCGCCGCCGGCCGGGCGCTGCTCAGCGTTTGCGACGAAGCCCTCGGCGCCATGGCGCCCGACGCCTTCACGGCGTTCCTGTCCGACCTCCTGCGCCTCGGCGTGTTCGCCGTTCCCTCAGCCTCAACCCCGCCCTCCAGGGAGACCCGCCATGTCTGAGCAAGGCTTTTCGACGTTCGCGCCGGCAAGGCTCTATGGCCACACCTGCCGCCTCGTCTCGCAGGCGATTCCCGATTGGGCGCTCACCGGCGTCATGCGGGCCGCCATGGCCTCGACCTTCTTCCTGTCCGGGCGGACCAAGGTCGAGGGTTTACTGACGATCAAGGCCTCGACCTTCGAGCTCTTCCGCAGCGAATACCATGTGCCGCTCTTGCCGCCGGAGCTCGCCGCCTACATGGCGACCTTTGCCGAGCACACGTTCTCGGCGCTCCTGCTGCTCGGCCTCTTCACCCGGCTGTCGGCCATGGGCCTTATCTGCATGACCGCGGTGATCGAGGTCTTTGTCTATCCAGACGCGTGGCCGGTACATCTCACCTGGGCCGCTTCACTGCTCTATCTCGCAGCCAGGGGCGGCGGACGAGCGTCCCTCGACCACGTCCTGAGGATCCCATAGCGCACGCCGGAGCCTTAAGGGGCGCCGGAGCCGCAGCAAGCGTCGCGGTTCTGAACCGGTGGACATGGGACGTCGCCGTAGCTGCAAAAGACACAGCAGTCCCCAGGCTTCGGCTTGAGAAGCGTCGTGCAGCTGGCGCACTCATAAAAATAGAGACAGAAGTCCGTCGGCATGGCGAGCGTCGCTTTGACGCCGCAGTCCGGACAGGTCAGGGTTGATTGAAGTTCCATGGGCGCCTGCGAGATCATGGTCTTCGCCCCTTCAAATCCCCGTCGTTAGATGCAGCAGCCACTCTGGGGCATGACTGAGATAAGCACGTTCCAGCACGTGGTCAAAACCTGTCGCGGTTAAGGCCCCGACCGCCACGAGCGCCGCTCCGAAGGCGATCTTGCCCCATCGGTCGGCCGCCGCCATCTGGCCGCGAAGACGCTGAAACAGGGCGCGTGAACCAAGGCCAAGCGCCAGGAGCGGAGTCGCCGACCCCAGTCCGAACAACAGCATCGTGGCGCCGGCCGAGGCGAGGTTGTGGCCGCTGCTGGCGAGCAGGATCGCCGCGCCAAGAGTGGGACCTGCGCAGGGCGACCACGCCGCGCCCAAGAGCGCGCCTAGGGCGAATTGCCCCGTCAGGCCTCGAAAAGGCTTCCCGGCCAGGGCCCGGTTGGCGCGATCCGCCACCGGGGCCGCCAGGCGAGCGAACGCGGACTGGAGCCTTGGCGACAAGACGACCACGCCGGCGGCGAGGATGAGGAGACCAAAGGCCAGATGCATCCAGCCTCCGCCGATGTCAAAAGAGGCGCCTGCGGCTGCGATGGCGACACCCACCAGAGCGAAGGCGCTGGAGGCGCCAAGTGCGAGCGCGGCCGGACCCCACCTGTGTTCCGCCGCCGCTGCCCCAAGCACGAGCGGCAAGACGGGCAGGATACAGGGCGACAGGACCGTCAAGGCTCCGGCGGCGTAGGCGGCGCCATAGGCGATCAGGCTCATTTGACGACGGGACGTCCGGATTGGGCGGACTTAGCAAGCGCCGTGATGGCGACGCCGTCAACGACACCTACCAAGCGCCCTGTCTCCTGAGCGCCATGGAACGCTATCAGCGTGCTCTGCTGGTTGACGCCCAGTCTGCGCTTCGCCTCATCCTGGTGATCGTAGTCGATGCGCAAGATGACGAGATTATCGAAGCTCTTGTCACGCTCGATCTTGTCGAGGGTCATCGCCTGCAAGCGGCAGACCGGACACCAGTCCGCATAAGCGTCCACGAGGATCGGTCGGCCCGCACGTTGCGCGGCTTCGAAGGCCGCCATCGAAAAGGGTTGGGCCGGGGCGGCCAGAGCCGCGCTGGCGGCGACGAGCATCATAGCTGACGCGGCGGCGGTGAGGGGTTTTAGGTGCATTGGTCGCTCGGGGGTCAATATTGATGCAGTTATGGTTGGGTTCGTCGGCCCAACGCATCGGGTTACACGTCGGAAGGTAATTTATGCGGCTGGGAGCGCAACGCGCGCCCAAGGAACTCGATCAAATCGGCGCATCTCGCTGATTTTATAGCGCTTAACGAATGATCATTGTCTTTGGCGGTTCGGATCATCTGACAGATCCCGCAATCGGCCTGTAACTTTCCGCGCAAGCCGCGCGAACGTCGTTTTGAGGCGGACATGCCTCCGTTCCGCGAGCAATTCCGGAACTGAATCAGTCGTTCCATGGAGGATTATTATGGCGAAGATATTGAAATGCTTGCTATCAGCGGCAGCATCAACGCTGGTTTTGTCTGCTATATTCGTGATGAAAGCAGCACTGGGCGTCATGCCTGAACTCGACATGCCGAAGATGATCGCCGGCATGATGGGCGCCCCGGACCACCTTATGCTTGGTTGGGCCGCACATCTCATGATCGGTGTCGTCGGGTATGGACTGTCGTTCGCTGTTCTCGTTGATCGTTTGCCTGGGCAAAATCGCGTCGCGCAAGGCATGGCGCTCGGCTTCGGGGGTTGGGTGATGATGATGGTCGCCTTGATGCCGATGGCGGGCGCAGGGCTGTTCGGTTTGGCGCTGGGAGTCATGGCGCCGATGGCGACCTTGATACTTCACCTCATGTTCGGGGCGATTCTCGGCGGAACCTATGCTCTGCTCGAAGGCCACGGCGGCATTCCCGCCCGTGCCAGCTGATCCGGCGCTCGGACACCACGATTGTCAGTATCCGGCATGAGAACCCCGGCATTGTCGCACCGAGCCCTTGGCGTCGGCCGCGCGAGTGTCGGGGACCGTTTGGTCGCCAGAAGCACGAACCTTGGATCATTGTCCTCGGATTTAGCGGAGCCCGTCCACGAAGACGCGCTTTCACCACGAAATCCGTGAGCCGATCAGAATTTAAATGCGGAATCGTATCTCAAGAAGTGACGTAGTTGACGGAGTTAGTCGCCGCACCATCCGGCGGAGATCCGGATTAATCAGCATGCCACGGGTGGTAGACCGATTTAGCCGACCTGGGCCGTCTGACGCGCCTAAATGTTTTATCGAGTTTTGAGTTCGTTCAGGAGATTTTTTTTGAGCTGCAGGACGTTGGAGGGACGGGAGTGAGGTGAGTGAGGTGAGTGAGGGGATCTGGCGCAACGCCCTCAACCGCCCAGCGCCCCGCTGACGGCGGCGAAGAGGCCGAAGCCGGCCGTAACGACCACAACCGCGCCCACGATCCAGGCGTAGACGCCCTTTAGTCGGTACGGCTCCGGCAGGGCGCGCAGCGCCAGCAGGAACAGAAAGCCTAACACGATGGGCAGGAGTCCGGCGTTCATCACCTCCACCGCCACCGACAGGGCGACGAGGTCGACGCCGGAGGTCACCAGCAGAGCCCCAGCGATCAGGATGGCGCTGAAAACGCCGTAGAAGACCGGCGCCTCCCGCGGGTGATGCTGCAGGGAGCGCTTGAAACCCACCACCTCCCCCAGGCCCCAGGCGGCGGTCAGGCAAACCACGATAGTGGCCACCACCGACGCCCCAGCCATGCCCAGCGAGAAGGCCAGACGTCCGGCGTCGGCGCCGAGGAATGGGGTCAGGGCGGCGGCGATCTGCGGCACGCTGTCCAGCGCCCCGCGCCCACCGCCGTAGCCGAGGGTGGCGGAGGCGGCGATCAGCACTGCGGCCATCACCGCCTGGGTGACGACAGCGCCGACGGCGGTGTCGATCCGGGCGAGCCGGAGGTCCGCCGGGCGCAGCCCTTTGTCCAGCACGGCGGACTGCTGGTAGAACACCATCCAAGGCATGATCACCGCGCCGATGTTGGCGGCGGCGAGGTAGAGGAATCGGTGATCGTCCAGGGGCGCCTGGACCATCTGCGCCGCGATTTCCTTCAGGTTCGGCTCCGCACGCCAGGCCACGTAGAGGAAGACGAGTTCGCACAGGCCAAACAGGATGGCGATCCGCTCCACCGAGCGGTAGGAGCCGGTGACCACCATGCCGGTGATCAGGGTCACCGTAACCAGCATGGCGAGCCAAACCGGCACGCCGAACAGCTGCGCCACTCCGGCGAGGCCGCTCAGCTGGGTGACCAGGGCGCCGATACAGGCCAGCGCCAGGGTGGTCACGGACAGCCACGCCCAGCCCCGGCCGAAGCGCTCGGCGATCAGCTCCCCGTGCCCGCGGCCGGTCACGAGACCCAGGCGCAGCGTCAGTTCCTGGACAATGAACAGGATCGGAACCAGTACCGCCTGCAAAAGCAGTAACCGGTAGCCCCACTGGGCCCCGCTCTGGGCAGCGGTGATCAGGCTGCCGGCGTCGGTGTCGGCCAGCATGACGACGAGGCCCGGTCCACTCACCGCTAGGACGCGTTTCCAGCGGGGCGTGAGGCCCGGCGGGACGGGGGCGGTGAGAAGGGCCATGGGAAGCTCCGCTAATGCGACTTATTCGCATATAATGCGGAAACCTATGTGCGCCAAGGGCGGACGTCGCTCCGCGGGATTCGACACGTCAGTCCGCCGCGACTGCGACGAGCGCTCGCCCTCCTCAAGTTCAAGCGCTTTGGGTCACGATGCCCCATTCTCCAACGGCGCGGCTGACGAGATGTTGTTGAGTATTGGCCCGCAGGGCGGCGAAGCCAACGGGTTCTAGATTGGACCGTGGGCGGAGAGAAAGCGCTGGGCTGACACCTGCGATTTGAATCTCTGCTGCATTCGTTGCCCTCTTCGGATGGGCAGGAGACTGTTCTCGGCGCGATTTTTCTCGCGCATCCCACCAGGTCGATGAATTTTCAAAATTTCCAGCGTTTTGGCTGCGCGGCCCTTCGGGTCAATGCTAAGCGATACGACTGATCAGGCTACTCGATGAGCAACCTAAGCAGATAGGCGCGCCAGTGTGGGCGTCGAGATTTGATCCAGATCATTTCTTGCTAATGCGAATGAGTTGCAATATGGCTCCACCGGTGAGTTCAACCGCTTGGGGTCAGATGTGCGTCGCTTCGCCAACTTTTCATTGCAATCG
>Ga0208597_1000422_pt1 | contig 16509 bp, 12 predicted proteins | sample LakMenEpi05May12_FD_150673 | JGI IMG/M metagenome (GOLD analysis project Ga0208597, IMG submission 150673) | Freshwater microbial communities from Lake Mendota, WI - 05MAY2012 deep hole epilimnion (SPAdes) | ecosystem: Environmental > Aquatic > Freshwater > Lake > Epilimnion/Euphotic zone ...
TTCTGAAGTGTTGGGGATAAATGAAAATACCGTATGGGTGAAATCGCCATCTATGGCATCAAAAAGTTTGGGTGCGAGCAATTTTCCGAGCATTTTTCGCTCTTTGTATATCTCGCCATCGGTACCTCGTGCAAAATAAATACGCTCGAAACTACATGATTTTCGTTCTTTTTCATCTTGAATTTTGACTACTGAGAGTGGTTTTTCATTCTTTAAAATCAAGGCATGCGCAGGCGCTAGCTCTTTTATATCTTCAAAATCAACTTTAAATACTGTTTGAATAGCGGGTCTTTCGCTAGCTACTACCGTAAATTCTTCATTTGAATAATAAAAACAAGGTCTAATGCCATTGGGATCGCGGAATACAAAAGCATCGCCATGTCCCAAAACTCCGGCCATGACATAGCCACCATCAAATCCTTTTACCGAACGATTTAAAATCGATTCAATATTGATTTCACTTGCTATACGCTCGGTAATTTGGTTATTGGAAAGACCTTCTTTTTTGTATTGGTCAAACAGGATTTGCACTTCGGTGTCCAAGAAATGTCCAATTTTTTCAAGCACCAAAACCGTATCCGCTTTTTGGCGTGGATGTTGTCCTAACTGAATTAAATTTTGTAATAAATCATCTACATTGGTGAGATTGAAATTTCCCGCCAATACCAAGTTTCGTGTAATCCAATTGGATTTTCGATAAAAAGGATGACATACTTTTTCGGAAAGATCGCCATGGGTACCATAGCGCAGGTGTCCCAAAAACACATCGCCAAAAACTTCGCAATTTTCTTTTAAATAGCTAGCGTCGTTTAATTTTTCGGGGTTGAGCTTATTGTATTGTTTGTAGCAATTTTCGAATATGCGCTGTAATGAATTGCTTTCAGCGCTTCGTTCTCTATATATAAAATCATTGCCAAAATCCGTATCTCTTCTAATAACCGCAATTCCTGAGCCATCTTGCCCTCTATTGCGCTGTTTTTCCATAAGGAGATACATTTTATCCAGCCCAAAAGTAGGTTTATTGTACTTGTCAATATAATATTGAAGCGGTTTGTGAAGTTTGAGTAAGGCTACACCACATTCATGTTTTATCGAGTCGGACATATTTAAAATTAGTTATTAGTTATTAGTGATTAGTAAATTGTAATTAGCAGTAATGAAATTCTATATATTAAAGATCATTTTATATCGGGCAAAGACTTTTCCTTTTTTGATATCATCTAGCCTGCGTTTGATGAGTTGTTTTTTCATGGGTTTTAATTTATCTACAAACAAAACGCCTTGAATATGATCGTATTCATGCTGAATAACACGAGCTGTAAAACCTTCAAATTCTTGTGTTACTCGTTCTTTTTTGGAATTGGTATACTCGATTCGGAGTTTGGACGTACGATCTACATTGCCATATACAGCAGGAATGCTTAGACAGCCTTCTTCGTAGCTTTTTACTTCACCAAATTCTTCAAGGATCACTGGATTGATAAAAACTTCTCTAAGTCCCACTTCGTCTTTTGACTTTCTATTATCTTCATCGCTATCTATTTTACTACTATCAATGACAAAAAGCAATAAACTTTTATTGATTTGCGGCGCTGCCAAACCTACCCCTTTGCAGAAATCCATGGTTTCATACATGTTTTGTATCAAGATATCTAATTGTGGATCGTTGAGATCTATTGTTTCTCCTACTTTTTTCAAAATGGGCATTCCATAAGCCACTACAGGTAACACCATACGGTAATTTATCGTTGTTTAAAATTCAAATAATCTTGTAATAAAATAGCCGCACTTACCTTGTCTATCAGTGATTTATCTTGACGTGTTTTTTTATTAACGCCGCTCATCAAAATGCTCTGTTGTGCCAATTTGGAGGTATAGCGCTCGTCCATTTCTTCTATATATTTCTCTGGAAATTTCTCTTTCAATTTGGATTGAAATACCTGCATAGACTTATGGATTTCGTTCATGGAATTATCCAGTTTTTTTGACAATCCAAAAACGAAACCTTCTACAGCTTCTGCTTTACAATATTGTTCCAAATATTCAATCAATTTAAAGGTATCTACAGTATCTAGCGAAGTAGCGATAATTTGCAAGGGGTCTGTCACGGCCAAACCTGTTCTCTTACTCCCAAAGTCTATTGCTACAATTCTCACTATTTTTTCTTTTTTACAAACACTTTAAAAAAAGTAGATTTTTGATCGCCATTGACATTGCCATACAAGGTCAATTTATTCATCGAAAATCCATCTTTACCTGCTGAATTATATTCTACCTTCACTTTTCCTTTTTTGCTGGGTGCTACAGGCGCCTTTTCATAGCTAGGAACGGTGCAGCCACAGCTCACTTTTACATCCAATACAAAATAAGGATTTTTGCCTGTGTTTAGATATTCAATTTCTTTTTTGAGCACAGTTCCTTCTTCTATCGTATCAAAATCGTATAACTCTTGATCAAACTGAATTTGAGTGGGTTTGTTATAAAAAAAATCATTGTTGTCGGGCGCAAAAGCGGGATTTTGAAATTTGTTCAAATCCTTTTTATCAGCCGTAAAATCATCCAAAACAATCATTCCATTCTGGCTAAATGGCGCTTTTTTGAAAAAAAACATATAAGCACCCAATCCTAATACCAATATTAGCAATACAAATGTACTAAATTTCCAAATATTCAATTGACTCATTTTTTGAAATTTCACTTGCAAATTTACATAAAATTTCCTAATTGGGCTTGATTAGTCTAATTTCTCTACTATATCATGGAATTGAGTAGCTACGGCATTCCATTGATCCGCATTTGAAGTATAATTGAGCAAATAATAATTGCATCGATTTGAGGCGAAAAGATGTGCTAACTTATAATTTACAGGACTAATTATCAATAGATTAGATAAATTTTTAACTTGTAATTCCTCATCACAATCCAGTGATGATGTTGTAAAAGAAATACATTTATGAATTTCCAAAAACACATTGAAATACGAGGTTGTTTTATTGACAATAAAAGGTTGATTCCATATCACATCATCTGGCAAATCATTTTTCATTTCCGAAGCGAGGTAATTATTGACGGCATTCAGCAATATGCTTTCCTTCAAATTTTCATCTTTAATATCACATTGCATTAGGCTCATACAAAGGTGATAGCGCTCTTCTTTGAGTTGCTTTTCTATCAATTCCCAAGAAATATGATTCAGATTAAAAAAAGTAATCTCTACACTATGACAACGATATTGACTTTCAGAAGCTCCTTTTTCCCAATGCTTTTCAATATTATCAAAATCCGTAATACAAAGTAATTTCATCCGTTTTTTTTATTTAGAAATGCCTTCCAACATGGGTACAAATTCAAATTTTCCAAATTTCTCCTCCGACAAAGAACCATCTTCATTTTTGGTCAATCGAAGCATATCTTGCTGTCCTTCGCCGTCTTCCATAGGCAAGACAAACTGTCCGCCTACTTTGAGTTGATTGACAAGATTTTGAGGAATTTCGGGGGCGGCGCAGGTAATCAAAATTTTGTCATACGGCGCATAACGAGGCACTCCTTTGAACCCATCTTCCAAAAAAGTATGTATATTTTTCAAGCCCAATTCTTTTAACTTTTTGGTAGCTCGTTGGAATAGAATTTCATGTCTTTCGATAGTAAAAACTTTACCTGCCAAATGACTCAAAACCGCCGCTTGATAGCCACTTCCCGTCCCGATTTCCAAAACCGTTTCGTTTTTTTGCAAATTGAGTAAAAAGGTCTGAATAGCAACCGTGGTGGGCTTTGAAATGGTTTGATCGGCTTCTATATCTACATTTTGATTTTTATACGAAAGCTGCTCAAAACCTTTCCCCAGAAAGAAATGACGCGGCACCTCATCCATAGCTTCCAATACATATTGAAAATTTGTATAGTTTTTTTCTACAAAAAGTTTTTCAATATCTTCGAGCATATTGCGTCGCAATCCAATGGTGATATTCGTGTCAAAATTTGTATGCATCTGTTCTTTTTACGATCATTGAGGTTAAAAATAATTTTCCAAAGCGGGCTTGTTCTTCATCAATTTCAAATCCTGCAACAATGCGGATTTAGGTCTAATTTCTATAGAATATGCTTGTCCAAAATTGGAAATTGGCGTATAATTAAATCTAAATTCCCAGCAGTGCATATTTCGGACAGCCGAAATGGTCGTCATTAAAATCTGTTTTGAATTAAAATCATAACCCGAGCGGATAGCAATTTTCCAATTTTTGGTAAGATTGAAATCCAAATTATTCATACTAATATTGGCCGAATAAACCGTGGTATCTATTTTAAAATCATTATTGGATGTGAAATTGACCGCAAAACTTGCGTTCCATGGATTATTAAAATCATAGAAATAATGATAATTTCTAAAAATATAATTTCGTTCGGCTTCGCTGCCTTTATTACTTTTAAGGACATTAGACGCTAAATTGGCCGAAGATAAATTGAAGTTTAAAGCCGCACTAAACGACTGCAAACGCACCAAACCGCCTTTGTTTGAAATCAATAATTTATCCACTCTCACGCCATTTTCATATACATAAGGATCATAATTAAAATCCATTCTAAAATTAGCAAATTTCCCTATATTACTACTCATGGACATAAACCAGTTGGACATTTTGAAACTTTCCGCGTTGAGATTGTATGTGCCCGAAAGGCTTAAATTATCAATCAACATAATTTTCTTAGATGGATTGGCGGAATCTTTTTTATTAAAAAATTTGGCTTCCAAAGAATTGGACAATCCAAAATTTAACACAGCCGTAGCACTATTGCCCGGTACAGAATATAATCCTTGAGCATAAGGTGAGTATGTTATGACTTTTCCTGTATCCAATTGTCGATAATAACCCCAAAAATCTTTTGTAAAATCGGGGCTAAATGCAAATCCTACATTAGGTGTCAACTGATGTCGAATGCCTTGAAATCCTCTACCTCGAAACTGCTTGATTCCCACGATGACAGTACTTAAATTGAGTCCTCCACTAAAATCTTGAACCGAATAAAAACCATTTTCGGTAATCGTATCTAACTTGGTAGAATATTCAAAATTAGTTCTATTAAAATAATTTCTATTTTGGTATCGAAAACTAGGCGATAAATTGAAGTATTTCAACAATTTAATAGCTCCAAAATTGAAATTAACGGTGTGCAAAATACCAAATTTCAAATCTTTGAAAAACTCCTTTGTCAGCAATAAACTATCGTAGCTTCTAAATTGTGAGTTGAATTCTGAGGTATATGAAAAATTCAATTGATTCAGATAACCTTTGCCGGTAGCGGTTTTGAAAGGATTTCCGTTATAATTCATCTGAAGATTTGGGAACTGCCCCGTTACGGATTTATTAGCCAAATTTTGAGTATAATTGACACTACTTCTCAGCTCTAAAGGCAATCCTCTAAAACGCTTGGTAAGACTCAAACTGGAATTGATTTGAGCATCAATTCTACGGGCCGTTACGTTGATAGGATTTTGAAAAAATCCTTGTGTTTGATAACGCATGGTGGTATTGAATGTAAAAGTAGGATGCGCTTTTATGTCTTGGCTATGCGTCCATGTAAAATTGTAATTGGTAGCCGTATTGGCCGAAACCGCTGGATTGTCGTTATCGCCTTGAAATATTCGATTCATCCCCACGCTCAATGATCCATTGAAATTGTATTTTTTTAAATATCTAAAATCGCCTTGAATGCCATAGCTACCATTGAAAAACAACTGCGAACGCACAGCCAAATCCATGTGATCGTTTATTCCAAAATAATATCCGAGTCCTTGTAGATTGAAAACTGGCGAAAATCCATATTCTGTAGGCAAAAGCAAACCACTTCTTCGTCCTTTTTTGAGTGGAAATAATCCAAAAGGAAGATATAAGGGCGTAGGAATATCATTGATTACAATATTAGTAGGGCCCGTAATCATGGCTTTATCGGGAATCAATTTCAGCTTGCGCGCATTGAAATGAAAATGCGGATGCTCAAGGTCGCACGTGGTATATTTGGCACGGCTTACATACCAATTTTTATTGCTATCTTTTTTTACTTCCTCGCCATGAAGAAATCCTTCGCCTTCTTGGGTTACAATATTATAAACCTTGCCCTTTTGCGATTTGAAATTATAGGTGATTTTATCGGTAATATACTCTTTTCCATCTTGTTTGAGATACGGAACGCCTACAATAGAATCGCCCTCCACTTTTTGAGTGGCGATCATTACACCTGATTTCCAATCATATTCAATATAATACGCATCTACATTCATGCTATTATAGTCAATTTTGGACTTATTGTACAAAAACATTTTTTTGGAAACATTGTCAAACACAATGCTATCTTCGGCATGATAATCAATCTTGGATTTGATATCTCCGCTAGCATCTTTTAATTGAAATGAATCCACAACCACTTCTTTCTTTACAAAAGTGTCCTTTTTTATAGAGAGCGTAGGGTTTGATTGTGAAAATAAGTCGCATGAAAAGAATAGAATAAGAGATAATATAAGTATCTTTGCTCCGTTGCTATAATAATGAAAAAAATAATCGATACAAAAACTCACAAAATGCAAAATAATATTCTTCTAAACTTTCTTAAAAACTGCAAATATACAATTTTTATTGTTTGTCTGTGTTTTTTGACCGAAAACACATATAGTCAAGAAATTGTATCTAAGAAACTACGAAAAGTAGTCATAGATCCTGGACATGGTGGTAAAGATCCTGGCGCGGTAGGTTCTTTTTCAAAGGAGAAAGACATTGTCTTGGCGGTATCACTTAAATTGGCGGAATTGATTCAAGAAAAACATCCCGATGTCAAAGTAATTATGACGCGTGAAGACGACCGTTTTATTGAATTATATCAGCGTGCATCTATTGCCAATAAAGCTAAGGCCGATTTATTTATTTCCGTTCATGCAAACTCCAATAAGAAAAAAGACCCTTCGGGCGTGGAATTTTATGTATTGGGATTGCACAAATCCGAAGAAAACTTAGAAGTAGCCAAGAAAGAGAATGCCGTAGTTAATTTGGAGGGCAATGTAACCGAAAACTATGGATTCGACCCCAATTCGGCAGAGGGAAATATCATCATGACCATGAAACAAAGTTTGTTTCTTGACAACAGCATACATTTTGCTAAAAAAATAGAAAATGAATTCAAAAACGATGATAACCAATCTATTAGAGGCACAAAACAAGCTGGATTTTTGGTTTTGTATCAAACCGCCATGCCTAGTTGTCTGCTCGAAATTGGCTTTATTTCCAATGCCGAAGAAGAAGAATACATGAATAGTATATTGGGGCAGGTGAATATTGCTACAAAAATTGCGAATGCTTTTACGGAATATAAGCGAAAATTTGAAGGGAAAAATGCCGATATTTCAGTTCCAAACGCAGAACAAAGTGCTGCTGAAAAGAAAATAAGTATTGAAAAACAAATGGAACAAGCCGAAAAATTAAAAGCCGAAAAAGCAGGCTATCCCAATGCCTTGAAGGAAATGGAAGCTAATCAAAAAATGGCTCAAGCAAAAGATGCCGCCAAACAGCCTCCAATGACTATTGAACCTATAAAAGAAATTGCAAAAATACCTAGCAAACCTTTTATTGAAGAACCAAAAGAAAAAGAAAAAGTAAAACCAAAAGAAACTGCACCCGCGCCAAGAAAAATTATTATTATAGAAGAAGATACCCCTCTAGAAATGGTACAAATAAGCGACCCAAAAGTAGAAGCTACAACCATAGAACCTAAAGAAAACTATATACCAAAGCCTAAAGCCAAGGTAGAAGTATCCCCAGAAGTAGTAGATCTTCAAAAACAAAAAATATTGGATGAAAAGTTGAAAATGGAAGAAAAAGCAAAGCTGGAAGTCAAAAAAGTAGCTCCCAAAGTAGAAACTAAACCCGCTCAAAAAATCATCATTGACGACAGGGAAATTGAAGAAAAAGTAGCATTCAACACTCCTAAAAATGCTTCCAATAAAGAATCGAATAAAATGGCAGCACCTGCACAAAATAAGCCAAAAAGCACTTATGTAGCTCCTAAAATGGGATTGGTTTATAAAATTCAGGTAAAAGCTTCGCAGCGAAAAATAGATGAAAACGATATCGTTTATGGCTCATTTCCCGATATAAAAGAAAGCGCTGAAGATGGTATGTACAAATATTTAACAGGAGAATTTAAAAGTATAGACGAAGCCAAAAAACATCGTGAATATGTAAAAATGAAAGGCTTCAACGATGCTTTTATCGTAAAATACGAAAATGGCGTTAGAATTAAATAAAATATGGCATTAGAAAGAACCGAATTTAAAGTAGACAATACCCTCAAAGAACGCGAACGTGTAATTCTAGTGGGCGTAGCCAAAAACAAACACGAACTCCTCAAACTCAAAGAATATTTGGATGAGCTCTATTTTCTGGCAACTACCGCCAACGTAGAACCCGTAGAAGTATTTCATCAAATACTAGACAATCCCGATAAACGAACCTATGTAGGCAGAGGAAAATTAGAAGAAATCAATGAATATTGCAAAAAATATAAGATTGATGCCATCATTTTTGATGATGAAATCAGTCCTTCACAACAAAATAATATCGAAAAAGAACTGAAAATCAAAGTCTTGGATAGAAGTATGCTCATACTAGACATCTTTGCACAAAATGCTAAAACCCTTCAAGCCAAAACCCAAGTAGAGCTGGCGCAAACTCAATACTTGATGCCCCGACTCAAAGGTATGTGGCAGCACCTAGACCGTATCAAAGGAGGAATAGGTATGCGAGGCTCGGGGGAAAAAGAAATTGAGACGGATAGACGTATCGCGCAGACTCGTATTTCGCATTTGAAGGAAAAACTCAGAGAAATATCCAAACAAAGCGAAACCCAACGAAAAAGCCGTGGCGAAATGATACGGGTATCGATTGTGGGCTACACCAATGTGGGTAAAAGCACTATCATGAACCTCGTAAGCAAAGCTGATATTTTGGCGGAAAACAAACTTTTTGCTACGCTAGACACCACCGTGCGCAAGGTAGTGATAGAAAATGTACCCTTTTTGATGTCTGACACCGTAGGATTTATCCGCAAGCTGCCACATCATTTGATCGAAAGCTTCCACTCTACATTGATAGAAGCTATAGAGAGCGATATTCTAATTCATGTAGTGGATATTTCGCATCCAAAATTTGAAGATCAAATCAATGTGGTCAACAAAACCTTGATGGACTTGGGCGCCAAAGACAAACCTACGCTGATGGTATTTAACAAAATGGATTTGTACCAAAAACAAGCCTTGGACGAGTTCCTATTTGAAGACGAACGCGCCGCTATCTTGAAAGAATTCAAAGACCATTGGATTTCCAAAACCGAGGATAATTGTATTTTTATGTCTGCCACTACCTTGGACAATATACAAGGATTCCGAGAAGAATTATTGGTAAAAATCAAAAAACTATACAAAGAACGCTACCCGTATAAAGCTAAATTCTTGTGGGGCTATGAAGAGTTTAGGGATATTTCGGAGTAAGGTCATTTCATATATGATACTTTAATTGCTTTTTTTTAAGTTATTAAAAATATGCAATAATTGAAACCAAGCCCATAAACCATTTTTATTTAAAAATACAATCGTAATAAAAAAAATATCGCATTTGTGGAAATTCTATTATAATTACATATATTAAAGAGTTGGGCGTCACTCAATGAAGACCGTTCAACAAAAAAAGAGACAGACTAAGAATGAAATTAATAACCTGGAATTGCCAAGGAGCATTTAGAAAAAAGGCAGAGACTATTTTACTACAACGACCAGACATTTTGGTAGTTCAAGAATGTGAGCATCCCGACAAATTAAAGTTTAGCTCATCAACTCAAATACCAAATGATATTTATTGGTATAGTGATGGTGGTAAAAAGGGAATTGGAATATTTTCATACTCGGACTTTAAATTTGAACTTCTACCTGAATTTAAACCAATTTTTCGCTACATACTTCCTTTTCGTGTGACAGGTAACGGGCAGTCATTTATACTTTTAGCAGTTTGGGCTATGAATAATAAAGAAAACCGTATCGCACGTTATATTGGGCAAGTATGGTTTGCTATAAACCATTACAAAGACCTACTTGGTAATTCGACAATTTTAATTGGGGACTTTAATAGTAATAAAATTTGGGATTATAAAGACCGAGTTGGGAAGCATTCAGACGTTGTAAACAAACTTGCTGAAAAAGATATTCACAGTGTTTATCATAAGCACTTTGACATTGAGCAAGGCAAAGAAAATCATCCTACCTTTTTCTTACAACGCAAAAAAGATAAACCCTATCATATTGACTATTGCTTTGCTTCAGCAGACCTTTATGACAAAGTGAAAAATATAGAAATTGGGACATACGAAAATTGGATAAGTCACAGCGATCATGTACCTCTAACAATAAACTTTGACCTATGATACTAGAAGGGCGAACATATAAAACGGGTTTGACAAAAGTTGTCCGCCTTCGCTCACATTTTCACGAGTAAATATTAACTAAAGCCTCTCGCTTACTTTTCCTTACCCCCCAACTTCTACTCCATTGGCAAATGATTTCCCCACATGCGCATTTGTCTTACCACCCATCGTTTGCGTCTATTGATAAAGCTAGAAGGATTTTCGGCCTTATATTTTATGGGATTAGGCAATACTGAGGCTAAGAGCGCGGCTTCTTCTTTGCTCAAATCTTTGGCGGATTTATGAAAAAACTGCCTGGAAGCGGCTTCGGCTCCATAGATACCATCTCCAAATTCGATGACATTGAGATACACCTCCAAGATACGCTCTTTGGACCAAATCAACTCTATCAAAAAGGTAAAATATACTTCAAAGGCTTTTCGGATATAGCTTCGGGTAGGTAGCAAAAATACGTTTTTGGCGGTTTGCTGCGAAATGGTACTGCCTCCTTTGATTTTTCTGCCTCTTTCATTATTTTTAAGGGCTTTTTTGATCGCTACCAAGTCAAAACCATTATGTTTTAAGAAATTTTGATCTTCCGAGCATACTACCGCCAATTGTAAGTTGGGCGAAATATTTTCGATACTTTCCCAATCTTTTTTGAGTCTTAATTTACGTTCGGAATTGAGCATTTGTTTTGGCAAACTCCATATCATCAAGGGAGTCATAGGCACGGGAAGCCATTTGAAAACCACAACCGATACCACGCTAATGATAAAAAACCACTTGATGGATTTACCTATAAAACGAAGCATACGCTTGAAAAAAGAAGAAGATTGTACTGTCATGAAAGTGTTTTAATACCTAATTTAATTTTGGCTGCTTGAAAATATTTGGTAAAAGTCTCCGCAAAAATAGTCATTTCAATTAAAAAACCTATTTTTCCATTCAAAAAGCCCTTTTTAATAAAAAATCCTTTGAAAAATTTAATCATTGGGCTGAACAGCAACGAAACGCAAATTGATATCCAAGATTTTTTTGACAATCCTTGTGAAGCTAATTTTGCATATTTTTGAGATTTGGATCGCAAGGCAGCCGTGGATTTGTATGCCTGATGTATGATAGGAAAAGGAAGTTTTGACACTGAGATACTTTTATCATATTCCAAATGCTCGTGCGGAACAGTTCCCGCCCATGTTGCCTTATTTTTTTGCCACAATCGCTCTTTTCTATCGGGATACCAAGTGCCATGCATAATAGATTTCTCCCCAATTTTATTGATTCTAGGAAAAGACGCAACGAGTGGAAGCGCCTGTTTTTCTTTCACAAAATACGCTTGTAATTCATCAGAAGCCCATTCGTCGGCATCCAAACTAAAGATAAAATTGCTAGAAGCGAGACTATTGGCATAGTTTTTTTGCAAAATATAATTGTCAAACACACGCTGAAATACTTTTACGTTGGAAAATTTTGAAGCAATCTCAATCGTATTATCCTCCGAAAAACTGTCTACAACTATGATTTCATCCGAAAAAGGCAAGACACTTTCGATACATCTTGAAATATTCTCGGATTCGTTGTATGTAATAATGACCGTGGCTATTGTCATGAATGATAATCGATTTTATAAAACAAACAAAACGGCAATACAAAAACCAAAACGCCTAATTGGGTCTCCAGCATCGGCTCCACCATAAAAGCGGCTACCATAGAAGCGGTATATGCAAATGGAAGCCATAATTTATTTAACCAAGCATACCAAATCGAATAGAACAAAACCATGAGAAACAAACATAGCCCAACGATACCATTTGCCGCCATGATGTAGACAAATTCATTGTGTGGCAACATTGTTTCTTCGCCTTTTTCAAGGCCTGTATATGAAGAAATGGCTTGTTTCATATCGCCCTCCCCTACGCCTAAAAGGGTTTGTTTTTTGAAAATTTCCAGTCCTACTTGAATGGAATGCCAACGACTGCCGTCGGAATATTGATGGGCTGGATTGGCGAGAAATTCTTGAATATCCCAGCGCATATAGCCTACTTTTTTGCTGAGCGTAGGAATTGTTAAAACCATAGAATAAAAAATAAGCACCAGTCCTAGTGCAACAAATGTTCCTTGTATATATTTACGGGTCTTTATGATCCAAAACACACCAAAACAAAGCAATGAAACATAAAGCGATAATATGGCACTGCGGACACTGAGAAAGTGAATAAACAACAAAAAATAAATGGCCAATGCGGCATAGATTTTGCTTTTTAGGAGCTTGGAGGTATGATAATAATAGCTAAAAAACAAGGAAAGCAAAAAACAAAAATTGAGCAATAATCCATACCGAATATGACTTCGGATGGGTACCCACAAGGCCTGTCCTTTCATGATATTTTGAGAAAAAATAATATGATTTTGAAGATACATATATCCAACAAAAAAAGTTGAAACGATAAAAATGCACAAAATAAATTGAGCAATTTTTTCCAAGTGTTTGATAGAAATATTGGGAATCCAAAAAAAGCTAAACGCTACCGCAATGAGCGCACTTTTAAGATTCATTTTTTGGAAAAAATAAAAGGTATCTTGACTCCAAAACCCAGAAAAAACAATCCAAAGATAAAAAAACATAAGTCCTAGATAGATAAAATCGCGCTTAGCAATTTCTTTATTTTTTGAAATAAACAAGAAAGAAAACAATACCAATAACAATACAGAAAGACTCAATACCGCATGACCTTTTGCAAAAAAACTAAGGAATATACCCAAGAAAATAGGCATAAAGCCTTTTGTTTTAAGTTGAGATAAAAAAGAAAAGGATTGCGTCATATTTGGCAAATATAAGATTTTTTTGAAAGTTTAACGATGAATAATGCATCAAAATATTCTATAAACGCAAAAAAGCGCTCTGAAATATCTTTCAAAGCGCTTTTTAAAAACGGGGCTCAAAAATGTGTTGTTTTCCTATCGTTATAACAAACTGAAAATTTAATTTAATATAAATTTCAGCATTATATTTTCTTTAACCCAAATTAATCATTAAAAAATGATTAATCGCATAACGTCTTGTAGTTCGATTAATTTCAAATTAATTAAAACAATCCGTTTGCGGGTTTAAACCCAACTAATGCCTTATTTTATTACTTCGTAATAATCTAATGCGTAATTTGGCTTTAACTTAAAATTTGATACAAAGATGCGACAATCCCAAAAATTTATCCTTTATTTTGAGTGAACGTAGATTATTTTTATTAAACGTATAAAAAACATCGAAAAACCTCGATTTTTTAATATTTTTTAACAAAACGAACTACATTAAAAAAGCCCTGAAAATTTTCAGGGCCATAATTAATTAAAAAATTGAAGTAATATCGAAGCTTTTATAATCTTACTTTTTTGCTGATGATATTTTCACCAATTTGAACATTAATGATATAAATGCCTTGACTCAATGATGCGTCATCTATGATGATTGATTTTTGATTGGCATTTTGTTCCAATAATTTAACGCCTTGAATATTATAAATTGAAATATTTTGAATATTGGCAAGCGCTTTTATTTGAATTTCATTTGCATTCAATCGTGAAACATTGAAATTATTTTCATCATTATTTGCAGCAGATTGAAGACTGCTAGTAGATTTCAACGTATTTACTTTTGTATTGGTAATGATAGCCTCATTGTAATCAAAATAGATATAAGCCGTATTTTTGATTTTGGTTCCAAGAGGCAAGCCCGCATTTAACTTCATTGTATAGCTTATAAATCCACTACTTTTAGCTTCATCTTCTGATTTTGGAGTCAAGTGAATATTGTCAAAATACCAAGTCAATTTTCTGTCCTTTTTCACCAATCTAAAATCGTGCGAAATATCGCCTAGTTTCAAAGAATTGATGTCCAACGATGGATCGATTTCGTCTTCAACTCTCACTGTGTATGTTCTCCAGTTTCCTTCATTTTGGAAACGAATCAAATAGCTTAATTCTTTTGTATTGGGATTAGTAATCCCTTCCTCGCCAATTCCAGATGGATAAGACGTCTTGTCATTAGGGTCGTGCGAACTTTTTACAGAATCACAAAGCGAAGAAATATTGTTTGAAACATCAATATCATTAGTCATAGATAAGATTTTGGTTTCATCACATTTGTATTGACCGAATGTAAATGTAGGAGGAGAAATCATGGTAATATCAATATAGCCTGACATTCCCGGTTGAAAATTGTCTTTTTTAAATACCAATCTATCCGATAAAATGCTGAAAGGAGCAGGATACGAATTGGCAAAAACCATACCTGTAGGGAAATAATACTCTACAAAAACATTTTCGGGAGTGGTCCCCACATTTTCATACATTATAAAAATATCTTTGGATTGCCCCGGCACATAGTTATTGTTTGGCCATCCTTGATAATGCGTTACTTTTAAATTCTTTCCAGGTGCAGGAGCTGTCAAAATATCACAGAATGTATCTTTACATCCAATGCTATCTTCTATATAAAGACAAACGGTATAATTACCCGCATTTGTGTAAGTATGATTAGCATTGAAAGTAGTAGCCGAAGTTCCATCTCCAAAATTCCATAAATGAGATTTCAAAGAAGAATAATTTGAAGAAGAGTAATTATACAATGTTTTAGAGGCATTTACAAAATAATCATTTGTATAAAATCCTGCGTGGCAGCATTTTTTATTAGAATCTATTGCAGTAATGTATGCCGTATCTCTACAATTATTGATAGAATCCCATGCGGCTACCCAATAAGTTCCACTTGGCATATTATACAATTCGCTGGCTTTATTACCTGTAGACCATTCAAATTTCACACTATTACTATTTGTACCCCAATAGTTTGCTACTAACTTTATATCATTATTTCCACAGCTATCATAATAATAGATATTAGCATAAAAATTTGCACAAGGATCTACAGTACAAGTAGAATCTATAACAGAAATAGATACTGTATCTATACAACCTTTTGCTAAATCGGTAATAATAACAGAATAAGTACCCGTAGTTTTTGAAAATAAGTAGTTTATGGTATCGCCGTTATTCCATTTGTAAGAATAATTTCCCGAACCATTCATAACATTAGTAAATAAGTATACATCGTTAAGTCCACAAGAATCATCTTTATATACAAATCCTTCAAATCCATTACAAATATTAGTAGAGTCGAAAGTGTCTACAACGTTGTATTGAAATGTTTTACTACATCCCAAAGTGTCATATATGTAAAACTCAATGATACCTGCACCCACATTGGTAACCGTTGTATTCATATAAGAATTATTTCCTTTGTTCCAATAGTAAGTATACGGAGCTGTTCCTCCGCTGAATACTACTTTCACCGAGACATCATTTACCGATGGGCCATCTGCCAATTTTGTAAAAGTTGCTGTAAAAGTATTGGCACAAGGATTGTATGAAGTATCTGTAACATAAATAGAATCGTAAAGTACACATGAAGAAATCGAATCAAATACTCTTACTATATACATACCCGAAGTTTTATTAGATATAGTGCCTCCCCAATATTGAAAATTATTCCAAGTATAAGTATAAACACCACTTCCACCAGAAGCTACTGCTTTTATCTGAACATCATTAGTACTATTACCATCGCTTAATTTAGAAAGATTAACCATCAAGCCTTGACAATTAGTAGAATTACAATCTATTACATCCACAGAATCTGTTTTTGAACAATTATTAGTTAAATCTGTAATTGTAACAAAATACTTTCCATTTGAAGGAAATGAAATATTCGAAACATTTTGAGAAGAATGACTCCAAGCATAGCTATAATTGCCACTACCTCCATATACATTAATTGAATACGACACATCATTTGTCAACGAACAACTATCATGTTTGTATTTTGCAATAGATAAACTATTGCAGCTAAACGATCCCGTATCTGTAGCAGTGTAATAAGCGGTATCTTTGCACCCAGATAAAGAATCAGTAATAAAAACAGTATATTGACCTGCACTTTGATTATAAATAGGACTCCAATAACCAACGATATTGTTTTTTTTCCATTGATAATTATATTGACCACTTCCACCCAAA
>Ga0208597_1000424_pt1 | contig 16447 bp, 16 predicted proteins | sample LakMenEpi05May12_FD_150673 | JGI IMG/M metagenome (GOLD analysis project Ga0208597, IMG submission 150673) | Freshwater microbial communities from Lake Mendota, WI - 05MAY2012 deep hole epilimnion (SPAdes) | ecosystem: Environmental > Aquatic > Freshwater > Lake > Epilimnion/Euphotic zone ...
CTCTTTGCGGTGAAATATCTGCCCTTCGCGATGTTCGCAGAATGGTCTTGTTGTTGCAATTTCGCCGCCTAAGTATTGGAAGTATTCAATGCTGGTGTTAAATACCGCGGACGCTCTATTCGTGTTGAATCGCGTGGAAATCAAGAAGCGGGTATCGGACGTGTTCGCATGCGTGGCAACAAGAGCTACAGCGGCGGATATGAAAACCGTGGCAGTAGTGAAAGAAGCTCAGGCGGTGGCGAAAGAAGTTCGGGTGGCGGATACAACCGTGATCGCGGACCTCGCACAGGCGGATCGGATAGAAGCACTTCAGAGCGCAGTTCTGCAGGTGGAGAAAGACGTTCTAGCGGAGAAAGAAGTTCAGCAGGAAGCTCAGCGGGTAGTTCAGCTGGAAGCTCTAGCGGACGTGCTGGTGGATGGAAATTCAAAGAAGGTGGTGCTAAGAAAAAGAAGTACTAACTTTTAGATAAGACAACAAAAAAGGCCGCGCATGCGGCCTTTTTAATGCTTCAATAATTCTTATTTCTGTTGACCTTCGCTTACTGTTCTGTCTGCACTTAAAGCAGCTTTCTCAATACGCATGCGACCTTGGTCCAAACCAATTACTACTGCCGTCTCGTCAACCTCAACAACTTTTCCGTGAATTCCACCTACGGTAACAATCTTGTCACCTACGCTAATTCCATCTTGAAATTTCTTAGCTTCTTTCGCCTTTTTCATTTGTGGGCGAATCATGAAGAAATACATAATAACAAACATTCCACCCATCATTAATAACATGGGCATCATACTTTGCTCTCCTTGTGGTGCTTGTAATAAAATCATTTTGTTTTCTATTTTAGGTTGCAAATGTACTCAATTATTGTCGCTGAAATAAACTACTTCACCCGATCCATCTCTACTCCCGGTCTTGCTGCATCCAAAGCTTGTCCTGACACCTCTCCTTTCAGTTTCAAATAAAAATCACGGGGTATACCATTCGTAGCAACTTGAATGGTCTTTTCAATATTTCCAGAAAATCCAGCGCTGTTAAATTCAACCGTAATTACTCCAGATTTTCCCGGTGCTATGGGTTCTTTCGGCCAATCCTTTAAGGTTGTGCAGCCGCAACTTGGTGTTACTTGAGCTATTTGAAGATCTGCCTTGCCTTTATTTACAAATGAATAGGAATGAACAATCTTTTCCCCTACCGCAACTTTTCCAAAATTAAATTCAGCTTGTTCAAATGCAATCTCAGGCAAATCGCCGTGCACTTCTCCATTCTCTGCAGAAGGAAAATTCAATAAATCCGAAGTCACCTTTCGCTCCTTATTTTCACAAGAAGCAAATGCAAGAAAAAAAGCGAACACTAAATATTTATTCATTGTCATAGGTAAAAGACCCGTCGAATTCGTCCTCATCAAATATCGAATCTTCTTCGTCAAATTCATCCTCGTCATCTTCTTCCAATTCTGCTCCTGCAACTGCAGCACCGCCAACAATATCAGACTCGAACATGTCTTGAAACTCCTTACTATCCTGTGAAGGCGCATCACCAAAAGCAAGTGCAACTCGTGGATAAATAGTGCTCGGCTTGTCCTTTTTCACTTCCACCAATTCAATATAGAAAATCCACATGCGCATAAAATCATACACATATAAAATTTTATCGCCCGGTTTCATCACCATATCTGAAAGAATGGTCGTTGACATGGAAAGAGAGTCCTCATCTACTCCGCCCATATCCATTAATGAAATTTCCAATCCTTTGCTCCACTCTTCATCACTCAAATAAAAGCTCGCCATTTCTCCTTGTTCAAAATCAAAAGCGTCAAGCACGGCTTTATGCAAAGAATCAAAATTCGATTCTGTTTCAATTTCAATATCACGAAATACATCCTGTTCAGTGTCCATGATCACACGGAACTTGAACAAATTCACTCCACTATTTTTCTTAGCCATTGACAGACATTTTTAATTCTTGAATTGTTGTTGTTGGGTTAGAACTTGAAAATACAAAGTTTCCAGCGACCAACGCCGTTGCTCCTGCAGCTTTTAGCTTTGGTGCGTTTGTGGCGTTCACACCGCCATCTACTTCAACAGCAGGATTGTTTTTCACCTTGGCCAACATCGCCTTCAGTCTTTCCAATTTCGAATATGTATTTTCTATAAACTGCTGCCCTCCAAACCCTGGGTTAACGGACATGATTAAAATTAAATCAACGTCTTCTAAAACCTCCTCGATTGCGCTAAGCGGGGTATGTGGATTTAGGGCAACGCCTGCCTTCATCCCTTCTGCTTTAATGGCTTGGATTGTTCTGTGCAAATGCGTGCACGCCTCTGCATGAACAGTTAATATATCTGCACCCACAGCCTTGAAATCTGAAATATATCTCTCCGGTTGTGCAATCATCAAGTGAACATCCAAGGGTTTCGTAGCGTGATTCTTTAGGGCCTTAATTACAGGCATTCCGAAAGAAATATTCGGAACAAACATTCCGTCCATTACATCTACATGAAACCAATCCGCAGCCGAATCATTGATCATCTCTATATCGCGCTGAAGATTTGCAAAATCAGCTGATAAAACCGACGGTGCAATAAGAACTTCGTTTACTTTTGACATGCGGCAAAGATACATTTCGTTTTGTTAGCTTGAATTATTTTTTCTATGCAAGTAGTCGGATTAACAGGAAATATCGGTTCGGGAAAATCAACCGTTGCGAAGGCGTTCGATGCACTTGGCATTCCCGTATTTAATTCCGACGAAGAAGCGAAGAAAGCATACCTCATTCCATCTATTCAAAATGAAGTTCAAAGTATCTTAAGTTCTTACGAAGGTTCTTTGAAAGGTCCTGCGGAAGGAATTCAAATCGACTTTTCGAAAGACACTTGGAAATCTGAAATCGCAGCCATTATTTTTTCGAATGCTGAAAAAAGGCTTCGCCTTGAAACCCATATTCACGCTTTTGTTCAGAACGAATTCATTCGGTGGAAGGCCACTCAAAATTCGAAATACATTATTCGAGAATCGGCGTTAGCAAATTCCTTTCAACAAGAAAATTGCAATTGGCTAATTGAAGTCTATGCGGAAAAAGAAACACGAATGAACCGTGTCATGAAACGAAGCGGATATACGGAAGAAGATTTTTTAAAGCGCGATGATCTTCAGATACCAAATGAAACCTTCCCCGCCACAAAAATTTTCAGAATTCAGAATAACAACGAGAATGCTGTTTTGATGGAAATATTAAAAATTCACAATCAACTATCTTCCTAGGGAGTTACCTCAATTATTTTTGTTTCCACCCCTCTTTTCACCACATTAGATAACTCAATTAAAGAGTTCGTGCGCAATTGATTCAACTCATTCCCCACCGGCTTTTGACTAAATAATTTCTGTACCACCGCGTATTTAGAAACGTCAACATAATCTTCTCCCGTCTTCATTAACTCCCATTTCCAATTTCCTGGATAAACCATTTTATAATCTCCGCTGTATTCAGCCCATTCAATTTCACTCACCTTACTCAACGGATAAACAGAGTTAAATAGAGTCTCTCCAGTCTCAGCATCAACCATGCTAATTCTATATTTTATTTGAAGCGAAAACTTCTTGTTCCACTGACGATACTTCACTTTAGAATCGCCAATAGTCTTTCCTAAAAAACCTTTTTTCAGACCATAATCATTCAATTTCTGATCAGCTGTGTATTCTATTATTTCCCCTAATAAAATATACTTTGCTCCAATAAGCTTCCCAGCTTGAATCAACGATTTTTCATCGTAAAGACCTGACATTCCCAATTTCTGTTCCTCTAATAATCTCGCGGTATAATCGCGATCTAGCATCACTAAAAACGGGTCCTTATTTTCCAAAAGAGACTGCACAACGAATGCCCCCATTTCCATTTCCACATCGTTGCTAACACTTGCTTTATCAACGGAAACATAGGCAAGGGTAATTCTTCCCATTTTCAAACAGTTCTCGAGCAGCTGTTTAGAATCCTTAAATGAAGGGTCTAACGCTTCGATTTTCTTTAATGCTTTGAAGGCATCTCTTAAACGCCCCTCTTCCATTGACTTCGACGCTAGGTAATAATTCGGATACAGCTCACACAGATTTTCAAGATACTTTAGATTTGGAAAATTTCTAAAAAAACTCCGAATAGTATTTAACTTCTCCTTCGCCGAATCATAGTTAAATGCCAACACGTCAGATTCAGCCTGCTTGTACAACGACTCACAATAGGATTGTTTCGATTGAAGAATAAATTCTTTCAAGCCAAACGGTTCTTTTATGTCCAATGCTTTATTCTTATCAACGAAAACTGCAAGCTCCGAATAAAGTTGATCGGCCTCCCAGATTTTCTCTTGCATACAAAGCATTCGAATAGGGCCATCGTAATTTTCACGTATAATGGCTTCAACCACCCGCTTCTTCCCAATAAGCGCCTCTTTGGTTTCCTTCTGAACTAGTAAATCGGAATACAAACTGAGAGCTTTGGAATACATCCGAGCCTCTTCATATTCTTGCGCATCTCGAAGTTGCGACTTGTAAGATGTGCATCCCCCAAGAATTAGAACAGCGAAAACCAACACTGAACAAACAAAACTAATATAGCGTAATCCTAATCTCACGAGAACAAAGTTAAGTCTTCACAGCTTTATTTCCGCACGCAATTAACACTTCAGTATTGAAAACCATTCCAAACTCGTGTAAAAAGAAGCGAAGAAAATCTTCCTTTTGGAAAACACTTAATCATAAAGCTATGGATATTCGTACTAAAAAATGGGTTCTTCTTACACTCTCAGTTCTTAGCGTATACCTTTTCGTATTTAATTGATGGAATCAAAACTCAAAGAGTTCTACAAAGCGTATTTTCCTTGGTTCGTAGATGTCTGGTATTATTTAGTCATAATCGTCGTTTTTATTGTCTGTGCAATTATTTGGTTGTAAATTTGAACCACTATGGCTCAAAGCAATTTTTACTTCATAGCAATCAAACCCAGTCTTCCTGAAGAGCTCAAAACTCGAGCAATTCAAGCGAAGTTACTTGCACCTCGAAATCTTGAAGCCGTAGTTAAGCCCGTATTTCTTCCATTGTCTTTTCAATTTAATACCGATGAAGACGGAATTTTTGAATTGGGAAATGCTCTACAAAAATCGCTACACAACCTGCCTAGCTTTACAATCAGTCTTAAAAACATTGCCTGTAACCCGCTATTTAAGCAAATTTCAATTCAACCTGAATCATCGGATGAACTTGTTGAATTATCAGGGAAAATAATAAGTGTTTTGTTGGAGTGGAATAATTTCGATCTTTCACCCGTAGCATTTGATTTCCCGAAAGCTGAGGTAGCTATTGCTCGTGGCAGCTGGAGTGTCGACAATTTCGAAGAAGCAAAATCAAAAGCAATTGCACTTCAATTAGAACAAACTTGGACCATTGAAACTGTTTCCATGATGGAATGGACCGAACAAGGATGGAATGAAAAATTCTTCTTCCCATTGGAAGATCAAAGATTACTTCGTAATCAATCCAATAGTATCTTGCAAGACAAATAAGTCTTGCATTCATGCCAAAATCATTTGATAAAAAATTAGGTCTTACCATTTTGGTAGCCTCCCTAGGATACTTCGTAGACATCTACGACCTTCAACTCTTCAATATTGTAAGCAAAGAAAGTTTAAGAGGAATTGGCATTACCGATGAAAACCTCATTAAAACCTATGACTACAGCCTCTTCCTTTGGCAGATGTCTGGGATTATTCTAGGCGGACTTATTTGGGGAATTCTCGGCGATAAACGTGGCAGAAAAAAGATTCTCTTTGGCTCCATATTAATATACTCTCTCGCTAACATCGCAAATGCTTTTGTTACAAATGTTGAAGCCTATTCGATTATTCGATTCATCACAGGTATTGGTCTTGCTGGAGAGCTTGGCGCTGCTGTAACGCTCATCAATGAATCCATGTCAAAGGAAAAAAGAGGAATCGGCACCATGATCATAGTAACCATGGGTGCGCTTGGAGCTGTTGCCGCGGTTGGCATTCATAAGATTCACTTCACCATGCTCGGATTAGAATCGTGGCAGATGTCCTACATCATTGGCGGATGCCTTGGACTGCTTCTCTTATTCATGCGTTTCCAAACCTTCGAAAGTGAAATGTTCGATAAAGTCGAAAAACAAAATGTGCAGCGCGGAAATTTCTTCATGCTCTTCAAAACGAAAGACCGCTTGCTCCGCTATTTATCGTGCATTGCAATAGGATTACCTGTTTGGTTCTGCGTTGGACTGCTCATTAAATTTTCAGACAAATTCGCAACGGTGCTAGAAGTCGAAGGCACAATTGATCCCACAACATGTATAATCTTCTGTTACCTCGGACTTTCAGGAGGAGATCTCGTGTCTGGGTTCATAAGTCAATTCATGAAAAGCAGAAAAAAAATCATCTTCTTCTATCTCGGAACAACCGTCATCATCAGCTTGTATTTCCTACTCGTTCATCATCATTCTGTAAACACGTTTTACGCATTAGCCGCTCTGCTTGGCGCCACCACAGGTTATTGGGTGTTGTTTGTTTCCAATGCTGCAGAGCAATTTGGGACGAACATTCGCTCTACTGTTGCATCTACCGTTCCGAACTTCGTGCGTGGTTCTACCGTCCCAATAGTCTTAACGTTCAAATACATAGAACCCACTTTCGGAGTAATTAATAGTGCCTTACTCATTGGCGGAGTAACCATTTCTATTGCTGTAATTGCCCTAGCCTATCTACCCGATACCTTTGGAAAAAACCTAAACTTCATTGAAGAATAAAATGAAAAAGTACTTCATACTCGCATGCGTAACTTCTTTTGTTGCATGTAAACAAGAAACTACAGTTATGCAAATTCAACAACCCCAAAACAAAAACATTCAGGACACCACCTTCGGATTTTTCGGTTCGAAAGTATACGATCCGTTTTACGGTCTTGAAGACGACGGCAGCGAGCGCACTATTCAATGGGTGAAAGATGAGCAAGCACTTACAGAAAATTATTTGAAAGGTGATAATATGCGCTCGGAAATTCGAGAGCGCTATACTTCCATTTTCAATTTTGAAAAAGTAAGTGCCCCCGATAAGCATGGCGATTATTATTTTTTCTGGAAGAACACCGGTCTTCAACCTCAAGCCGTTTGTTACGTTAAAAAAGGAATGCGCGGTGCTGAACGAGTATTTATTGATCCGAATGCATTGGATCCGAACGGACTTACCACATACAGTTTACTCGACTCGAACGACGACCACACCCTTATGGCAGTCGCTGTTAGCAAAGCCGGTAGCGATTGGAGCAACATTCACATCATGAATATTGAATCAGGTCAAGATGTTGAAGCACCTATTGAATGGGTAAAATTCAGCGGTGCATCGTGGTTTGGAAATGGTTTCTTCTACAGCAGATATCCCGCACCCGCTGAAGGAGAAGTCCTTAGCGGAAACAATATGAATCATGCCGTTTACTACCATGCGCTTGGAACAGCGCAGGAAACTGACAAATTAGTTTACGACGATAAAAAGAATCCTACCTATTACAACAACGCCGGTTTAAGCGAAGACAAGCGCTACTTATTCATCACCTCAGCACCAGGAACCGATGGCTACGCCGTCTATTACAAAGACATCGCAAACGGAGGTATGAACTTCATTCCTCTTTTCACAGATTTGAGTCATCACAGTTCTGTGGTTGAAGTCGCTCTCGACGGTGAACTCATTGTGCACACCGATGTTGATGCACCAAACTACAGATTGGTAAAAGTGAACCCTGCGAATCCAAATCCGAAAAATTGGAAAACAATTATTCCAGAAGACAAACGCTTGTTGGAAGGTGTTTCCACCTGCGGTGGAAAATTATTCCTTCATTACCTCAATATGGCCAACACCGAAATTGAAGCCTGTGACTATGAAGGAAAAAACAAAAAGAAATTAACGCTTCCCGATGGAACCGGCACCGCTAGCGGATTCTCTGGCAAGCGTCAAGATAAATCGTGCTACTTCACGTTCACATCATTCACCTACCCTGGCGTCATCTATTCATTCAACGTAGAAGATTTAACCTACGGTGAATATCACAGACCTTCGGTCGATTTCAACATGAACGATTATGAAAGCAAACAAGTGTTAGTCACGTCGAAAGACGGAACACAAGTCCCCCTCTTCCTCGTTCACAAAAAAGGACTTGTGTTAGACGGAACCAATCCAACGTTGCTCTACGGATACGGAGGATTCAACATTTCACTCACACCTTCTTTCTCTTCCTCTCGATTAATTCTACTTGAACAAGGAGGAGTATTCGCCATGGCTAACCTTCGCGGAGGCGGCGAATTCGGTGAGAACTGGCACAAAGGCGGAATGCTGTACAACAAGCAAAATGTGTTCGACGACTTCTTGGCTTGTGCCGATTACTTAATTGAAAACAAATACACTTCAACACAAAAATTAGGCATCGAAGGCGGATCAAACGGCGGACTGTTAGTCGGTGCCTGCATGACTCAACATCCAGAAAAATTCGCAGTAGCCTTTCCCGCTGTTGGTGTATTAGACATGCTCCGCTACCACCACTTCACAGTAGGAAAAGGGTGGATTCCTGAATACGGCAGCGCCGACGAGTCTGAACAAATGTTCAAATATTTGAAAGGCTATTCGCCTTATCACAACTTGAAGCCGAACACGAACTACCCTGCTACCATGGTCATGACAGCAGATCACGACGACCGTGTGGTTCCAGCGCACAGCTTTAAGTTCGCTGCTCTTCTGCAAGAATATACCACGCATGAAAGACCTGCGCTTATTCGCATTGAAACAAGCGCTGGACACGGAGCTGGAAAAAGCACGGAACAAATTATTGCTGAACAAACCGACAAGTGGACGTTCTTTTTCAAAAATGTTGGACATTCATATTTATTGAAATAGAATGAAAAAAACACGCTTAGTTATTTTCTTTTCATTGCTTGCCTTCGTTCACAACAGTTCAGGACAGCTCATTGAAAAAGTTAACGTATTCATCGGGACAAATAGAATGGGGCACACCTTTCCCGGTGCCACCGCGCCCTTCGGAATGGTTCAGCTTTCACCAGAAACGAAACGTTCAAATTACTTCAACGAGAAAGGTGAATACAACGGCGAAGTCTATAACTATTGCGCCGGATATCAATACGAAGATTCCGTTATTCAGGGATTTGCACACACGCATTTTTCGGGAACGGGACATTCCGATTTGGGAGATTTTCTGGTGATGCCCACAACAGGACAAGTCGATTTAAAAGCAGAAAACTTTCAATCTTCCTTTCAACATAAAAACGAAAAAGCATCTCCCGGTTGCTACAGTGTAATGCTCGACGAACATAACATTCTCGCTGAATTAACCGCTTCTGATCGAGTTGGATTTCATCAATACACTTTCCCGAAAAATGAAACGCCAGAAGTTGTACTCGACTTCACCTACAATATTTACAACTACGACGGGAAAAATGTATGGACTTTCATTCGTGTTGAAAACGATTCGCTCATCACCGGCTTTCGCATAACCAGCGGATGGGCGAAAACACGTACGGTTTATTTCGCTGCTGCTTTTTCAAAACCAATTAAAGAATACGCAACAGTCAATCTAAGCGAGCAAGACTACAAAGGCTTCTACCGCAAGTTCAATCAATCAAAAAACTTCCCTGAAGCTGCTGGAAAAGAAATTCGCATGTTGTTGGAATTCGAACAAAGCGACAGTCCGCTTCAAATCAAATGGGCCCTTTCTAACACCAGCACAGATGGCGCTTTGAAAAATCTTCAAGCAGAAATTCCGCATTGGAATTTCGAACAAACGAAAAAAGAAACCCAAGCGAAATGGGAAAAAGAACTTCAAAAAATCAGGGTTCAAATTCCAGATAAAAACAAAGAAACTGTTTTCTACACCGCCCTTTATCACACCTGCCTCTCGCCTGTTTTGTATGAAGATGTAGATGGAAATTACAAGGGCTTAGATCAGAACATTCACAACTCCGAAGGATTCGAAAACTACACCGTCTTTTCTCTATGGGACACCTATCGCGCCTTGCATCCGTTGTTCAATCTCATTCAACCTACACGTAACAATGATATGATTCATTCGATGCTTGCGCATCAAAAGCAAAGCGTACATCACATGTTGCCCGTGTGGAGTCATTACGCAAATGAGAACTGGTGCATGACCGGCTATCATGCTGTGTCTGTCATTGCAGATGCAGCAGTTAAACAAGTTGGGAATTTCAATTTGAAAGAAGCCTACAAAGCATGTGATCAAACGGCCAATGTAGATTATTTCGAAGGACTGAAAGACTACAAAGAACTTGGATTTGTGCCTGAAGACGAGTCTGTCGTATCCGTTTCTAAAACCCTGGAATACGCCTACGACGATTGGTGCATTGCGCAGCTCTCTTCACTCACCAATAAATCGGAAGTTACCTTGGGATATTCAAAGTACTTCAATAGATCAGAATCGTATCGCAACGTCTTCAATTCAAAAACAGGATTCACACAACCCAAATTAAGCAATGGCGAATGGAAGCTTCCCTTCGATCCGCTTGACACGCACGGTCAAGGATTCATTGAAGGAAACTCTTGGAATTTCAGTTTGTACATTCCTCACGCTATTCCAACCATGATTCAATTAATGGGTGGAAAGAAACGATTTGAAGAACACCTCGATTCGTTATTCACTATGCACCTCGATGACAAATACATTGAGCAAAATGAAGACATAACCCGCGATGGAATTATGGGAAATTATGTGCATGGAAACGAACCCAGCCATCACGTTCCATACTTGTACAATCACACTTCATCACCTTGGAAAACACAAGAGCGCGTTCACGCCATAGCCAATAAATTCTACACCAACGAAACCAATGGTTTATGTGGAAATGACGATGCGGGTCAGATGTCGGCATGGTATGTTTTCTCCGCTCTTGGCATCTACCCCACTTGTCCGGGTAATGTCAATTACGACCTCGGCTCTCCATTGATAAACGAAGCCTTCTTAAATTTAGAAAACGGAAAGACCATACACATCAAGGCCCCCAAACTGAACGCGAAAAACATTTATGTTCAATCTGTTCGTTGGAACAATAACGAAATCGGGCTTCAGATCTCGCATTTAGATTTAGTGCAAGGTGGTGTTCTTGAATTTGAAATGTCTTCTAAACCGAAGAAACTAAAAAAATAACACTCCGAAAATAAGACTATCTTTGCACCCCAAAATTATACAGCCGTGCTATCAGTAAACAACCTTTCGCTTCGTTTTGGAAAACGAGCATTGTTCGAAGAAGTAAACCTAAAATTCACACCTGGACATTGTTATGGCGTTATTGGCGCGAACGGTGCTGGGAAGTCCACTTTCTTGAAAATACTTTCAGGAGAAATAGATCCAACCACCGGGAAGGTTGTGATGGATGCAGGCGTGCGCATGAGCGTGCTAAAGCAAAACCATTTCGAATTCGATGATGTTCCTGTGCTTCAAACCGTGCTTATGGGAAACCGAAAGCTTATGGATGTCATGCAAGCGAAAGATGCCATTTATGCGAAAGAAGATTTCTCAGATGCAGATGGTGTGAAAGCCGCTGAACTAGAAAACATTTTTGCTGAAATGGACGGTTGGAATGCTGAAAGCGATGCCGCTCAATTGCTAAGTAATTTGGGTATTGCAGATCATTTACATACCGACTTGGTTCATTCCCTAAGCGGAAAAGAAAAAGTTCGTGTATTGCTTGCACAAGCGCTATTCGGAAATCCTGAAATACTATTGCTCGACGAGCCTACGAATGACTTAGATGTTGAAACCATTTCTTGGTTGGAAAACTTCTTGGCCGATTTTCAAAATACTGTAATCGTTGTATCGCACGACCGTCACTTTTTAGATGCTGTCTGCACCAACATCGTGGACATCGACTTCAGTAAGATTCAACTGTATACTGGAAATTATTCGTTCTGGTACGAGAGTAGTCAATTGGCTGCGCGTCAGCGAAGCGACCAAAACAAGAAGACAGAAGACAAACGCAAAGAACTTCAAGACTTCGTAGAACGCTTCAGCGCCAACGCTTCCAAATCAAGACAAGCAACAAGCCGCAAGAAATTATTAGATAAACTTGTTATTGATAATATTCAACCGAGCACTAGAAAGTACCCAGGTATTATTTTCAGACCCGAACGCGATTGCGGAGATCAAATCTTGCGCGTTGAAAATCTTTCGAAGGTTAATCCAGATGGAAGCGTGCAGTTTAAAAATGTTGAATTCACCTTAATAAAAGGCGATAAAGTTGCTGTTCTTTCGAAAGACCATTCCGCCATTACGTCGTTCTTTCAAATCATAAACAATTTGGAAGAGCCAACTACAGGAACAGTTGAATGGGGAAGTACAATTACCACGGCATATCTTCCAAATAACAACGAAGATTTTTTCAAATCTAACGACAATCTGATCGATTGGCTGCGTCAATTCTCTGTCGACAAAGACGAAACATATGTCCGCGGATTCTTAGGAAAAATGCTGTTCAGTGGTGAGGAAGTTTTAAAGAAATGTACTGTCCTTTCAGGAGGCGAAAAAGTACGTTGTATGGTCTCTCGCATGATGCTCGCCAATGGAAATTGTCTAATGCTAGATGAACCAACGAATCACTTAGATCTTGAGTCTATCACTGCGTTCAACAACGCTATGAAAGATTGGAAGCACAACGCATTGTTCACTTCGCATGACCACGAGTTCACTGAAACAGTTGCGAATAGAATTATTGAAATCACACCGAAAGGCATAATCGACAAGAGAATGTCTTACGACGAGTATCTCTCGAATGAGCAAGTAAAAGAAACTAGGAAGAACTACTACGGATTATAACGCAGTTGCTTCTTCAATTTCTTGTGCTAAAGCAATCACAGACTTAATTTCTGGAACCGCAGCTTTAATTGCGGCTTCAACACCCGCCTTCATAGTCATATGAGATTTATTGCAGCTTGTGCATGCTCCTTTTAATTCTACGACAGCTGTCATTTCAGGAGTCACTTCCTTCAACTCAATTCCTCCACCGTCTGCTTCCAAATAAGGTCTAATGGAATTAAGCGCTTCGTTCACACGTAGAAACAATGATTCTTGTAACATATTATTCTTGGGTTGCAGGTTTACGGAATGGCAGCAAGCGCAATTCCTTTTCAAAGTTAATTAAAAACGACTGCCAATAGCGCGCTGCTGTTGTATTGTCTTGAAGTACCGATGGTCTTCCCACATCTCCAGCTTCGCGAATGCTCTGAATCAAAGGTATTTCTCCTAATACAGGAAGATTCAAACTTTCTGCAAGCCTCTTCGTTCCTCCTTCTCCGAAAATAAAGTACTTGTTTTCGGGCAGTTCTGCTGGAGTAAACCACGACATGTTTTCTACCAATCCCAACACCGGAATATTCACTGCTGGCAATTGGAACATAGCGATTCCCTTACGTGCATCTACTAATGCCACTTCTTGCGGAGTGCTCACAACAACAACTGCTGAGATAGGTAATGTTTGAACAATGCTCAAATGAACGTCTCCTGTTCCCGGAGGAAGATCAACAACCATATAATCTAACTCACCCCATTCAACATCGGTAATCATTTGATTCAAGGCCTTAGTAGCCATTGGACCGCGCCACACAACCGCTTGATCTCCTTCGGTAAAAAACCCAATGCTCAGTACTTTTACTCCATGAGCTTCAACTGGCGCCATTACTTTCTTTCCATCCACCTCAATAAGCCTAGGTTTTTCTAGCACAACATCGAACATTGTTGGAACTGAAGGTCCGTAAATATCCGCATCTAACAAACCAACTTTATGTCCCAATGCTGCAAGACCAGCTGCTAAATTCGACGAAACCGTGCTCTTCCCCACTCCGCCTTTTCCACTGGCGACAGCAATAATGTGTTTCACCCCTGGAAGAATTCTTCGCAGCTCTCCGCTTCGTTCTTCTCCTGAAATAGCTTCAACATGAACCTTTACCTCGAATTCATTTCCTAATACACGTTGAATAGCAAACACACAAGCCTCGCGCATGCGCTGTTTGGCGTGCATAGCAGGATTGCTAACCTTCACTTCCAACTCAATGTTATTTCCTTCTGCTCGAACAATCTTAACCATATTTAAAGAAACAATGTCTTTCTTCAAATCAGGTTCTTGAACATTCCCTAACGCTTCTAAAATGGCTGCTTTCGAAACACTCATAGTCTTTTATTTTTTCGGCATTCTTGCCTGTATATACTTAATTTTTCTTCCTTCCTTCAACCACATTTGCTCATAAAAAGTTCTAATCTCTAAAACATCTTTGAGCTTCTCATCTATTGTATTCAGAAAACCCGACTCATAAATATTATCGTCGTGCAAGATTATCTCTGCTCCCATTTGCGGGATTTCTCTCAAGGCTCTTTCATACAATGCAGGATTGTCATGCTTAATATGAACCAAACCTTCCGACTTCAGCATACGCTCATATCGTTTCATGTAAAATCCAGAGGTAATTCTGCGATTTCCATCGTGATCATTCGGCATCGGATCTGAAAACGTTAACCAAATTTCATCCAACTCATTGTCATCGAAAAATGCATCAATAAATTCTATTCTAGCGCGAAGAAAAGCCACATTGGTTAATCCCATTTCAAGCGAATCTTTCGCTCCTTTGTGAAAACGATGCCCCTTGACGTCTATGCCTAAATAATTCTTATCAAGATTTCGATGGGCTTGTCCAACCGCATACTCACCCTTCCCACAGCCTAACTCAACCACAAGCGGATTATCGTTCTTGTAGAACTCCTCTCGCCACTGCCCTTTCATGAAGGTTTCATTCTCGCGAATAATGGGCATTAAGTTCGGCTCAAATACATGAGGAAACGTCTTATTTTCGGCCCAGCGTTTTAACTTATCCTTTGCCATATTAACTCGCTAGAAACACACTTTTCCACGCTTCAGGAAGAGGCTGTGTGGCCTTATTTTTATGATTGAAACAAACCAAAACTGATTTCCCCGCAGCACATAAACGTTCTCCAACAATTACGCGATAGCATACTGAAAAACTTTTAGAACCTACATGATCTACCCACAACCGAATGATCATTCGGTCGTTTAGAAATACAGGATAGAGATAGTCAATTTCATTTCGAGCTACAATAACGCCGTCTTCGTTCCAATTCCAGATGCGGGCAACCCGCTCCTTGAAATAAGCCATACGTGCTTGTTCAAAATAACTGAAATACACCGCGTTATTTACATGACCCATTGCGTCAATATCCGCGAAGCGAATCTCAACACTGGTTTCGAAAACTGCTTTCCCTTCAGGCTCTTCCATAATTCAATTTTAGAGCACAAAGATAATTCCGTACAGTTGTTCTATTTTGAAAAAACTTGATACCCGTATGGCGCTAGTGCACGCTGATTTCTCGAATAAATAGAGAAGGTTTCACTATTGAAAATGCTTCTAAAGTCACCGTCTGGTATCTCTTCGGTAAAATTGAAAACCTGCGGTTTATCAGAGAAGTTCAACAAGACAACAACCTGACGATCTCCGTTTGTACGAACATATGCATACAAAACATCATCATTCGAAGTTTTCAATTTCTTGAAGCTTCCACCAAACTCGCCATTCCATAACGCAGGGTTTTCGTGATGCACCGCAAGAAGTCGCTTGTAGAAATCACTGTTTACGTAGTTGTTGAAATACGCGGTGTCTTTATCAAAGAATCTCAAGCGTTTCGGATTTCCTTTCGCATCAACTTCCCCACCTTCTTGCGAAGTGTATACCAACGGCATTCCTTGAAGTGTAAATGACAGCACATCGAATAACTTACGTTTCATCCCTAAGCGCTCTCCTCCGGTTCCATTCCAAGTATTCTCATCGTGATTTGTGGTGAACCCCATGCGATATGCGCTCTTTTGGAAAGCGGTATCCGATTTCGCCATGTATTCATCTATCGCATAAAGCGATTTCTCGCCTTTAGATACTGCATTCATTGTCCCCATCAACTCCCAACTGTAAGACATATCAAAAGCCTTCAAGTGGTGATCTTTCTGCTCTGCTTCTGCCAACATAAAAACCGGTTTAATAGCATCCAAAGCTGCACGTGCATCGTTCCAAAATTCTGTTGGAACGTTCATAGCCACGTCACAACGATAGCCATCTATACCGCAATCTCTCACCCAATATTCCATGGCGCGAATCATTTCCTTGCGCAGTTCAGGACTGTCATAATTTAAATCTGCCACATCTGACCAATCAGGAACTGGGGGAACAATATTCCCATTCGCATCATGGGTATACCAATCTGGGTGCTGAAGAACCCAAGGGTGATCCCAAGCTGTGTGATTTGCGACCCAATCTAGAATTACGTACATACCCAATTCATGCGCCTTGTTTACCAATCGCATAAAATCTGCAGTAGTTCCG
>Ga0208597_1000425_pt1 | contig 16443 bp, 10 predicted proteins | sample LakMenEpi05May12_FD_150673 | JGI IMG/M metagenome (GOLD analysis project Ga0208597, IMG submission 150673) | Freshwater microbial communities from Lake Mendota, WI - 05MAY2012 deep hole epilimnion (SPAdes) | ecosystem: Environmental > Aquatic > Freshwater > Lake > Epilimnion/Euphotic zone ...
CCTCGTGTTCGTCTCGCAAGGCTGGCACTGCGTGCGTGCGCTCTGGCTAGCCGACCATGCCGGACTGAAGGCCACCGCCTATCCGGCCGCATTCGGCGACGGCTGGCGTCCGGTGATGGGTTGCCTACGCGATTGTCTCGCGAAACCGAAGGCCGTGCTCGATCGCTGCGCGGGTAATCCGCTCACCGCATCGGTGCCGGCGGATCAGGGCAATATCCCGCACCGCTGAGTCAGGCGCGTTCGTGACGACCGTCGGGCCGGCGCGTCAGCACGCCGCGGATCTCCATCATCGTCAGGCTGACCGCCGCCTCGGCGATGGCGCAGTCCGCGAGCGTGGCCAGGCTCTCGGCGTCGTGCGCGTCGCCGCCCGTAAAGTGCGGGAGCCAGCGCGCGAACTCCGGCGGATCGGCGACGAGGGCCAGGGCCGGTTGGCCGCGGCTTTCACCGAGTTCCGTGAGGATGTCGTCCACCGAGCTGACGAGTGTCGCGCCGTCGCGGATGAGCGCGTGGCAGCCGCGGCTCGACGGGCTATCTGCGCGGCCGGGCACCGCGCAGAGCGTCCGGCCGAGGTCGCCCGCGAAGCGCGCCGTGATCATGCTACCGCCGTCGACATCGGTCTCGACCACGACCATCACGCGGACGAGGCCCGCGACGATACGGTTGCGTTGCGGGAACGTCTGTCGGTCCGCCGGCCGGCCGAGCGGGAATTCGGAGAGCACGCAGCCGTCGGTCTTCATCCGCGCGCGCAGGCGGATCGCTTCCGGCGGGAAGGTGAGGTCGAGGCCATGGCCGACGACCGCCGCGGTACGTCCCGCCGCATCGAGTGCGCCTTCATGCGCCGCGGTGTCGATCCCGCGGGCCAGGCCGCTGACGATCCACCAGCCCTGCTGCGCGAGGTCACGCGCGAACGACCGCGCCAGCGAAGCCCCGTAGGTCGTGCAGTGCCGCGAGCCGATGATGCCGACCGCGCGTTCCGTGGGAAAGTTTCCGCCTTCGGCATAAAGCACCAGCGGCGGATCCCAGAGCCGAGCCAGCGGCGCCGGCCACGCCTCGTGGTTTTCGCTCAGCAGACGGAAACCGAGGTCGCGGGCGCGTCCCATCTCCGCGGCCCAATCGAACGCGCGGGCGGCGATGGCGGCCGCCACGGGACGGCTGATACCTTCGACTTTCGCGAGCTGCTCGGCCGGAGCACCGAGCGCGACGGAGAGTTCGCCGCCGAAGGCCTCGCGCAGACGCCGGACCGTGACCGGGCCGACGCCCTTGAGCCCGTTAAGCAGGACGCGTTGCGCGAGCGGGTCGGTCGGGATCGGCTGCATCCCGCCAGCCAGCGTGGCCAGGTCAGTCGCGCAAGACCGGGGATAGCCCAGCAAGGAGCTCCGTGGTTCTCACCGCTTCCTCGCCATGGTTTTCCCTCAGCCAATCGGCGGCGCGCGCATGCCAGGTCGTGGCGAGTACCACCGCATCGAAGGCCGACAGCGCGAGCTCGTGCCGGCGGGCCAGCACCGAGGCGACGATGCCTGCGAGCAGGTCGCCGGAGCCGCCCCGGGCGAGTACCGGTCCGCCGAAGGGAACGTGGAGCACGCGCAATCCGTCGGTGACGCAGGTCAGCGGCCCTTTCAGGACGACGATGCTCTTCGTCCGTCGGGCGTAGGCGCGAGCCGCTTCGATGGAAGCCGGGCGACCGCTCAGGCGTTTGAATTCACCGGCGTGCGGCAGCAATACCAGGGCGGATACTTTCTTCGTCGCGGCGATCACCGTCGGGCGGAGCGCGTCGGCGTCGAGCACGAGCGCGCCTGTCACGGCGGAAGCGACCGCGCGGATGAGGCCGGAGGCTTTCTCTCCCATGCCGGAGCCGAGCAGGATCGCGTCCTTATCGGCGAGCAGAGGGCGTAGTTCTTTCAGGTTGTTCGCCGCGAGCGTGCCGTCTTTGCCGGTACTTAGGCCGCGCCACATCGCTTCAGGATAAGCGACGGCGGCTTTCGCTCGTACGGATTCCGGCAGGCAGGTCGTGACCAAGGCCGCGCCTGAACTCAGGGCCGCGGCGGTGTTCATGATGACCGCTCCGGGCATGCGCTCGGAACCGCCGACGATGAGCAATCGACCTTGGTGACGTTTGTCGCTGCGCGCGCGGCGCGGACGGGTGAGCGGAGCTAGGGCGGTGCCGGTCACGCAGGCCTCTTCGGTCTCGCCTAGGGGCAGGCCGATGTCGAGGACGCGGAGGCGACCGACGAACGGGGCTGCCTTCGGCGAGAGCAACGGACGTTTCAGGCAACCGATCGAGACAGTGAGGTCGGCGCGGAACGCCGGCCCCGTGGCGTCGTCGCCCAACCCGCTGGGCAGGTCGACTGCGATGCGAAGTCCGCGGAGCGCGTCCGATGTGCGCAGGAAGGCGCGAAGCTCAGCCGAGAGGGGCGCACGGAAGCCTTGGCCGAGGATGCCGTCGAAGATCAGGTCGAATTCGTGCGCGGCGAGCTGGCGGAGGTTGGCCGCGGCGACGATGCCGATCCGGACGCCTTTCTTGCGGACGGACCACGCGCGCTGGGCTTGGGCACGGGCCGGACCGCCTTCGGCGAAGACCGCGACGATCTCCGTCCCGGCGCGCGCGCAGTGCAGCGCGGCGAGGAAGGCGTCGGCGCCGTTGTTGCCTTTGCCGGCCAGCACCAGGATGCGTTCCGCCTTGCGTCCGAGGAGCGAGAGCGCGGCTTCACCGATGCCGCGGGCGGCGACGTTCATCAGCTGCCAGGAAAGTTTCGCATCGCCGGCAAGGAACGCCGCTTCGGCCGCAGCGGCTTCCGCGCAGGAGAGGACCGGCAGGCGAGTGGAGGCGCTCATGCTTCAGCGGACCAGCACCGCGAAGGCTTGGGCGAGCGTGTCGGTATGCGTGAGCGAGATCAGCAGCCGGGCGGCGCCGCGGGCGGCGAGGAGGGCGCGGGCTTTATCGTCGAGTTCGACGACCGGTTCCCCTTCCGGGCCGTTGAGGACGCCGATGCTCGTCAGGGAGAGTTCCGCGCCGATGCCCGTGCCGAAGGCCTTGCTGGCGGCTTCCTTGGCGGCGAAGCGGGCGGCCAGCGAAGGATAGGGGTCTGCTTTGGCCAGACAGAGTTTCTGCTCTGCGGGCGTGAAGACCTTATCAAGGAAGGTGGGACCATGCTTCAGGTGCGCCGAACGGATACGGTCGACCTCCGTGAGGTCCACGCCGACTCCGAGCACGTTGCCGCCTTCGAGGTTCATGCCTGCTTGGCCAGGTGGGTCTTCATCTCCACGACCGCGCCGCGGATACCCGTGAAGAGCGCGCGCGCCACGATCGAGTGGCCGATGTTCAGTTCGTGCAGGTGCGGCAGCGTGAGGATGGCGCGGATATTGTCGTAATTGATGCCGTGGCCGGCGTTTACGATCAGCCCATGGCGATGAGCGAGCTCGCAGCCGGCGCGGAGTCGTTCAAGTTCGGCCGCGGCGGCCGGAGATTTCCACGCGTTGGCGAAAGCGCCCGTGTGGAGTTCGATGACCGGGGCGCCGACGGCGACGGCGGCTTCGATCTGGGGAGCATCCGGTCCGATGAACAACGAGACCTCGATGCCGGCGGCCTTCAGGGCGTGGGTCGTCTCGCGGACACGGGACAGCTGACCGGCGACGTCGAGGCCGCCTTCGGTCGTGACCTCTTCGCGGGATTCCGGGACGAGGCAGACCGCTGCCGGTTTCAGCTTCAAGGCGAAGGCGGTCATCGCGGGAGTGCAGGCCATCTCGAGGTTGAGACGAACCCCGGGGATCGCGGCGATCGCATGGACGTCGGCGTCCTGGATGTGGCGGCGGTCCTCGCGCAGGTGGAGGGTGATGCCGTCGGCGCCGCCCGCGAGGGCTTCGCGCGTGAACGCCACCACGTCGGGCTCCGCGTGCGGCGACATATGGGCTCCGCGGTAACGCGCCTGGCGGAGCGTCGCGGCGTGGTCGATGTTGACGCCAAGGAGGAGGGAGCGGGAGGTGGTCATTTCTTCATCTTGTCTAAGGCCTTCTGGATCTTCTCGGATTCGAGCCTCAGCCGGCGGGCCCGTTCGACGTCATCACATTTTTCGAAGTAGCCTTGGATAAGGTCAAGCAGTCCTGCGAGGGCCTTCAGGCGGAAGACGTCCGCGCCGGCGGTGCCGCCGAGCTTGCGCCGATAGACGCGTTCCATCTCGGAGAGGAAGGCGGCTTCCATCCGGCTGTCGCCTTTCACGGCCTGATAATAACCTTCGAGCAAGGCGCGGAACGTCGGCAGGTGGTCGGCGTTGTCCTCCAGGGCGCGCCGATGCATGCTCGCGAGCTTCTCCGCGTTCTTGGCCCGGTCGGCCATGAGGACGGATGATTCCCGTTCGACGGCCTTCTGGATGAGGTCATAGCGCGTCCGGTCGTAATCGCCGCGCCGCTTCTTCTCGGAGATCAGGCGGTCGTAGGCCCGCTTGCAGCTCAGGAAGATCTCGTCCTGGGTCATCGTCGGGAAGAGGTGCTTGGCTTCCATGTCGTCGGCGAGTTCGCGCATGTCGGGCCATTCGTCGAACGCGCGGCGCATCTCCAGGACGAAGAGCTTCCACTCGTCGGTCTTCACCTTCGGACCGAGCGCCTCCAGGCAGGCGGCGTAGGCGCGCCAGGCCTCGAGGCAGCGGTTGGCCGCCAGGACGGCGAGGCGCAGGCACTCGTGCTGGGCTTCGAGGTCGCCGCCGTCGCCGAAGATCTGGGCCGCGAGCTGCAAGCGCTGGGATTTCACGAAACGTTCGGCGCGACGCTGCGGGTCGCCGAGGATCTGCACCTCGAACTCGCCGATGCGGCGGCCGGTCTGCGGGTCGGTCGTCTCGCCGCAGGCGTAGCCGTCGTTGTAGCGGCCGGTGTTCATGTTCCATTCCTTGTCCTTCCGCTGGTAGGCGAACCAGGCGTGTCCGCCGCGGTTGCCGTCGCCGGTCACGTACGCGGCGGGGATGCCGTAGGCCCGGGCGGTGTTGGCGGCGAAGTGCGCCTGATGCATGCAGATCCCGCCGAGCTCGAAGATCTCCTTCAGCGTGCCTTCGGTCGGTTTCGCCAGCTTCGTCTTCTCCTGGGTCACGTAATCCATGCGGTAGCGGATCAGGCCGTAGCTCGGCGACCATTCCGAGAGCGAGCGCAGCTTCGGATTCGCCAGCGCCCAACTCATCTCATCCTCGGTGGCCGTGGCGCCGACGACCCAGACGAGGTCGCCCGGCGGAGCCTTACGGACGTCACCGACAAGGCGGCCCGCCTCGGCGGCGGTCTTGTAGTAGCGATAGCGGGTCAGCGCGTCGGCCGAGCAGGCTTCGCCGCCGTCGAAGCGGGACCAGCGGAGCGGCTGGTCGAAGACGAGCGCGCAGGCGATCTGGAGATTGTCGTAGCGCCCCAGCTGGGCCGGGGTGTCGTCGGCCGCGAGCCGCGCCCAGACGCGCAGGGCTTCGGTCGCATCATCCTCGGCCTTGAGCGTGAGCGCGAATTTCTCGAGCAGGTCGGGCCGGCCGAGCAGTTCCGAAAGCAGGGCGGGCAGCTGATCGCCGCCTTGGGCCGCCGTGCGCAGGTTCTCCGCGCCGACGCGGCGGATGAAGAGGGCCTGGGTCATGCCGAGCGCGAAGGCCCGGCTTTCCCAGAGGCGGTTATGCCGTTCGACGCCGTCCGTCGAAGATGTCGCCGCGAGCGCGGGTAGCAGTCCCTTTTGTAGCCGCACCAGATGGTCCTCCCACTTGCCATCCTTGAGGCGCTCCCGCGCGTCCGCGACGAGGAGGAGCGGCAGCTTCGGGTCGTTCAACGCCGCGCCCGCGAAGACGTAAGGTTTATTTTCGACGACGACCGGCGCGACCACCGGCTCCGCTTTCGGGACTTCGGCCATCTTGGGCGGCGCGACGGGCGTCACCGGCTTGGGCTCGACGACGGCGACCGGCTTCGTCTCCGGCTCGACGACCTTCGGTGCTTCGACGGCTTTCGGAACTTCCTTCACCACGACGACCTCGGGCGGACGTCGCGTATTTTGCCATACGAACCATCCGGCCGCCGCGAGGACGGCGCCACCGATGAGGAGCAACGGCCAGTTCGTCTGGCTCCGACGATGGGCGAGGATGGGCGCAGTCTTCTTGGGAGGGGAGGGTTGGCTAGCCATCGTGGGAACGATCTGAGGATGCCACCCGGCCCGGATTGGTCAAAAGAACATCACCCTCCGCGGCGGATTATCGCCGCTTCAGCCAATTCGGGGGACTTTGCCCCGTTCCAGCGTCAGGCGCAATGAGGGCGCCGTCGGCGAACGCTTCAGCTTGGCGAGGGATTCCGGGTCGCCGGCGTGCACGAGTTCCCCGCCGGCATTGCCGCCTTCCGGACCGATCTCGAGGACCCAGTCCGCTTCGGCGATCACGTCAGGGTGATGTTCGATCACCACGACCGTATGTCCTTGGTCGACGAGCGCGTGGAGGAGTTCGATCAGGCGACGGCAGTCCGATTGATGCAGCCCGATGGTCGGCTCTTCGAGGATGTAGAGGTTGGGGCGGATCTCGCCGCGCGAACGCTCGCGGAAAGTCGGCAGGCCTTGGGCGAGTTCACTGACGAGCTTCAGACGCTGGGCTTCGCCGCCGGAGAGCGTCGGGCTGCTCTGACCGAGCGTGAGGTAGCCCAGGCCGGTCTTCACCATCAGTCCGCAAAGGTCGCCCAGCTTCGCGTCGAACGAGAGGAACGCAGCGGCTTCTTCGAACGTCATCGCCAGCAGGTCCGCGGCGGACTTGCCGTTCCAGCGGATCGCTTTCGCGGCCGAGCCGTAACGGGTACCTGCGCATTCTTCGCACGGCACGTAGGTGTCGGGCAGGAAGCTCATCTCAAGCTTGATGCGGCCCGCGCCGGAGCAGGCTTCACAACGTCCGCCGGAAGTGTTGAACGAGAAGAAGCCGGCGCTGTGGCCACGGATGGCGGCTTCCGGGAGCGACGCGAGCCGTTCGCGGATCAGGTCCCAGGCGCCGATATACGTCGCCGGCGTCGAGCGCGGCGTCTTGCCGATCGGCTCCTGGTCGACGACCACCAGCTGGCGGAAGCCTTTGAGTCCGGAAAGCGTCGTGAAGGCCGGCTTGCCTTCGTGTGAGACGGCGGTGAGCGCCTCCTTGCCCGTGAGGCCATCCTTCTTCTTCGAGATCGCCGCACGGATGGCGGGAGCGAGGAGGTCGGTGACCAGCGTGGACTTGCCGGCGCCGGAGACGCCGCACACGACGGTCAGACGGCCGACGGGAATCTGCACGTCAAAGCCCTTGAGGTTGCGGAGCGAAGCGTTCTTGAGTCGGACCCACTCGGCGGGCGCCCCTTTGCCTGCGATCGGTCGGCGCGAACCGCGGAGCGGATGCGGGATGGCTTCCTTCAGGAACCTGCCCGTGACGGAGTCGGCGCGCTTCTCGAGCGCGGCCGCGGTGCCCTGGGCGACGATTTCGCCGCCGTGGACGCCGGCGCCTGGGCCCATGTCGACGACCAGGTCGGCCGCACGCATGGTGTCTTCGTCGTGCTCGACGACCAGGACCGTGTTGCCGCGGTCACGCAGGCCCTTGAGCGAACCGATGAGGCGGTCGTTGTCGCGCGGATGCAGGCCGATGCTCGGTTCATCCAGCACGTAGAGCGCGCCGGAAAGCGTCGAGCCGAGCTGCGCCGCGAGGCGGATACGCTGGGCTTCGCCGCCGGAGAGCGTGTCGGCCCCGCGGTCGAGCGCGAGGTAACCGAGGCCGACCGAGTCGAGGAAGCGCAGGCGCGCGGCGATCTCGGGCAGCAAGGCGCCGACGATGGCTTTCTCGCGAGCCTCCAGCTTGAGGCCGGAAAGGAACGCGAGCGATTCGTCGGGCTGCAGGCGCAGCAGGCCCGGCAGGGACAACGAGCGTCCCTTCGGGCCGGCGAGCTTCACCGATCGTCCGATCGGGCCGAGGCGTTCGCCGTGGCAGGTCGGGCAGACCGCTTCACCGACGCGGTCGGCGATGGCGTTCTCATTGATCGACTCTTCTTCGTCGGACGAGAACGTCGTGACCTCGAGACCGTGGCCGCGGCAGTCCGGACACCAGCCGCGCGGTGAGTTCCAGGAGAGATGCTTCGGGTCGACTTCCGGGAAAGATTCGCCGGTGGCCGGGTCACTGCGCGAGGTCGACAGATAGGCGACCTGCCGGCCGTCAGCGGCGAGGAGCACGCAGGCGTTCTTGCCGGCCGCCAGCACCTGGCGCACGAGCGTGCGGAGAGCCTTCTCGCCGGACTCTTCGGTCTCGTCGGGCAGGAGGATGAGCCCGTCGGCGCGGAGTTCGCCGAAGACCGCGTCGACGTCGTGTTCGGAATAGCGGTCGAGGCCTTCGAAGCCGTCGACCTTGAGCAGCTTGCCGTCGCAGCGCAGTAGGCGGAGACCCTTCGTCTCGGCCCATTCGGCGAGCGGTCGGTGGTGGCCCTTGCGGGCGCGGACGAGCGGGGCGGCGATGAGCAGCGAGCCCTTCTTCAGTGACTTCGCCTGCTTGGCGACCAGTCGCACGACCGCGTCTTCGGTCATCTCTTCGAGCGGTTCGCCCGTCGTCGGGCTGTGCAGCACGCCGGCGCGCGCGAAGAGCACGCGTAGGTATTGGGCGACTTCGGTGACCGTCGCGACGGTGGACTTCGCGGAGCCGCGCGTCACGCGCTGTTCGATGGCGACCGTGGGCGGAAGGCCCGTGAGCGAATCGATGTCGGGTTTCGGAAGTTGTTCGACGAACTGGCGCGCGTAGGCCGAGACGCACTCCAGGAAGCGGCGCTGGCCTTCGGCGAAGAGGATATCGAAGGCCAGGGAGGATTTGCCGGAGCCGGAGACACCGGTCATGACCGTCAGCGAGCCGTGCGGGATCTCGAGCGAGACGTCCTTCAGGTTGTGTTCGCGGGCGCCGCGCAGGGTGATCGAGGTCGGGCGAGGTTTGCTCGGCGTGATCGCGGCGGATGCGAAGGCGTCGTCCCCTTGGGCGAGGAAGCGTCCCGTCACCGTGCCGGCCTGGGCGACTTCCGCGGGCGTGCCTTCGGCGACGAGGCGTCCGCCGGCCGGGCCGGCTTCCGGGCCCATCTCGAGCAGCCAGTCGCAGGACTTCAGCACATCGAGGTGATGTTCCACCACGATGAGCGAGTGGCCGGCTTCAGTCAGGCGATGGAGCAGCCCGACCAGGCGGGACACGTCCTCGCGGTGCAGGCCGGTCGTCGGTTCGTCCAGGAGCAGCAGCGCGCCGCTCTTGCGGGCGTCGATCTTGGAAAGGTAGCGGACCAGCTTGAGTCGCTGGGCTTCGCCGCCGGAGAGCGTCGTGAGCGGCTGGCCCATCGAGAGGTAGCCGAGGCCGACTTCTTCGAGGCAGGCGAGCTGGGCGGAGGCGGGCGTGCGTTCGCCGAGGAACCTGCGCGCCTCGGTGACGGACATCGCGAGCAGGTCGCCGACGGACTTCCCGTCGTAATGGAAACTGAGCACCTCGTCGCGGAAGCGTTTGCCGTTGCAGGACGGGCAGGGCAGCGCGACGTCCGAGACGAACTGCATCTCGACCGTCTCCCAGCCCGCGCCGCCGCAGCGTTCGCAACGGCCTTCGCCGGCGTTGAAGGAGAAGTGCGAGGGCGTGAGCCCGGCGGCCTTCGCTTCCGGGGAGTTGCCGAGCAACGTACGGATCGCGTCCCAGGCGCCGACATAGAGCGCCGGGTTGGAGCGAGGCGTGCGGGTCGCCGGAGATTGGTCGACGAGCGCGACCTCCGCCGGCTCCTTGTCGAACTTCACCCACTTCAGTTCCGTCGCTTCGTCGCCCGATTCCGGGTCGCGTCGCCCGATGACCTGGTGGAGCAGCGTGGATTTTCCTGAGCCCGAGACGCCGCAGAGTCCGACCATGCGGCCGAGCGGGATCGAGCAACTGAAGTCGCGGAGATTGTTGACCGTCGCGCCGCTCACGCGGAGCCGAGGAGTCGTGTCGCCGATCGGACGCGGCGTGCGCGTCTCGGGCGTGCGGCGGCCGGAGAGCCAGTTGCCCGTGGCCGAATCCTTGACCTTCAGGATGCCCTTCGGGACGCCTTGGTAGAGGAGGTGTCCGCCTTCGGCGCCGGGCCGCGGGCCGATCTCGATGAGCCAGTCGGCGGCGCGCATCACGGACTCGTCGTGCTCGACCACCACCACCGTGTTGCCCTGTTCGACGAGGCTGCGGAGGATGCCCACCATCCGCGACAGGTCGCGGGCGTGCATGCCGACGCTCGGTTCGTCGAGGACGAAGACCGTGTCCGCCAGGCAGGCGCCGAGGCAGGAGGTCAGGTTGACGCGCTGGACTTCGCCGCCGGAGAGCGTGCGGGACAAGCGATCGAGCGCGAGGTAGCCGAGGCCGACCGCCTCGAGGTAGCCGAGGCGCGCGAGGATGGCCTCGAGCGCGTGGTCGGCCGGATGGCGGGAGTCCTTCGGCGCGAGCGGCGCCAGCATCGCGCGGAGGTCCGACACCGGTGAAGCATAGAGCTCCGGGAGCGACTTACCTTGCCAGCGCCAGAAGAGGGATTCTTCGCGGAAGCGCTTTCCGTGGCATTTCGGACAGGATTCGTAGGCGCGCCAGCGGGAGAGGAAGACCCGCACGTGCATCTTGTAGGTCGTGCCTTCCAGCCAGCGGAAGAAACCGCGCACGCCATACCACATCGAATCATAGGAACCCTGGACGTAGCCCGGTTCGCCGTGCTCGACGAATTTCCGGTGCGCCGCGGAGAGCTTCTTCCACGGCACGTCCATCGGGACGCCCGCCTTGCGGCAGGCGCGCGTCAGGTCCTTCTGCGATTCGCCGTAGACCGTCCCTTGGAACGGGGCGATCGCGCCTTCCGCGAGCGTCAGCGCCGGGTTCGGGATGATCTTCTGCCAGTCGAGCCCGATGACGCGGCCGAAGCCGCGGCACTCCGGACACGCCCCGACGGGAGAATTGAAGGAGAAGAGCGCGGGCGAGGCCGGACGGAACTTCCGTCCGTCGACCGGCGATTCGAGGGCCTCGCTGTAACGCGAAAGCTCATTGCCCTGGTCGTCGAGCAGGCGGAGGCGGGCCCCGCCGAGGCGGAAGGCCGCGAGGGCCGCCTCATGGAAGCGCGACGCCTGGTCGGCGGAGATCGTCACGCGATCCTGGATCACGAGCAGTTCGGCCGCGTCGGCGGGGATCTCGTCCTCGGTCAGCCGGACACGTCGCCCGGCGGCGAAGGCGCGACTGAAGCCCGCCTTGGCGAATTCCTCGGCGATGGTCGGCCAGCCCAGCGACTCCGGTTTGGCGACCGCAAACGCGAGCGAGAGCGACTGTCCCGGGAAACGCGCGAGCGAATCCGACCACGCGGCGTCGGGGCCGCGTGGGACGATGACCTGGCCGCTGGCGGGATCGACGAGGTCGGCGCGATGGGCGAACCAGACTTTGAACCAGTCGCAGAGCTCGGTCATCGTGCCGACCGTCGAGCGGGACGTGCGGACCGCGTTGCCTTGCTTGATCGCGACGGACGGACGGACGTTCTCCGCGGAATCGAGCGCCGGCGAAGGGAGGAGTTCCAGGAACTGGCGGACGTAAGGGCTGAACGTCTCGACGTAGCGGCGTTGCCCTTCGGCGTGCAGGGTGTCGAAGACCAGCGAGGATTTGCCCGCGCCGCTCAGGCCCGTGACCACGACCAGCTTGCCGACCGGGATGTCGACGTCGAAGCCCTTCAGGTTGTTCTGGCGGACGCCGCGAAGGCGGATCGCGTCTGGTCGGGGGGCGGACATCGGACCCTCCATCGGACACGAATCGTCCCGCTTGGCAAACCTGCTAGCGCACTCGGCAGCGAATCACGCCCTGCGGGGTGGCCACCGCCTTAACTTTAATATCATGCGGCTCGTCGGGCAGGCGCGGGAGGACCTGGAAGGCATGCGCGTGGCCGAGCAGGAAAGTCTTGCGGGGCGGCTTGGCCAGCAGCCGGTCGTAGAAGCCGCCGCCGAAGCCGAGCCGGCGACCGGCCCCGTCGAAGCCCAGCCCCGGGACGAGGATCAGGCCGGCGTCGGCCAGCGTCGCCACCGGCGCGGAGGACTTCGGTTCGCGGATGCCGAGGCGGGAAGGCTGGAGCGCGCCGAGGTCGGAGACCTCATGCAGCGTGAGCTGGGTACGGTGGCTCACGCGTGGCAGCAGGAGTCGTTTGCCTTCGAGCAGGGCCAGCGCGAGGAGGGCGTCGGTCGGCAGCTCTCCGCCGAAGGACGCGTAGAGACAGACCGTCTTCGCCTGCTTCCACTCGGGGAGCTGCGTGATCAGCCGGGCGGTCGCGTCACCCGCGACCTGCAGTTCCCGTGACGTCAGCGAGGTGCGGCGGGCCTTCAGTTCCGCGCGCAGTGTCTGCTTGGCGGCGCGGGCGTCCATGGGCTCAGAAAAGCCGGTTGAGCGTCAGAGTCAACAGGACGACCGGCAGGTAGAGGATCGAGGCGATGAAGAGCGGTTTAGCGACCGCGGCCCGACGCTGGGGGAGGGCGAACTCGAGGGTGAGCTTGAAGAACCAGGCGCCGGCCAAGAACGAGACCCAGACGTAGGGGCTGCTCCAGTCAGGGAAGAAGTGCGTGGCGATCGAGCCGGCCACGACGATCATCGGGAGGATGAAGGCCAGCGCCCAGATCGAGGCCGAACGGCCGGAAGGATCATCGACCGTGGCGACCTTGAAACCGCCGCGGACGTAGTCTTCCCGACACATCACCGCGAGGGCCATGAAATGGGGAATCTGCCAGCAGAACAGCAGCGCGAAGAGCAGCCAGCCCATGTGGTCGATGGCGCCAAGCTTGGCCGCCGTGCCGATGATCGGCGGGATCGCGCCCGGGAGCGAGCCGACGAGCGTGCACCATGAGGTCAGCGTCTTGAGCGGTGTGTAGAGGAACAGATAGGAGAAGGCGGTCGCAGCCGTGAGCGCGCCAGCCAGCGGGTTGGCGCCGAGCCAGACCAAGGTGACCCCCGCGGTCAGTAGGAGCATCCCGAAGAGCAAGGCGGCGCCGGGGCGGATGATCCCGGCGGGAATCGGACGGTTGCGTGTCCGCTCCATCTTCGCGTCGGCGTCGCTCTCCCACCACATATTGACGGCGCCGCAGCCACCGGCCGCGAGGGCCGTGCCGAGGGCGAGGGAGACGAGCACGGCTGCGTTCACGGGATGCTCCGTTGATTTCGGATCGCTGCAGAAATAACCCGCGAGCGAGGTCAGGACGGAGAGGAACGACAGCCGGGGCTTGGTCAGCTCCCAGTAGGCGGCAGGCACGGATCCGGCGCGTTCGCTCATCGGTCTTGTCGTGGCGGGTTTACGCGCAGGGTTAAAGGCAAATCCGTCGCGCCGGCTCAAGCGGCGTCGGTCCGGGCGCGGCGATGCGCGAGGGCGACCGCGGCGCAGAGCGAGGAGAACAACGCAGCGCCTACGACGAGGTGGACGGTGCGGACATGCGGGTTGTCGTAGAGCCGGAGGCTCAGGATGCCGAGGAGGACTTGCAGGCCCACCAAGGCGATGAGGGTGACCCAGCGGAGGAACGGATAGCCATGACGGGCCAGCCGGTAGGCGAAGAAGAGCACGGCTGAGGTCGCCAGCAAGGCGCCGCTCCGGTGGGCGAGATTGACCCACCAGACCAGGCCGTCGCCGACCGAAGGAATGAAGAGGCCCTGTTCCGGGGAAGTCACCCAGGCGGTGAAGCGGCCTTGGCGCATCACCGCGCCGCCGACGATGACCGCGAGCGTCAGGCCCGCCGCCCAGCGCCCGGCGCGGAAGGGCGCGGGGTCTTCGCCGCGGCCGGCGCGATGCCAGGCGGCGCTGTGCGCGAGGGCGATGAAGGCGAGGAGCGCGAGCGTGAGCTGGGCGTTGACGGCGTGGCCGACGGCGAAGGCCGCGGCCTTGAAGTTGCCGTCGCCGCCGAGGTTGAGCTGGTCGAGGAGCACGCGCAGGCCGCCGAGCAGGCCTTGGAGGACCACCAGACACACGAGCGCGTAGGCCGCGCGACGGACGACGGGCCGAGTCTCGAGCAGGCGGTGCGCGACGGCGAGGACCACGCAGAGCAGGCCCAGGCCCGTGGCCGCGAGGCGGTGCGAGTGTTCGGCGAACTTGTCGATCTCCGTGAGCCAGCCCGGGGGATTGATGGAGCCGTTGGAGAGCGGCCAGTCCAGGAACGCCATGCCCGCCTGGATGCTGGTCGTGAAACCGCCGGCTTGGAGCACGAGCACCGACCACGCCAGCGTGAGCAGGCACAGTCCGAACAGACGTCGGTCGGGTGCGGAGGCTTCCGGCTCTCTCATGCCGTCATCTCATCCGCCTTCGTCCCCGGCGCAAATCCCAAGCACGCATATCCCGCTTCTTAAGCCCCGCCGATGGGGCTTATCAGGAACCCGCGGTGAGCCGGCCGAAAGCGCGGATCTTGCCGACCAGGTTCGTGAGGCCGTTGCGGCGGTTCGGGGAGAGGTGCTGGGTGATGCCCACGGCCGAAAGGAAATCGGCGTCGGTCGCCGCGACCTCCGCCGGCGAGGCGCCGTCGTAGAACTCGCAGACCAGGCTCGCGACGCCCTTCGTGATGAGCGAATCGGCGTCGCAACGGAAATGGCAGACGCCGTCGTCGAGCGACGGGACCAGCCAGAGGTTGGACGTGCAGCCTTCGATCAGGAAGGCCTCGAGCTTCAGGTCGGCCGGGAGCGCCGGCGCGGATTTCGCCCGGTCGATCACGTATTGGAAGCGTTCGTGGTGGTCGGAGAAAGGTTCGAGCTCGGCGATGAGCTCGGAGCGGCGGCGCGCGAGGTCCATCGGCGGCTCAGAAACCGGCGAGGGCTTCGGGGTCGAGGTTGCTGCGCATGAGGGAGTCGCACGCGGCCTGCAGCTTGCGCAGACGTTCGGGCGGCAGCTTCGATTCCGTGCGGAGCCACGAGCCGGCTTCCTGCCAGATGAGCGGCGAAGGCCGGCGCAACGTCAGCAAGGTCTCCAGTTCGTCGGCGACGGAACGACGCGTGCCGTAGGCCTCGGTCTGGCCGGCGAGGATGCGGGCCGAGACGTAGTCCGCGCGCAGTTGCGAATGGCGCGGATGCTTGGCGGCGCCGGCTTCGAGGATGCGGACCGCCGGCTCGCCGGCGCGGATCGCACGCAGGTGGCGGCCGACGGAGCGGTAGGCTTCGGGGCCGAGGTCCTTGGCCTTGAGGAACTCTTCGAGGTAGCGGTTGCCGGTGTCGCGGTCGATCTTGGCGGCCTTGGCGTCGGGCTTCGCCCGCGCGTGGTGCGCGATGCCGAGCAGCGCGAGGACGAGGGGCTCCTTCGCCTTGAAGTAGGTGCGGTCGGCGGCGACGATCTGCTGATACTGCGTGATCGCCTGGCTCGGATCCGGACCTCTGACCAGCGCTTCGAGATGGAGCACCGCGAAGGTCACGCGTTCGAAGCCTTGCTGGTCGGCGGCGATGGCGATCGCGCCGGTGAGTTCCGAGTAACCTTTCTCGGCCGCGAAATTGGCGAGCGCCAGCATCGCGGCGGAGTTCGTCGCGTAGCGGGTGAAGATCAGCTTCAGCTGCTTGTCGAATTCCTCCTTCAGACCGACGCGATCGAGCAGATGGAGCTTCTGGATCTGGGGGAAGAAGGCCGCTTCATCGATCTCGATGCGCTCCTGATTGACGGACAGGGCGATGCGGCTCTGCCCGAGAAGGATGTGGTAGCGGGTCAGCTGCGAGAGCACCGCATCACGGGCCGCGCCGGTGAAGCTGGACGATTTGGATTCGAGGAGGCTGATGGCCTCGCGGGTCTTGCCGCCCTCGAAGAGCGCCCGGGCCTTGAGGAGCAGGCCGCTGGGGAGTCGGTCCAGTCCGCTGGAATTGAGGAGGTTGACCGCGTCCGGGTATTTGCCCGTCCAGTAAAGCGAAGTGGCGGCGGAGAGGGACAGGACCTCCCGCATGTTGCTGGAGATGTTTTTAGTGTCATTCAGCAGGCTCAGGCTGACTTCGATCACCTCCTGGTCGCGCTCCCGGGCTTGGAGTAGTTGGAAGTAGCGCTCCAGATAGTCCTTGGTCAGCGGGTCCTCGACCGGGAGGAACTTCAGGCCATGCTGGAGGGTCTGAATTGCATCGTCCGTACGACCAGCGACTGAGTGTAAGAAGTTGGCGAAGAACAACTTAGACTTAGCACTCCCCGGGTTGCAGCGCACGGCCACCTGCGCCAAGCGGAGAGCATCGTCCATCTTGCCCGCGGCCTGGGCGGCCATGCCTTCCTTGGTGAAGTATTCGGATAGCTGATTTAGGTGTTCCTGGAGGATTTGGGCCGATTTTTCGGGTTGATCCTCTAATTTGGACAGGGAAAGGCGGATGATCTGGAGCAGGGCCTTGTCCTTGATCAGGTCGGCTTTTATATAGGTCTGGCGGGCGTAACTGAGGATAGCCTGCTTTTCTTTAAGATGAGGGAGGCCGGCTAGGACGATGATTTCGGCATCTTCGGCTTCTTCCTTACTGACGGCGCTCAGGGGAGGGGGGG
>Ga0208597_1000426_pt1 | contig 16428 bp, 14 predicted proteins | sample LakMenEpi05May12_FD_150673 | JGI IMG/M metagenome (GOLD analysis project Ga0208597, IMG submission 150673) | Freshwater microbial communities from Lake Mendota, WI - 05MAY2012 deep hole epilimnion (SPAdes) | ecosystem: Environmental > Aquatic > Freshwater > Lake > Epilimnion/Euphotic zone ...
TGTAAAAGCATTAGGTGAACCCTATTCAGTGGAGCCAAAAATTGCAAGAGAAAAACATTTGCGTCATACAAGTTTATTAGGTTTTAATATTAAAGCAGAGGACGATTATTTAAAAAGTAGAAAACCGGTTTTAGTGAATGCTGATTTACAAATTTCTTTAGCAGCACCAAGACATTCTATGACCGATTATTTTTATAAAAATAGTCAAGCAGACGAAGTTATTTTTATTCATAAAGGGTCGGGCACTTTACAAACTGGATTTGGTAAAATTAAATTTTCATACGGCGACTACCTGGTAGTACCAAGAGGGACTATTTATCAAATAAAATTTGATGACGAAAACAATCGCTTATTCATTACTGAAAGCTATAGCCCTATTCGTTTTCCAAAGAGATACCAAAATCAGTTTGGGCAGTTAATGGAGCATGCGCCTTACTGTGAAAGAGATATAAGAAGACCAAGTGATTTAGAAACTTTCGACCAAGAAGGAGATTTTAAAGTATTGATCAAAAAGCAAGGATTAATATATCCTTACACTTATGGCACACATCCTTTTGATTTTATAGGATGGGATGGCTACCATTATCCATGGGCATTTTCGATTCATGATTTTGAACCTATTACAGGAAGGGTGCATCAGCCACCACCAGTGCATCAAACTTTTGAAGCGAAAAATTTTGTGATTTGTTCCTTTGTGCCTCGTAAATATGATTATCATCCACAAGCGATTCCTGCACCGTATAACCACAGCAATGTAGACAGTGATGAAGTGTTGTATTATGTAGATGGCGATTTTATGAGCAGAAAGTCGGTTGTGCAAGGTCAGATTACATTGCATCCAGGCGGTATTCCACACGGACCACATCCGGGTAGTGTAGAAAAATCAATAGGCAAAGAAAAAACAGATGAGTTGGCTGTGATGATAGATCCATTTAGACCACTAATGATCACGGAAGAAGCATTATTGATTGAAGACGAAAACTATCATAAGAGTTGGCAACATAATATTGAGTAGAATAAGGAAAATAAACAAAGTGGAAAGAAAATAAAGAAGGTAGAATAAGGAAAAGTAGAAAGTAAAAAAACAAAAAGTAAAAATTAAATAATAAAGATGGAAAGTAACCCGAATGGTCAAGATTTTTTACCCTTACTAGGCACAGATTATGTAGAGTTCTATGTGGGTAATGCTAAGCAAGCAGCGCATTATTATAAAACAGCATTTGGATACCAAGACTTTGCATACAGCGGACCAGAGACAGGCGATAAGGAAAAAGTTTCTTATGTTTTAATGCAGGATAAAGTAAGGTTAGTTTTAACTACGCCATTACATCCAAGTTCAACTATTGCGGAGCATGTGCACAAACATGGAGATGGCGTGAAAGCCATTGCCTTAACTGTGAGCGACGCTTATGATGCTTTTGAACAAACTGTGAAAAGAGGTGCTAAGCCTTATATGCAACCTACAACAATGCAGGATGAACATGGTGAAATCAAAATGAGCGGCATTCATATTTATGGAGACACCGTGCATTTATTCATTGAACGAAAAAATTATAAAGGTGTTTTTATGCCAGGTTTTAGAAAGCATGAAAGCAATTATAAACCAACTGCAGTTGGTCTTAAATACATAGACCATTGTGTGGGCAATGTGGGATGGAATCAAATGAATACTTGGGTAAGTTTTTATGAAGAGGTGATGGGCTTTAAAAATATTTTGACATTTGATGACAAGCAAATTTCAACAGAGTACTCTGCACTTATGAGTAAAGTAATGAGCAATGGTAATGGGTTTGTAAAGTTCCCTATCAATGAACCAGCAGAAGGAAAAAAGAAATCACAGGTAGAGGAGTATTTAGATTTTTATAAGGATGCAGGCGTACAACATATTGCCATTGCTACCGATAATATTGTGGATACCGTGACACAATTAAGTAGTCGTGGGGTAGAGTTTTTAAATATACCATCTACTTACTATGATGATTTATTAGATCGTATAGGACCTATCGACGAAGATGTAGCGCCACTAAAACAATTAGGCATTTTAGTAGACAGAGATGATGAGGGTTATTTGTTGCAAATTTTTACTAAGCCAGTAGAAGACAGGCCAACCCTATTTTTTGAAATCATACAAAGAAAAGGTGCTAAATCTTTTGGTGCAGGAAATTTCAAAGCATTATTTGAAGCACTAGAAAGAGAACAAGACCTAAGAGGAAATTTATAGTAAGTTCTATTTAATCAAAAGCCATTTCTGGGATCTCACCTTCAATGATGAGTTTTCCTAGAGTGGCTTTTTTAATGGTATCAACAGAAACGCCTGGCGCTCTTTCTAATAATTTAAATCCACCTTCAGGTAAAACAGCAAGCACTGCTAATTCTGTTACAATTTTTTTAACGCAACGAATGCCTGTGAGGGGCAAGGTGCAATTAGGTAATAATTTACTTTCACCATTTTTATTGACATGCTGCATTGCAACAATAATATTTTTTGCAGATGCTACAAGGTCCATTGCGCCGCCCATACCTTTTACCATCTTGCCAGGAATTTTCCAGTTGGCGATATCGCCATTTTCTGATACTTCCATCGCACCTAAAATAGTCAAATCAATTTTTTGCGCATGAATCATACCAAAGCTCATCGCAGAATCAAATAAAGCAGCTCCAGGTAACATGGTGATGGTTTGTTTACCTGCATTAATTAAGTCAGCATCTACATCTGCTTCTTTTGGGAAGGGTCCCATGCCTAAGAGTCCATTCTCTGATTGAAAACAAACAGCAATATTTTTTGGAATATAATTGGCTACAAGCGTAGGAATACCAATGCCTAAATTCACATATGAATTATGTTGTATCTCTTTTGCAATTCTTTTTGCTATCGCTTCTTTATCTAACATGAAATATAAATTTGAATCATCAATTATTTGGAAATTGTTTTCTGTTCAATGCGCTTTTCGTAATTGCTACCTTGAAAAATTCTGTGAATATAAACGCCTGGCACATGAATTTGATTAGGATCTAGTTGGCCTGGTTCTACTAATTCCTCTACTTCGGCAATGGTTATTTTTCCAGCCATCGCCATCACTGTATTAAAATTTCTAGAAGTGGCTTTAAAGATTAAGTTACCAGCTGTATCTCCCTTCCATGCTTTTACAATGGCAAAATCTGCATTGAAAGCGGTTTCTAATAAATAATCTTTGCCATTAAAATTTCTTACTTCTTTTCCATTCGCCACTTCTGTTCCAATACCAGCAGGGGTGAATATAGCAGGCATGCCATATCCAGCAGCCATACATCTAAAAGCGAGTGTGCCTTGTGGAATTAATTCTACATCCAACTCACCAGATAATAATTGTCTTTCGAATTCTGCATTTTCTCCTACATAGGAAGCAATCATTTTTTTTACCTGCCTTTGTTGAAGCATTAAACCAATGCCAAAATCATCTACCCCTGCATTATTCGAAATACAAGTAAGATTGGTCACGCCTTTTTTTACAAGCGCAGCAATACAATTTTCTGGAATACCACATAATCCAAACCCACCTAGCATAATGGTTTGACCATCCATGATATCTGCGATGGCCTCTTCTGCATTTTTAACTTCTTTATTAATCATCATAATCGTTGTAAATAATATTTTAAAGATAACATATGTTAGCTTGATACTGCTAGTATCAAATAGCTCATTTAAGAATTCAGTTCATACCCTTCCTCTTAAAATAGTTATAAATCATATTAATATTCAGTATAAATATAGCTTATACATGTATGATTTTTTTTAATATTTGTTATATAATTATTAAATTTAAATACATTGATACAATCCTGAGTTGTATTATTTTTTTTAATTCTTAAAAATTAAACTGCATGAAGAAATTTTATTTCGTCAAATTTTTACTTGTACTCCTGTTGTTTATAGGGGTGACTCAAGCTGACGCACAGGTGTTTACAGCTTCGGGAACGGTAAAAGAAAACTCGAATGGCAACCCGCTAGCTGGCGTGTCCATTACAGTAAAAGGAACTAAACAAACTACTACATCAAATAGTACGGGTAATTTTACTATTAATGTGAATAGCAAATCGGCTGTATTAGTTTTAAAGTATGTTGGATACAAAGCAACCGAAGTTGCTGTGACTGCAGATAAAGCCAATTTGAATGTAATGATGGAGGAAGAGGTGAACTCTTTGAAAGAGATTGTAATCACTGGACTTGCATCTTCTATCAAGCGTTCAAACTTAGCAAACGCCATCACCACTGTTTCTGCTAAAGATTTAATGGGAACAACACAAATTCAAACAGCAGATGGTGCATTGTATGGTAAAGTTTCTGGAGCCAATATTCGTATGAATTCGGGTGCACCAGGAGGGGGTATCAACATTCAATTACGTGGTTTATCAAGTCTTACTCAAGCTTCTGCCCCATTGATTGTATTAGATGGAGTATATATTAATAACAATACCCAAAGAACTGGTAGGGCTTCTGTAACAGGCGCGGGTGCAGCAAACCAAGATGATGGAGCGAATCGTTTAGCAGATATTAACCCTGCTGATATTGAAAACATTGAAGTTTTAAAAGGACCTTCAGCTGCGGCTATTTATGGTACGCGTGCGAATGCGGGTGTTCTTGTAATTACTACAAAGAAAGGAGCTGCAGGTAAAACTGTGATTAGTTTTGGTCAAGATATTGGAATTGGAAGTCCATTAAAAATGATGGGCGTAGACAATTGGAGCGAAGCAAAAATTAATAGTTTTTTCCCAGCAGCAAGAAGAGCTGTTGAATTAGGTAGATTACAAACTGCTACATCTACAAATAATTTTGTGAATTATGAAGATTATTTTTATGGAAATACTGCAACGCTTTTGAATTCTCGTTTGAGCATTCGTGGTGGTGATGAGAAAACAAAATTCTTTGTTTCAGGATCCTTGACCGATGAAGGTGGTATCGTAAGAAGAACAGGATTCGAAAGACAATCTGTAAGAGCAAATATTGAGCATAAGCTTTCAAAGGGTATTGTGCTTTCTGTGAATTCAAATTATATTAGAACCAACACAGACCGTGGATTTACGGGAAATCAAAATAACTCTGGTGCTAGTATTGGTTACAATATTTCTTATGTACCAAATTATTTTGATTTAAGACCAGTAAATGGTGTGTATCCAGCAAACCCTTACTTTGCTGAAAACCCAGTACATGTTACCGATAAAGGTGTAAATAATGCATTGGTAAACCGTTTTATACAATCCTTTAATTTAGATGTGAATTTATTTAAAAACGAAAATTCACAATTAAAGTTTAGAGTGAATGGAGGTCTTGATTATATCCAAAATAGTACAAAAGTATATTTACCGGATGATCTTCAATTTCAACGTGGACAAGCAAATCCGGGGGATGTGTTAGTTGGTAAACAAGAAAGTATGAATACCAACTTCCAAGCAGCTTTTGTATATGATTGGAAAATTAAGCGTGTGAATTTTAACACTCAAGTTGGATTAGTAAGACTTGATTTTAGAAACGATGGACTATTTAACCGTGGTAGAGGTTTAGCGCCAGGTCAAATAAATATTAAGCAAGCAACTGTACAAGAAGTTGAATCACAATTTGAAAGCACACAAAGCGATGTGGGTATTTTTGTTCAAAAGCAAATGAACTTTGAAGATAAAATTATTGGTACATTAGGTATGCGTATGGATAAGTCTAATACCAACGGTGATGCCAATAAGTTTTATGGATTTCCTAAAGCGTCTTTGGCAATTAACTTAGCAAATTTTGATTTCTGGAAAATGGAGGCCATTTCTCAATTCAAACCAAGAGTTGCTTATGGTCAAACTGCAGGACCAGTTCCATTTGGTTCAACATTTACATCTTTAGGTGGTGTGAATATTGGAGGATTATTAGGCGCTACAGTTGCAACTGGTATAGGTAACTCTAATATTGTACCAGAGCGTGCATCTGAAATTGAATTTGGATTTGATGCGGGCTTTTTAAATAATAAAATTTTATTTGAAGCAACTTATTATGTAAAAACCACTTTGGATAACTTGCAACCATTAACGCTTTCACCAGCAACAGGTGTTGTGAATACAACAAGTAACGAAGCTGAAATGCGTAACAAGGGTTTTGAACTTGGATTGTCTGGTACAGTCGTTCAAAAGGAAAACTTCAAATGGTTCTCTCGCTTATTATGGTGGAAGAACGATATCTTAATTACTAAGTTGGGTATCCCTTCTTATACGACTGGTGCTTTTGGTACTGGACTAGGAACATTCTTAGTGCAACAAGGTGTTTCGCCAACTACGATTGTGGGTACACCAGCAATTTCTCCTGGTGTATTTACAGTATGGGGTAATGCACAACCAGACTGGACATCGTCTTGGTCAAATAATTTCACCTTATTTAAGAATTTTGATTTGAGTGTTTTAACTGAGTACAGAAGTGGTGGAGACAATATCAATTTAACTTCTTTCTTAACAGATGGAGGAGGAACAACAAAAGGCTGGTTTGATGATTCAAATAATGATGGTATTCCAAATGGACGTCAACGTGATCCAGCACCGTATAACAATGCGGGTCGTTGGGTACAGGATGCCACATTCTTAAAGATTCGTGAGGTTGGCTTGTATTATACTTTACCAAAAGAAACTTTAAGTAAAACATTTGGAAATATGATCCAAAGAGCTAAAATTGGATTCTCTGGTAATAATGTATTCTTAGCTACTAAGTATGTAGGGTATGATCCTGAAACATCCACATTTGGCGCACAAGCATTGGCAAACAATGTCGATGTGGCTCCATATCCAACCTCTAGAAGATTATTTTTTCACATACAAATCGACTTTTAAATTAAACACACATGAAAAAATTTCAAATACTATTCATATCTAGTTTTACAGCATTCATCTTTGCTTGTAATCCACTAGAAGTAAAAGAACTGACAGATCCAAATAATCCAAGTCAGGCAAGTGTTTCAAGCAATGCATCAAGAAGACAAATCCAGTTTTTAGTAACAGGTTTGGAGCAAAGACATAAAGGTTATGTAACCAATGTAAGTCAAGCATGGAATACATTTGGAAGAGAGATCTGGTACTTAAATGCATCCGATCCTCGTTTCCAAACTGACTGGCTTGGTCAAGCGGGTCGTGTGCCAGATGCAGCCTACTTTGGCTTTGGCGCAACAGGCGGTGGTTCTTATGCTACACCTTATCAAGCAATCAAACAAGGATTGGTATTGATGGATGCAGCAAATAACACGCCTTTATTGTCTACACAAGAGAAAAAAGCGGTTGAAGGTTTTTCAAAAACTCTCATGGCGTATCAATATTTAATTCCTGCAAATTTTCTTTATGAGAATGGAATTAGAACAGATATCAAAGATCCACTTAAGCCTGGGCCAGTTAGATCTTACACAGCTGCATTAGGATTTATAGATTCATTATTAACTGCAGGTTACGAAGACCTTAACAATGCAGGAACTACATTTCCGTTTACATTAACCCCTGGCTTTAATGGGTTTAATGATATCAATGGACTTAAAAGAATGAATAAAGCAATTGCTGCAAGAGTGGCTATTTATCGTAAGGATTGGCAAGGTGCTTTAACTGCATTGAACTTATCATTTATGAATTTGACTGGATCTTTAACAGCTGGTCCTGCGCATACTTTTGCCGCACCTCCAGACGGATTCAATCCATTGTTTTATGTGTTAGATGCAAATATTAATACCATTGTGGTAGTACACCCTTCTGTTTTAGCAGATACAACTAAAGGAGATGCTCGAGTAGCAGCAAAATTCCATAAACGTTCAGCGCCTGTTACAGTCACTACGGATGCATCACCGTTAGTTGGTACACACCAAGATAAAAGATGGTCAGTTAATACCGCACCAATGCCTTTCATTAAGAATGAAGAACTTATTCTTATTAAGGCAGAGGCACACGCACAGTTAAATCAAGGTACAGATGCAGTGAATGCAATTAATATTATTAGAACTGCTGCAACAATTGGAAGCTATACTGGTGCAACTACAAAAGATGCGTTGATCAATGAAATCTTATACCAACGCAGGTATTCTCTTTGGGCAGAACCATGGGGCCACAGATGGATTGATGCGCGCAGGTATGATATTTTAAATACCATTCCAACATCATTTGATAAAGGAACTATATTTAAACAATTCCCTCGTCCGCAGGCAGAAATCAACTGGGATCTATATGATGCTGGGAACTAGGTAATTGATATAGATTGATAACGAAAGAGGTCGCAATTGCGACCTCTTTTTATTTTACAACTATTGGTATCGAATTTGTATTGGATTGTTATAAAAAATTATCTTAAATTTAAAATAAAAAAGTATGAAGCATTTTTTAATCACGACAGTTTTACTGACTTGCATGAGTAGCTTAACTTTTGCACAAGCACCAACTACATCTGTGAATTACACTAAAGATGTAAGTTCTGAAGCTGCTATCATAAGTGCGTTGTACGAAGTCATCTCTGGCGAACCCGGAGCGCCTCGTGATTGGGAAAGATTCAAATATCTTTTTGCGAAAGATGCTTTTTTAATTCCAACAAATAAAAGTACTGAAGGCGTATTTGGTTATAGAAAGATGACGCCCGAGGATTATATTAATTTTTTTAGCACCCGCATCAAAACAGGCTTCTTTGAAAAAGAATTAAAGCATGAACTGGTTTCATTTGGAACGGTTACGCATGTGTTTAGTACATACGAAACTAGGGAAACAAAAAATGGACCTATCACCAATAGAGGAATTAATAGCATACAACTATTCAACGACCAAAATCGCTATTATATCATGAATGTATTTTGGTGTGCAGAGAGCTTAGGCTTTACCTTGCCCCCTGCAAGTTTAAAATAATCTATTGCTTTATAAAAGGTAGTTTTATAACCGAAGGATATAGTTTAGAATGGTGAATTTTATTCTCCACCACTATGCCTTTAGTTTCATCGTAATTATTACCACCAGTGTTTAGGTTACGATCGAATCTTGGGAAATTGCTACTAGAAACTTCGATACGTATTTTATGACCTGCTGCAAAATAATTACTTGTCACCATTGGCGTTAGATCAACTTTGTATACTTTACCTTTTTCCATGAACACTTCCTTATCGTAGCCCTCTCTATAACGAAGACGTTGAATTGTTTCATCTAAATTATAAGCCTTACCATCAGGATAAACGTCAATTAATTTAATTGTGACATCTGTATCTAGTCCAGTTGATGAAACAAATAGGGTAGACTCAATGAAGCCTGAGATTTCAACGCCCTCCGCTAATGGCTCTGAACTGTATACTAAAATATCGTTTCTTAATTCCATTTGTGCTTGGTCAAAGCTACCACCTTGAACCGCGTTACCTGTACAGCAAACATTACCTCCTAAAGAATTTACTGGATTCATTGGATCATATGTGAATGCATCTGGCATATCTTTTGCAGGAGTTGTTAAAGCTAATTTACCATCTCCATTGCGTGTATTGGCTTTGCCCGCACTAGATAAATAGAAATTCTTTATTTCTGTATTAGGTAAAGGGAAAGAAGTTGCTTGTTGCCATTTATTAGATCCCATTGTATAGTAACGAACGCGAGGCTGTGTTGACTTAAAATTATTTTGCTCACCCTTCAACAACATATCAAACCAGCCCCATGTTAAATCATCATAATTGAGTCTTGCATCACCTACACTGCGTTCACCAACGATGGTGTTTTCTACGGCACGCTTGTAAGAGCAGTGTAAAACTGGCGCAATCACTAAGTATTGATTGTCTGCTATCTCTTTTGATCTAGCTGCGTTTCTAACATGATTGAACAAAGCAATATTTGGTGCAGAAGATACATCGTACCAACTTACGAACCAATACGCAGGAACCTCCATAGGCATATTATCATGATACAATCCGCCTTTGAACCAGGCCGGATCGTTTGGTTTTCTTACAGCCATTTTTTCATAAATACCATCCGCACCTTGTGCATTTTTGATGATGTCTTGCACTGGTAAATGACTTAAACCTTTTGCCCAATCCACTCTTGGCATCTCAGGTCCCATATCATAAAACTTTTGAATTCTTTGTAAGTCTTTTTGTTCAATACCTATAGGCAAACGAGGGCCCATTTTATCGTGTTGTGTACCATATAACCAAGGCGTGAATAACATCTGTTGTGCACCACCTCTGTACCAGTTACCTTGCTCCATGAATTTACCCACTCTACCAACACCAGCTCCATAACCCTGCGCAACCATAGCAGCTAATGCAGGATGGTTTTGAGAAGCAACTGCCATCTGCCATTCAGCGGTAGAAGAGCAACCAATCAAACCAACTTTACCATTACTCCAGCTTTGTTTGCTCATCCACTCAAGGGCATCGTAGCCATCTGTAATTGGTGTTCCTAAAATATCCCACTCACCTTCCGAAAAAAATCGTCCACGCTCATTTTGCACTACATAAGCGTAACCGCGACTCACTGCCTGATAGGCTTCCTCTAAAGTACGGGTAGTCATTTTACCATCTACCCAAGTATTAAAATTATAAGGTGTACGAGAAAATACGATTGGATACTTGCCATCACCCTTTGGGCGATAGATATCGGTCGCTAGGCGAATGCCATCACGCATTGGCATCATCACTTTTTGATCGATCACTGCAATAGAATCGAGCTTGCGATAAATCAAGGCAGTGTCTTGGGCAGTAACGGTTGTTGAAATTGCAATGCATGCAAAAAAGCCAATGGCGAGTATAAATTTTTTCATAAAGGATGCTTTAAGTATAGTTGAATTTACAATTTTTCAACTATAAGTTAAAATAAATTTGACTAAAACTAACTGGGGGATGCCTCTGGAACCTATTGATTATCTCATTTTTTGGGTCATCGTGGCAACACGCTTGCCAAGGTTAAATCCTTTTTGTAAAAATATTTTATCTAACTGCCCTGTTTTGAAAATACTTTCATTTGTAATGGCAGAGGCTCCAAATGCAGATGTCCAGTCATCTCCTCCCACTACAATCATTCCAAAAATCAACATAGAATGTAATAGGTTCACTTGGGCGAGCTCTTCCCCGGCAGACATACCGCCAGCAGTAACAAATGCAGCACCTATTTTATCTTTTAATGGGTTGCCCTCAAATGGCCAAGTACTCATAAACTGAACTACTTCGGGCGCGATGTTTGCATTGTAAACAGGGCTGCCTACAATAATGGCATCTGCATTTAATAAATCCTTTGTTGTTGTTTGATCTATCTTTTTAAGTACCACCTGAACGCCTGGTATAGATTGCGCTCCTTTAGCTACTTCTTCGGCTAAGGTTTGCGTACTCGCTGTTTTACTATAATAGGCAATCAATATATTTTTTGACTTTACCTGTCCGTAACTAAATTGACTAAAAAATAATAAAAAGAGGATTGAATATAATTTCATTTTAAACAAAATAATATTTTTTTCATAAGGGTTTATTGTAAAATGAAAGCCTAAGTTACAATTTAAAGTGAACAAAAATGGCTTAATTTGTGTATTAAACATTGGCTTTTAAAAAGCAACTTACATGAGAAAAATAGCACTTATTGCATTCCTGTTAATTCACTTGAATTCATATTCTCAAGAACTATTTGTATTCACGGAGCCTGCAAGTAATATGCCAGCAAAGTCATTTAGTTTTAGAGACATGAATGGATTTTTTCTTGAGAAGGATGGCAAGCTGAACTACCATAATATGCCAGAACTCATGTGGGGGATCAATAAAGAATGGATGGTGCACGCGCAGGGGTTTATAAGCAACCGCCAGGATGGTGGCTTTGAAACCGAAGGAGGAAGTGTATATGCTAAGTACCGTTTCTTTAGTAAAGACGCACTTAAAAAGCATTTTAGGATGGCGCTGTATGGAAGGTATAGTTTTAATAAGGCGGATATACACCAACAGGAAATTGAAACAATGGGCCATAATTCAGGGTACGAGGCCGGATTCATAGCTACACAATTATTGCACAAGGTCGCTATTAGTAGTTCGATTAGTTATGAAAGGGCACTAGATAATAAACCGAATTATCCATTCCCTAGCACTGAAAGTAATAGTGCTATGAATTATACTTTGTCTGCAGGTAAATTAATGCTACCTAAAGTATATACAAGCTATAAGCAGGTGAATATGAATTTGATGCTTGAATTCATTGGACAACGCTTAAACGATAATCAAAAATCGTTTTTAGATATTGCACCTTCGATACAATTTATTTTTAATAGCCAGGCAAGGGTTGATATTGGCTACCGCGGACAATTATATTCAACCATGGAACGAACAGCACCAAATGGTATTGTATTAAAGTTTGAGTATTTGCTTTTTAATGTGTTTTAGTAATTATGAGCGATTTCGTAGAATAGATACATTAATATCAGTGATGTGCTTCCATATTTAAAATTTTAATGTTCGTTTAAATCCTTATTTAATAAATCAATTAATTCTTTATTTTTCTCTTCAAATATTTCCATTAGATATAAGTATAGCAATACCCTATCAATTGCTTTTTGATTATAATGAATAAAATCTTTTCTTAATAATGAATTTTCAAATAGTCCATTAGACTTGTAGAATTTCTTTAAAATCTCAATTTTCTTTTTATCCATTCTCCCAATTATGGGCGCAACTAATCCACCAGGTTTAGGCAATGTGTTAACCATATAATACTCTGCAACATCGTCAAGTATCATATTGTTGTCATTTAATTTTGTTCCTAAAACTTCATAATAGTTTGAAATAGTTCGTTTTAATTCGGTTGAATTAATATTACTAAAACTACCACTAGCAATTGTGTTTTTGTAAGATGAATTATTGATGTAAAAGGAATTGCCAAATATTAAGCTGTCACTTATTAGTAATACTTTATCTAAATATTCATCTTTAGGTAAAGTATGATTTTGATATTCTAAATATAAATCATTGAGCTTATCTAAATAAATTGACGCATTTTCATATTCCTTAATTCTAGCTTGAATGAATATCGAATCCTCTTTTAAATCAAGTACGACAGATCTTAAATTCTGATGTGTTTTCTGTTCAATTATTTGATGCTCCCTTACATTCTCGGCAAAGAAACCTAGTGTTACTGCTGCAAACAACATGACAAACTCAATAATGTATTCAGACCATTTCTTTTTATGAGTTGGATGGTGTGGATGGTGTACTTCCATATTTATGTTGTTTTTTCTAATTAATGATTTTTGTTTTCGGTATATGCTAATATTTTCCGAGAGTTTTCTAATAAAGGCTGTACAAAGTTTTGATTATCATATGATTCAAGTAATATGGCAGTTGTAACAACAGACATATAATCAATCATGTCAAACGATTCTTGATGATTGAGTTTTTTTACTGATGAATACGGGTTCTCAATATTTGTTTTTCCATTTAGAAATTCTGTCACTACTTTATAGTTGTCTTCTGGGCGATCATACAATGTAATAAAATGCTTCTGGTTGATAGGTTCATAAAAATCATACATATGCTGTAAAAAGCGCTGTCTTCTGAAAGCTAATTTTGCGAGCTGGATTTCATATTCCTTCAATTCTTCTACAAATTTCCGATCTGAGAAGTAACGAAGAGAACCTGTGCTAATTAACTGCTTATAGGTTTCCTGACGTGGTTCCCATGTAATTTTTCCAGACAAAACTGAATTGTATTTTTGTAATGATGGAATCTCATTTACCCATTTCCCTTTTTTGTATATAACCACAAGACTGTCATAATAGTTTCTCCTTAATTTATTTTGACGATCAAGTTTTGACAATTGTACCGAATCAAAAATTATATCCTTTCTAATATCTAGAATAAATTGGTCTTCTCTCATTTTTTCAATGTAGTGTTCCCTGTAATTTTCTACAAAGAAACCAAGTGTCACGGCTGTGAATAACATTACAAATTCAATAATGTATTCAGACCATTTCTTTTTATGTGACGGGTGGTGTGGGTGATGTACTTCCATATTTATTTAATTTCTTCTTGAATTAATTTAATAAGTTCTGTGGCTTTTTGAATTTGACTTTTAGTTATTATTTTATACACTTGTAAATACCCGTTTTGACTTCTAATTGAATTAGCATATTTTATTAAGTCTTTTCTATCGCTAGATAAAAAATAATTACCTGTACTATTTTTAATTTGATCAAGTGAAGTTTCGTCAACCTTAATTACTAGATTATTAAAATCTTTCCAATTTGAAATGTAAATATATGTATGCAAAAGATTTAGTTTTTGATGTTTCGAATTTGTCCATTCAGTTCTAAATAATTCAGCTTGAAGACTTAATCTACCTTGTTCAACAATGTAGTCTTTAATTTTATTATTTATTTCTTTATTGAGAATTACTCTAAATCCACCTGCATTCCTTAGTTGATCAATTGTTCCATTTGCAAATTGTAAAAAGCAATCTTTTGTTTCTAAGAATACAGCATCATTATATATTCGATAGGCATCATATCTTGTAATATCTTTTTTTGTCAATATTTGACTAATCGCTTCAGAAGTATCTATGAGCATTGTCATATTCTTTATTTTATAATTCATATCAGCAGTATCCAATTGCAAGTCTTTGACCATACTTGCTAAATAATCATGTTCTTTATGGCGTTCAGTTCTGTACTCTAAATATGATTCCGCTAGGAACCCTGCAAAAACTGCAAGAAATAACATAAAAAATTCCGTGATATACTCTTTCCAGTTTTTTGGCTTATGACTGTGGTGGTGTACTTCCATATTTATATATTATAGTTGAAAATAAGATAATGTTTGCAATTACGCCCCTCCATAACAATTAAGTATTACTTATGCTCTTTTTAGCCCTTTTTGGTCAACAGTTGGCCCAAACAAGGTCATATATAGGGTTATTTTAAGGCCCATTCACTAAAAAACACACAAGAACAAGTACTTTTTAATCATTTAGCATAGACTATAGTCAAATTACTTAGATTTGTAATATGATTTGGCATTCAAAACTCATGCCCATTAACTTAGAAAATATTCTAATAGACAATGAGTAATAGACTCTATTCCGTTTTACTGTTAATACTATTCGTATCCTGTACAAAGGATGCAGCTACAATTAATGCTCAGAGTTCAGTAGTTGCTTCTACATCATTAACCCCAACTACGAATAGAGGGTATTTGATCCAGCACAGCTATTTTACCCTTTCTTATAGTGAAACAAACAGACAAGCAGAGTGGGTGGCTTATAATCTTACCCCATCCTTTATCAATGGGTCACAAGAAAGGACAGATAACTTTAGAATAGACCCTAAGGTGAAGAAAAATCCAGTTGGAAGTGGGGATTATTCTGGTAGCGGTTATGATAGAGGGCATCTTTGTCCTGCAGGGGATATGAAGCTGAATTTAACTTCCATGAGTGAGACCTTTTACATGTCAAATATGTCACCTCAAGATCCGTCATTCAATAGGGGCATTTGGGAGACCTTAGAAAGTAGGGTACGAACATGGGCATTAGAAAAGAACGGGGTTTATGTGGTCACTGGCCCTATTTTAAAGAACATCTGTGGATCTATTAAGAATGGGACAATTTCAGTACCATGTTCATACTATAAGATTGTATTTAAGGACAACGGAACCGAGAAGATTGCCATTGCATTGATCCTGAATAATCAGGGTAGCAGTTCAAGTTTAAAGTCCTTTGTAACGAGTATAGATAATATTGAGGCACTTACTGGCGTAGACTTTTTTAGTAGTTTATCGGATGACATTGAAAACAAACTAGAGTCTACAATTAATACATCTGGTTGGAGTTGGTAAATTGCTTTAGCTTTTAATCCAATACTATCTTAGTAAAAACAATTTGTTTTGAAGTAGAATGTGTTGTTTTTAAGATAAGCGTATCACCTTTCATTTTATAAATAGGAGCAATCATATTATTTATTTCTCCACCTTTTCCACTATAAGAAGCAAAGTTACTAGTGGGTACTAATTCATCTTTAGAGGCAATCAATGGCGGCAAGCTAACAATAGTAAATTGCCCGGTAAAATAGTTAATATAGGACTTAGTAATAATGGCTACTGTATCCCCTCTTTTAATTGACCAGTATAAATTACTTTCCCAATCAACTTTTTCTGGAGGATATGGTTCTTTACCATCTGCTAAAATTTTACCCGTTACTCTACTTAATGTTTGATTTTTAGTTGGGTCAAGTTTAAGGTGGTAATACCCATTATTATCAAACAATACCGATCTTGTTCCAGTTGCGTTTAAAACAGAATCTATTTTTAATGAAAAGGTTTTTTTAGATAAAATCAAATCTTCTGCTTCTTCTTTAGAGCATCCTACTAAAAAAAATATAATGATGATTAGCCTAGTCATAGATTGGTAATTAACTTCTTTTGAAACATATTTAAATTATAAATAATATTTAAAGCTATTAAATTTAAATTG
>Ga0208597_1000429_pt1 | contig 16358 bp, 12 predicted proteins | sample LakMenEpi05May12_FD_150673 | JGI IMG/M metagenome (GOLD analysis project Ga0208597, IMG submission 150673) | Freshwater microbial communities from Lake Mendota, WI - 05MAY2012 deep hole epilimnion (SPAdes) | ecosystem: Environmental > Aquatic > Freshwater > Lake > Epilimnion/Euphotic zone ...
TAATATTTCTGAATTCTTACCAGTGAACCAATATTCATATCTTTTATGAGCACCATAATATTTTGATGTTTTACCTGCATATGGACTAGTAACCATTGGAGTTTCATATGGTTGTATAACGTAGGTAATTTCATAAGCAAAATCACCCACTATCTTATCAAAACCCAAACATTTAACTTCTGCACCCAAGTTATACCATTTAATAGTTCTTGGGTTAGGATCTTTAACTGTAGCAGTGCCTTGTCCCGGTTGCGGAGGTTCAGTATCGGATTTTATTACTTCAGTCAATGCGTTTTCTAAATAACTACTTTGAGAAACAATTGATCCTATAGCTTGCATTATAGACACATCGTTTGCAAATGTAATAGTTCTGCTATTAGTATTAGGTATGGCTGATACTGATACTGCGTCATTTACTTGTTTAATATTTTCAGCCACACTCATTGGCAACTTAGATTTATCCAAATCAGCAATACTTACAATAGATGCAGATCCTATTTCTGATTCAGCAGTACCTAAATATCTGAGCTTATATACATTTGCTATACTACCTTCACCATTCTTCTTAGTTTGTAATACTTGTTGTTCGTTTAATGATGTTAGTAAACCTTTAGTTCCTCGTAATACATCTTCTACTGTACTTCCTTCTACTCTAGCACCTCTATCTATCCTACCATACTTTACACCAAATCCTGCTTTTGGTGCAACTGTTGCGGCAGTAATATTATATACTGTCATCTTACCGTCAAGTTTAAATTTAAAATCAGTAATTCTTATATCAAAAAATCTTTCAAATACGCCACCCGAATCACCTGTCACATCAAATGTATCTTGGTTATAAGTAGATACTGCTGATATCTCTTTACCATTTTCATCATACCCTTGAAACCTAATTCCTAACACAAAAAATTGTTTTGTAGAGTTAGATAAATCTTTATAGTCTTTTAATTTACTTTTCTTTTTTAATATATCCGCTGCATTATTTAATTTTGTTATGAATGAAAAACCATATGGTTCATAAATGTTAAATGACATTTCTGTATCATTTGATGCTGTTTTCTTTGCTTTGGCATTAGTAGTTGTGTGAATTTTTAAGTCATCTATATAATAATCATAGTCAAATGCACGTTTGCTTGTTTTATTGTTTATGCCACCACTTTGTGCTATAATATATGCACCTGACATACTATTTTCAATTTCAGTTGCTACTTGTGGATTAGCCGCATTATTAATAGCATTGATGTTATTTCTTCCAGATTGAATAAATGCGTCATACGCATCTGGTGTTATCATATACAATGTCAGTTGGTATGTATAACTTGATAGACTACCTAATGGGTTTTGTGGACGAGCTCCTGGCTTTGGACCAGCGGCTATTTCAGTTGATTTTACTTTATTTGCTGAACCTTTATCACCTTGTCCTGCAACTGTTGTGCCCGCATAACTTTCATTTTGCGTTTCCATTTCATTATTTGGATTAGTTACATTTTTAGTAGCATCAACTTTAGCCGCATAATTTTTATCATAACTATATTCTTCATCACCTGAACTGCCGCCCAAATCATTTGGATTAGTTTTGTTTTCTGTTGTTGGTGGAATAGGTTCTGTGGGGGTAGGCGGAGGTGCTGATGCTTGCTCAATTGCGGCCGCATCATCAAGCAGTGTAGGTCTAAGCGATGCAGGCATGCCCTTTTCAATAGCAAGATTAATGGCTATTGACGGTAACGCTCCTCTGCTAATATTTTTACCGGTAGTTGTATCAATTACTATCCAAAGTCCAGTAGTGTCTTGTATCTTAATAGAATACATTTATAATCCTAAAATTTGTTTCAACAAATCTGCCTTAGGTAAGTATATACTTACACCTGCTACAAAATCAAAGTAAGGATCTTTCAATGTGTTTGGATTTCGTTGTGCAAATACCCACCACAATCTACTATCAGCATACAAGTCATATGCTAACATATCAGGACGAAATTCATATACTAATGTTATCTCCCAGTAGATATCGGAAGGTTGTTTAATGATAGGTCTATCTACCATTATATCTAAAAATTTGCCATTAACTATATCTGTTGCATAGTATGGACTTGTTGCTGGATAAAGTATATTATTTGCCATTACCAAATTCCTCCGCCACCTGGGTTTTTACGACCTTGCAATAATGCACCGGTCGCATATTTCTCTAAACTAAAGTTATTACTTATGTCGTTACGTGTTACAATTGGATAAGCCATTACTGAAATTGATATCTTTGTAGGCACATAAGTAGGTTGTGTATTAGTTGCTTTGCTAAAATTAGGTGCTGATTCTTTTGCTCCTGCATTTAAGTGAGTAGTTCCTGATTGCATTCTAACTTGACTTGGTGTTAAATCACTATTTCTATTATCATTATATCCGGTTGAATTAACTCCAGATAACAAAGTTGGACTACTTGCTCTTATATAGTCCACATCATTAGGCAAACTATAATTAAATGAAGATATTGCTAATGGGTGTCTATCAAATTGAAAATCACCCATTCCAGATAGATAACACAATGGCGGGGGTGTTCCTGGTTTAGGTATTTGATCTTGTCCATAAAACATTTTAGTAACTGACCTAAAGAAATGAATAACTGCTAACATGTAATTTGCTTCTTCAGTATCTTGTGCAGTAAAATCACATGTAATACTAACTTGATCCACACTACTATTTTTATATTGAAATATTTTATAATTACTATGCGTAAGATCCGAAGGATCATAATGTGCGGCATATGTTACTTGAATTTGAGGTAAATATGGAAATATCACCCCATCTGTTTTTTGTAGTGGTGCTAATATACCTGGGTTTTGTGCTTTATATAAATATCCTGCACTAGGTGCTAAACTTAATCTTACACGCCAATCACCCTGAGTCTTTGCATTCTCTGCATCTTGTGTAATCTGTTGTGCTCTGGCATTCTCTAATTTCCCTTGCAAACCGGCTGCATTTGTTACACCTTCGGCAGCAAATATATCTTGTTCTGTACGTGGGGGGATTTCGCCATTTATTTCTTCAGCTTCTAATCTTGCTTTTTCAATTGCATCGTCTGCATTAATAGTTGCCGGTGCCGCATTTTCAATTGTTTGTATATCAGCACCAATATTTGTGTTAGGATCGCTGTTTAATCCAATTTCTTGTTGAGGCTGTGGTACTGGTTCTTGTGAGTCGTTACCAATATTAGTATTAGGATCACTATTTGGATCTATAACTTGTTGTTCTGATGCGTTGGCTTCTAAGAAGGCAGCATCAGCGGCAGCATTTTGACCAGTAACAAATGCTGGGGTAGCATTTTCAACAACTGGTTCAGAACCTATATTAGTATTAGGATCACTGTTTGGGTCAGTAGTATTTGCAGACGTAGTGTTTTCAATTGGAGGAGGGGTCTCTGTAATGACAGCAGTATTAGATTGATCAGGAACAACTGTTTCAGGCGGAGTATTTGTGTTTGTATTCGGAGCACCAGTTGTTGCTACTCCAGCCTGTGTATTAGCATTGTTTATAGTTGCTCTAAGTTGAAATAGTTGTGATGTTAGTGTAGCTCTTACATATACTTCTGTTTTAGCTAAATTTTGTTTAATAGTATCTGTCTGTGCTTGTAAAGCTAATAAGCCAGAGTCTTTTGAGGTAATTCTAGGATTAGCTTTTAAGTAGTCACTTATTTGTTGACCGTTGGCTAGAAGTTGTTGTTCCAATGCAGTTATTTGTTCTTCACCTTGCGCTTTTTGTTGGTTGACCGCACCTATCTGTGCCTGCGCATTGGCTGCAACTTCTTTCCATTCAGCGGCTGTGGTTGGGTTTGCCATAATATGTTGTTATCCTTACTTATATTTATCGCTAAATAAAAGTGCTATTTTTACCCTTTTCACTAAAAAATTGTTGCTTTTCTACAACTAATGTGTTACACTACATCAAACATAACAAGGAAACTATGTCTCTACTACCCGCGCCACGCAAACCCGTCAACTATCTCAATAACAAAGATATTCTAAAAGAGATACACGAAAGTAAAAACGCATATTGCTGTTTCACTAAACCAGAATATCATAGGTATGACTTCATAGTAGATATGCCACAAGCACCAATTGATGAAAGTTTAGCATACGCTTTCAAACCCGAAACAATTCAAGTGGCAAAAGAAACACGTGCATTGCGTTTAAGTTTGGAACAAGGTAGTAAAGATGCTGTTTCTCCTGATTCTATCCCATTAACAGATTTAGTATTTCGTGTAATGAATTGGGATCATGTTCCTGTTGCACCAAAACAGCCCCGCAAAACAGTTAAAAAGAAAACAGCAAAAGATATTTTTGAGTTTGAGGAGCCGGATCCAGATGAAATCTTTGCTGACTTAGAAGATACAACCACTAAAGCTGAAGTAGATGACATGGTTCATGTTAAGGTTAACTTTCCCCCATTCCAACATTATAAAATTGATGAGAACAATACATTTTATTGTGTGGGTAAAAGTCATTGGGAAGGTGATCTATCTACCGGTTCTTTTAATAAAGAACATGGTAAAATCACAAACAAACTTGCCCGTATGTATATTATGATGTGCGAAAAATATGCAATGAAATATAATTGGCGTGGGTATACCTACAATGATGAGATGCGTAACAGTGCTATCTTACAATTAACATACGTTGGCTTACGATTCAATGAAGCTAAAAGTGCAAACCCATTTGCTTATTACACAGCCGCTATAACAAATAGTTTCTGTCGTGTCCTAAATACAGAAAAGCGTAATCAAAACATACGTGATGATATCTTAGAAATTAACGGTCTTAACCCAAGTTGGAGTCGCCAAGGCTCTGGGTCAAGCAGTACTGTTTACGAAGAATAATTTGTCCAATGGCATTGCTTTGTAGTGCCATATCCTATATAATAAACACATGAGTAACCTTTTCAAAAAAGCCGCTGTTTTTACCGACATTCATTTTGGTCTTAAGTCAAACAGCCTACAACATAATCAAGACTGTGCCAATTTCGTAGATTGGTTCATTACTAAAGCAAAAAGTGAGGGTTGTGAAACTTGTTTCTTCTTAGGTGATTATAATCATCATAGAGCAAGTATTAACATTCATACACTACAATTTGGGCTACAGGCTCTGGAGAAACTAAATGCTAACTTTGATACTGTATATTTTATACCAGGCAATCACGATCTTTATTATCGTGACCGTAGGGACATTCATAGTGTTGAGTGGGCTAAACATTTACCAAACGTTAAAATCATCAACGACTTCTTCAGTCAAGGAGATGTAGTTATTGCGCCCTGGCTTGTCCAAGATGATTATAAGAAATTAAAAAAACTAAATGGCAAATATATGTTTGGTCATTTTGAGTTACCTCATTTCTACATGAACGCTATGGTTGAAATGCCCGACCATGGTGAAATCAATAGCGAACATTTAAGTGGGTTTGATAAAGTATTCAGTGGTCATTTCCATAAACGTCAAAGCAAAAAGAATGTGTGGTATATAGGTAACGCTTTCCCTCATAACTATGCTGACGCAGGTGATGACGCACGTGGTATGATGGTACTTGAATGGAATCAAGATCCCCAATTCTTTAGTTGGCCAAGACAACCCTTATATCGTGTATATAAACTAAGTGATGTACTAGAAAACCCTGAGGGCTTGCTATTGATTGACAGCCATGTTAGAGTACATCTTGACATTGATATTAGTTATGAAGAAGCTAACTTCATTAGAGAAACATTAATCCCAGAACATAAACTAAGAGAGATGGCATTGATACCAATGAAAGCAGAACAAACAGAGATAGCCGGTTCAGATGGATTACGATTTGAAAGTGTTGACCAAATCGTCATTGACCAAATTAATTCTATTGAATCAAATACATTTGACAAAAAACTATTGTTGGACATTTATAATAACCTATGAGCATTACCCTTAAGAATATTACCCTTCGCAATTTCCTTTCAATCGGACAAGTAACACAAGCAGTTTGTTTTGACAGACAAGACTTAACACTTATTCTAGGTGAAAACTTAGACTTAGGTGGTGATGGTGCTCGTAATGGTACAGGTAAGACTACTCTTATTCAGGGTCTATCTTATGCCTTGTTCGGTGTACCAATCAATAGCATTCGTAAAGATAACTTAGTCAATCGTACCAATGGCAAAAACATGATGGTCACACTAGAGTTTAGTGTAGACGGGATTGAATATAAGATTGAACGAGGGCGCAAACCCAATATCTTAAGGTTCTATGTAAACAACGATTTACAAAAGAATACAGACGATGCACAGGGTGAGAATAAAGAAACACAGGTAGCTATTGAAAATGTTATTCACATGAGTGCCGATATGTTCAAACATATTGTTGTGTTGAATACATATAGTGAACCGTTTTTAGCACTGAAAACTAATGATCAACGTGATATCATTGAACAATTGCTTGGTATTACTTTGTTAAGTGAAAAAGCTGAGGTCATTAAGAATATGATCCGTGACAGCAAAGATAGTATACAACAAGAAGAATATCGTGTAAAAGGTATTGAAGAAGCTAACAAACGTGTAGCTGAACAGATTGAAAGTTTCAAACGTAGACAGAAGTTATGGAAAGCAAAGCATGATGAGGATCTTGCTAAATTAGTTGCCGACCATGATGAATTGAGCAAGATTGATATTGAAGCAGAACTACTAGCACATAAAGATTTGAATGTTTGGGCTAAACAAAAAGAAGCACAGGATACATACAATGCGTTAGTTGCACGTTCTACCGCATGGCAACAAAAACATGATACTGATATTACAGTAGCACATACAACATACCTACGCAAGAATGAGTATGACATTGAAGCTGAACTGAAAGCATGGAGTGATTTAAAAGAGTGGATCAAAGATGAAGCTGACCAAAAGACTATTGCCACAGCAATTGATACCCAAAATAAAAATATCACAAAAGAAAAAAAATTAATTGAGAAATTAATTCGAGAGATTAAAGAATTAGAGGATCATAAGTGTTATGCATGTGGTCAAGATTTCCATGATGATAAGCATTTAGAAGTTACGTTAGAAAAAACTACGTTACTTGAAAATACAAAAGCTGATTTAGCAATGATGGAAGATCATTTAGAGGCTAATCAATCATTATTAAAAGATATTGGTCCTAAGCCTACTCCAAAATACAAAACAGAAGCGGAAGCTATTCGTCATAGTGGCGATGTAGCTAACTTAAAGAAAGTATGGGAAGATAAGAAGAAAGAATCTAATCCATTTAATGAACAACTTAATGAGTTAAGTTATGTTGAATTAGGGCCTCAACCTATAACAATATATGATACAGAAGCAGAGGCTGTTGAACATCGGTCTACTGTTAATAGTTTACTAACTCAGATTGGTACTAAAGGTAATGAAACTGATCCATACGCTGAACAAGTAGTAGAGATGGAGAGTAACGCATTACAATCTATTGACTTTGATGCTATCAACCGATTAACAAGAACAATGGATCATCAAAAGTTCTTGTTAGATTTGTTAGTTAGCAAAGATAGTTTTGTTCGTAAGAAGATTATTGACCAAAACTTAAGTTACTTGAATCAACGATTAACACATTACTTAGATAAGATTGGTTTACCGCATCAAGTTATCTTTCAGAATGATTTACAAGTTGAGATTACCGAGCTCGGTAGAGAACTTGACTTTGATAATTTAAGTCGTGGTGAACGTAACCGTTTAATCTTAGGCTTAAGTTTTGCGTTTAGAGATGTATGGGAAAGTTTATATCGACCTATCAATACATTGTTTATTGATGAACTAATTGATAGTGGTCTTGACACAATGGGTGTTGAGAATGCTATTGCAATTCTTAAAGACATGAGCCGACGCAGACAGAAAAGTATTTGGCTTGTAAGTCACCGTGAAGAATTAGCTGGGCGTGTGCCTAGTGTTCTTAAAGTAATTAAAGAGAACGGCTTTACAAGTTATTCAACCGCAGTTGACACAGAATAATTTCAAAGATACACAGAGACAGATAAGTATTAACATGACATCACCGCAGAAGGCTAAAGGATCAGGATTTGAGAGAGAAGTTGCAAAGTTTCTTTCTGACCTATATGGCGAAAGCTTTATAAGAGCACCTGGTTCTGGAGCTTACATTGGTGGTAAAAATCAACATAGGACAACAGTATTACATGAGGGACAAATACGTTCTTTTAAAGGTGATATTGTACCCGGACAAAGTTTCAGTAAAATGAATATTGAATGTAAGTTCTATGCAGATTTTCCTTTTCACTTACTACTTTCAGGTGACTGTAAAGTAATAAATACATGGATTGAACAATTAATGGATGTTGCCGAAACAGGTGATGTAAATTTATTGTTTATGAAGTTTAATAGAAAAGGTCGTTATGTTGCCGTGCAATGCGGCTCAACATGGATAACAGACAATTTTGTCTATTATTCGTCAAGCAAGTTTGGCGATTGGCTAATCGTTGAATTTGATGACTTTTTCCTACACAACAGTACATTATTAAAAAGCTATTCAGCACCAACAGACACCACGTCAAATCAAACTGTTATCAATATCCCAACAACATAATAAAATAAAAATTCGTTGTCTGAGTTTGTCAGACCTCCTTGAAGATGCGGAAACGCTGATGGATCTGGAGTAAGCATAGTTAGTGATAACTATGGAATACCGAGAGGGCAATCGACAAAGCGAACCCTCAACAAGCTCATCCCTACTTTATCTTTGCGGGGTGAGAAGTGCGTTGCTGAAGAATCAATTGAAAGATCATTGATAGCTTCACTACAGTCCCATAACTTTACAGAGCAACCGGTAGCGTTTAGTAGCAACAAATAGCTAATTAGACGGGGAAAAGATGACAAAGGATGACGGGCATGGCAAATACCCTTAACCATTGGTAGTGCTGAATAGCACTACCATGGCTTCAAAGCGGCAATATAGTCCATATATAATGTAGAGTAAAAGACAATAGATAACCGTAAAAAATAAGAACGAACGAAGTGAGTTCTTAGATGAACGAAGTTCATCTTTACATAGATAACCCGTAATGATAAATGAACAGTTACGGAATTAATTAGAAGAATGGAAGCCCTGATTTCTTAGTAGTTTCATAGTTATCTTCCATTAATTTTGATATAACATTACGTTCAGTAGTACACATGTTTAATATATCTTCATAGGTAACACCCCCACGCATATGCCAAGCCATTCTTATAGCATTTTCTTTAATGATTAACGTTTCTTTTTCCATATCGTCTATCAGCTTCTGTATATCCTCAGCGGACAGATACAGAAGCCTTATTCGAAAAAATCAGATACATTTAACGCAATGGTTTGGTTATACTCATGTTCACAGTGAATGCATTTAACTGCTAATGGTTTTAATTGAGCATCTTCTCGTAATTTTATTGTATGCTCTTTTAATTTTACAAATGAGTTCCTATCACAATTCTGTAAAAAATCAAGAATATATTCTTTTTCATTTACAACAAATGACGGGGTAGTAATATTGTCAATTGATTCAGACACAAGAAGCATGGTTAAATCATTTAATTGTTTCATCATTTCTGTTGAATATTTTAATCTTTCTTCATCAGACGTAATCTCATTCATTTTTCTTACATTTTTTTCTAATTCAAACTGAGCCAAATTTAATTTATTATATGATTTATATGTGATTGGTTTGAACGCAATGGACATTTCATCAATAGCTACGTTATTTTTGTATTCATCTACTACTATTTTTGATAGTAATCCAATTAGATTAACATTATATGAAGCAGACTCAGTACAACTAGGACATGTTGACTCAACATCTAATAAATTTCCATTAGTTGCCGCTCTGATAGCTATTAATATAGCATCCAAATCAATTGTTGGGATAGACCATGGATCTTTAATATTTGGTACACAGCTTTTAATGATTTCAGAAATTGCCACACCGCTATATAGAGCGTCTGGAGTTTTGCTAGTTATTTCATCTATAGCTGTCATTGGATATACAGGAAGTTCTTTGTTATCAGGTAAATCAATAGCGTCTATTGGATAATATTTACCCTCGCTGGGTAATTTTAAATATATCGCAGGTCTACGAAAATATTGTTTTAATGGGTTATTGTTCATATGTTCTCCAAAACGGGTTTTTTACAATCATAAATACTATGAACTATTTAGTGGGTACAATTTACGCCTTTAAATAATAACATTATGAGTAAAATATATGGCTGAAGAATCGGAAGAATTTAGAAGATTAAAAGAAGCTTTGGGAATGCAAGCTGATTTAGCTGAGGAAGAGTTAAGAATCCGTCATGGTGTAACCGCTAAATTAGATGCTCACGGTAACGTAGAAGCAGGCACTTTGAAGGCTCTTGAAGCCACTGGTGCAAGACGTGGCAAAATTGAACAAAAAATCAATAGTGATTTAGAAAGACTTTTAGGTAAGGAGCAGGCCCTACAAAATAGAAAACAAGTTCTATATGAAAAAGAGTTAGAAAATTATAATTATTTTATTGATGATCAAAATAATTTAACAAAAATGCTTAGTAGGCAAAATCTTGATCTAGACAAAGAACAAAAAAAGGTACTAGACAGATTAAGAAAAGAAGGAGCTAGTGAAGAACGATCAAAAGCCAAACAGGCAGAATTACAAAAAGCCCAGGATGAATTTGGGAGTAACTTTGTCAAAGGTCTAGGTGATCTTACTAAAGGATTAGGTAGTTTTGCTATGGGTTTAGCAAACGGCAATACTAATTTCACATCATTAAATCCATTAATTGATATTGTAGCAAACTCATTAGCTAGCTTGGCTAAGGCTATACCATTTGTAGGTGAAGCAATAGCAGGAGCTACTAAAGCCGCAGCCGAAGGTGCTAAATTTGTTTTAGAATTAATGGACAAAAACCTTAAGGCATTTCAAGAATTAGCAAATGCAGGTGCATTAACTGCGGAAGGTATGGAAGGTGTTTCCAGACAATTTCTAGAATCAGGTATGAGTCTTGAAGGATTCAAAAAAGCAATAAGAGAGAATGCTGGTGACTTAGCACAATGGGGTAAAACAGTAGGTGGAGGTGCTGATAAGTTTACTAAAGCTGTAGGTATGTTGACTAAAGGTGACGGTCCGTTGGCAGAAGCTGGATTAGAATTACGTAAATTAGGAATGACTGCTGATGATATAGGAACTGCTTCAGCTGGATTCTTACAACAGGAACTTAAATTAGGTCGTGCTAGAAACATGACTGAAGAACAGCTAGCAAAGGGTACTGCTAAGTATGCACAAGAACTAGATGCATTACAAAAGGTAACCGGCTTAAGCAAAGAAGATATAATAAAACAACGTAATGAACAACTAGCTGACAGTCGTTTCTCGGCTAGTATGGATGTTATTGCTGAAGAAAATGCTGCCGGTGCAGAAGCTATAAAACAATTTGCATTAACTATTAAAGATCCAGAATTAAAACGTGGATTTATGGATTTAACATCTGGTGCAAATACTGAAGCAGCCAAAAAAGCGTTGAGAGTTATGGGTGATACTGTACCTGACGTAATAGATAAGTTAAAAAATTCTAAACCTGAAGAAGTAGCAAAGAATTTTGATTTAGCGCAGACAATGATGAAGAAGGGTGCTAAACAAGCTATTGATACTTTTGGTAAAGAAACCTTTGCATTGATGCCTGATACTAAAACATTAGGTAGTTATAGTTCATTAAGAGATATACAAAATCAAAATAATGTATCTTTGGAAGAGGCTATAGAAATACAAAATAAACAAAAAAAGGCAGCCGGTGATTTAACTGAAAATACAGTTCAAGCTCAACAAAACATGGAAAGAATGGGGCAAGAAGTTTTCAAAATGGGAACATTAGCATTGCCAATGGCTTCTAGTGCAGTAAATGCTTTTACTAAATCTATGGTAGATTTAATGAAATACATTAACAAAATTTTAGGTAAAGATCCTAATGAGGGTTTATCTAATAATGAAGAAGATAATAAAGCATTACTTAACCAACAAAAAGTAATGGACGAAAATATTGATGCACAAAAAGAGCTTAAAGATGCAATTTTACTGTTAAAAAAAGCACAAACTGATCCTAACAAAACTGATAAAGATAAAGCAGAATTACAAAAGGCAGTAGATGTAGCTAAGGAAAAGGCTAAAAAAACTCAATTAGAAGAAGAAGAATTTAATAAACAATCACAGATTGCTATGGCGAAGAAGATGGAACGTCAAATGGCAATGCAAAATGAGTTAAGAGTAATAAACAAAGAACGCAGAGCCAGTGGACAAGAAGCATATCTAAATACAGACCAAGCAAAAGCCGGCGGACATAAATTTAAAGCAGAAGCTGAAGACGCACCAACCACTAGAAGTGTAAGTTCAAAGGCTGGAGGCCCAAGCAATGAACATAGTTCTAGTGGAGGAGGAGGCGGTAGTAATATTAAATTGTCTAGTATTACTAGTAAATCAGGTAGATCAGCTCAGGTTAATGCCGAGTATGCTCCGCAATTTCAAAAATTAGTTGACTATTTAGATAATGCCGGATATGATATTCGTAGTTTAGGTGGATATATTGATAGAGATGTAAGAGGTAAAGCAGGAGTAAAAAGTATACATGCTCATGGAGCAGCAATAGATATCAATCCTGATACTAATCCAATGGGTAGTACTTTGGTTACAGATATGCCTGCAGAGATAGCTGATGTTGCACGAGGCCTTGGTCTAGGTTGGGGAGGAAATTGGCGAAGTAGTAAAGACGCTATGCATTTTAGTGCTGCCAAATCAGAGGGAGGAAGTTTACTTAAAGCAATGGATGGAGGAATATTTGATGGACCTAGTTCTGGATATGATGTTGAACTTCACGGTAGAGAAGCTATTGTTCCATTAAATAATAATGTGTCAAAAGATCCATTAACAAGCATGTCTATGCCGGGAGTAGATCAACTTGCTGGCATTACTCAATCAATGATGCAAATGATGGAAGATAAATTTGATGAAATGATTTCTCAACTAAGTACCGGTAATGCTATATCAGATAAATTATTACGTAATACAATGGTTTAACGCTAAATACTAGACAAAGTATCTACTATGACCTATAAAAAACGCTTCTCAAACAAATCCGGTATCTCTAGTCCCATATCTGGTTTTAATAATAACACCGGTGCATGGAACGGTAGCCCAGGACAAAACGGTAGTGATACCGGCGGTTACAATAATGCTGAAATGGGCTATAAGAACTATCGTAGCCGTTTACCAGAAGTATATACCGGTCACCCAAATCGTATTGAACGTTACAACCAATATGAAATGATGGACGTTGATGCTGAGATTAACGCTTGCTTAGACATTATAAGTGAATTCAGCACACAAACAAATGAACATAATAAAACACCCTTTGACTTAAATTTCAAAGATGAACCAACACAACATGAAGTTGAATTACTAAAAACTCAACTACAACAGTGGTGCAAATTAAACGAATTTGACACTAGAACATTCAAAATCTTCCGTAATACTATTAAGTACGGTGATCAGGTATTTGTACGTGACCCAGAAAATTTTAAGTTATACTGGGTCGATATGACTAAGGTTATTAAAGTTATTGTAAATGAAAGTGAAGGTAAAAAGCCTGAACAATATGTTATTAAAGATATTAACATTAACTTACAAAACTTATCAGTGGCTACTAAAACTAATACAGACTTTGCCTCTAACCCAGCAACTGGTATGGGCGGTACAGGTGGTGGAGGCGCAGGTGGAGGATATACTGTTCCAAGTATGCCCTACAACACATCAGGTAGTCGGTTTACATTAGGTCAAAGTGAAGCAGCCATTGATGCTAAACACGTTGTCCACTTAAGCTTAACAGAAGGATTAGACCGCTTTTGGCCCTTTGGTCAAAGTATTTTAGAGAATGTCTTTAAGGTATATAAGCAAAAAGAATTATTAGAAGACGCGGTTCTTATATATCGTGTACAACGTGCTCCAGAACGTAGAATGTTTAAGATTGACGTTGGTAATATGCCAAGTCACTTAGCTATGGCTTTCGTTGAACGTATTAAGAATGAGATACATCAAAGACGTATTCCAAGTACACATGGTGGTGGAAGTGTAGTTGATGCTAGCTATAACCCATTAAGTATGAATGAAGATTACTTCTTTCCAGTTACTGCTGACGGAAGAGGATCAAGTGTTGAAGTGTTGCCCGGTGGACAAAATTTGGGTGAGATTGATGACTTGCGTTACTTTAACAACAGATTAGCACGTGGTTTACGTGTGCCAAGTAGCTATCTTCCAACAGGACCAGATGATAATCCTACTCCAATGAGTGACGGACGTGTTGGTACAGCTATGATTCAAGAGTTCCGTTTCAATCAATATTGCGAACGACTACAGAAATATATCAGTCAAAAGCTAGACGAAGAATTTAAGTTATTCTTACGTTGGAGAGGATTGAATATTGATAGTGGTTTATTTCAATTACAGTTTAATCCACCACAGAACTTTGCAGCCTATCGCCAAAGTGAATTAGATACAGCACGTATTACTTCATTCAGTGCTATTGAACAATATCCATACATAAGTAAACGTTTTGCGTTAGAACGATTCTTGGGCTTATCCGAAGAAGAAATCAGTAAAAACGAAAAAATGTGGCGTGAAGAAAATGATAAAGAGATTGAGATTGAACCACAAGGTAATGATTTACGTAGTATTGGAGTGTCAGTGGGTGATATTGAATCTGATACACAAACTGGTGAAGATATGAATGCACCTGAACCAGAAGGTGGATTAGACGGTATGGAAGTAGCTGGTCCAGTTGGTAATGATGCCGGTAATATGGCAGGCAATGCACCAGGCGGTGCGCCCGGACAGATTTAAGATAAATAAACAATATGAAACTTTTTGAGATGTTTACTCCCGCTATTGAAGGTTACCAAGATGTAGAGTCTGATAACAGCAAACCAAAGTGGAAAGAAAGCCGTAAAACTAAATTAACATTACGTCAGATTCGTAAATTACGTAAGATGAATGATGTTAGAAATTACGAAAAGGCTAACTATCTTAAAAAGATTAACGCACAATATAGTCAGCCAAAACCTGATCAACCACAATTATAATATAAAAAAGCCTTATTCTAGGCAAAAACGCAAAAAAACAGCACTTATTGTGCTGTTTTGCCATATACACACTAAATAATTCTACAAAGCCATTTATATAGGAGACATTCAATGGATAATAAAAAATTTGAACAACTGATTGATTTGATTATCAATGAGAACGAAGAACAAGCCCGCGCATTATTTCACGATATCGTAGTTGAGAAAAGCCGCGAAATTTATGAAACAATGATGGACGAAGATGACATGATGAATCAGCCATCTGGTCCAGTAGAAGATTTGTTAGACGAAATTGGTAGCGAACAAACTGGTATGGCAGAAGGTGAAGATGAAGAATTTGACATCGATGACATGGATGACGACGGTGAAGAAACTGTTGACATTGAAATGGACAGTGAAGAAGGTGGCGAAGAAGGTTTAGAAGACCGTGTTGTTGACCTAGAAGATAAATTAGACCAGCTAATGGCTGAGTTTGAAGATATCATGGGCGGTGATGACGACATGGGTGATATGGGTGATGACGAAGGCGACATGGATGACATGGGCGATGACGACATGGGTGATATGGGTGGTGAAGAAGATCCTATGATGGAAGCTATCACACTAAAGAAAGTTTCTGTAACTCACGGTGACAATGGTGTTCAAAACAAAAGTACAGTAGACGCTAATAGCGGTCAAGCTGGAATGGACAGCAGACCAGTTAAGTTCAGTGGTGCTAGTGAATCAGTTCCAACAGGACCAAAAGGCCCAAGTAATGCATATGCAAAAGGTGAAACATCTGTTAAAGGTGCAGGATCATTTAAGAATAGTCCAGCACAAAATAATGCAGACTTAACAGCTGCACCTAAGCCAGTCACTAAAGACGAAGCAGGTAAAGTTCGTAGCCCAGTAGCAGAGTCACGTAGAACTACTGCTAAAAGACGCATTTAAGGAATTTGAGAGCAATGGCTTTGTATCTTAAAGAGCATCTGACTTTCGACCGTGCTAGTATGGTGGTCGAAAGCACAGGTGAAGGTGCTTTGAAGAGCCTTTATATGAAGGGTATCTTCATTCAGGGTGGGGTAAAGAACGCTAATGAGCGTGTCTACCCCGTTTCTGAAATTGAAAGTGCCGTTGAAACTCTTAACAGACAAATTACAGAAGGCTATTCAGTATTAGGTGAAGTAGATCACCCAGATGACTTAAAAATTAACCTAGACCGTGTATCACATATGATTACAAGCA